>JAEIGA010005751.1_pt1 | contig 18894 bp, 15 predicted proteins | sample 9270691 | NCBI WGS metagenome assembly JAEIGA01 (sample SAMN17057246, study PRJNA624740) | gut metagenome | biome: biome; isolation source: fecal sample | host: Bos grunniens | place: China: Xizang | collected 2019 | reverse complement strand
CCAGAGAGAAGGTTTCTCCCTTGTAAATGTCAAAAGACGCATTCTTAACAGCGCGGACAGCAGAATCGCCCTTGCCAAAGGTAATGTCTACATTCTTGACAGACAGTAAAATCTCTCTGCCATTTTCATCCAAAGGACCGTGCTCCGGCAGCTGTCTTTTCATATTTTTATTAAACGCCACAAAAGCACCTCCTTAAATATTAAAAGCATTCATAAGCTTTTCGTGGATATTCTGAATGATCTCCGGCTTTTCAACCTTCGGTGCTCTGGGATCCTCCAGCCAGGTCTTGGCAAAGTGGGTCTCAGATACCTGGAACATCGGTGCTTCCATCAAGGTATCCAGCTTCAGGCAGTACGGATTGCGAGGTGCAAACGCATCGCCCACGATCTTATTGTACAAAGAAGGCGGTGTACCGGTGATGGAATACAGGGTGGTGTTTCTCTGTGCCAGCTGAGGCAGAGAAGACAGCAGCGCCCAGGTGTAGGGGTGACGGGGATCATAGAAAACATCCTCGGCAGTACCCAGCTCGATCACCTGACCAGCATACAGCACTGCAACGCGGTCTGCCACATTGGCAACCACGCCAAGGTCGTGGGTAATAAATACGATGGTATAGCCAAATTCCTTCTGCAGGTCCTTGATCAGCTTCAGGATCTGTGCCTGAATGGTAACATCCAACGCAGTGGTGGGTTCGTCACAAATCAGGATCTTAGGCTGACAGCTCAGGGCGATGGCGATAACGATTCTCTGGCGCATACCGCCGGAGTACTGGAAGGGATAATCGTCAAAGCGGCTTTCTGCGTTGGGAATACCAACCTTCTTCATCAGCTCCAGAGCTCTTGCACGGGCTTCCAGCTCAGTGCAATCCTGGTGCTGCAAAATCACGGAAGTGATCTGCTTGCCGATGGTGATAATGGGGTTCAGGGAGGTCATAGGATCCTGGAAAACCGTAGCGATCTTGCCGCCGCGGATCTTAGTCCAGTCCTTGCCGTACTTGATCTTTGCCAGGTTCAGCACGCAGGTGCCGTGGAGCATTTCCTCATCTTCGTGCAGATACTTTACACGGAATACAACCTGGTCGAAGACCTGGTTGCGCTGCTCTTCATCATAAAGATCAACACCGATCTTCATAGCATTATTAAAAGCATTCAGCAGCTTATTGATCAGCTGCATGCGCTTTGTATAACCGTAACGACCAACAGACAGATAGATTTCCTTTGCAATGACCACATTCCGGGCCATCGTTTCTTCGGAAATTTCACCGTTGATTTCTTCGGTATACTGCTGCTTCAGCTGTGCCATTTTTTCTGCATATGCAGCATTGTACTCTGCGTCATTGCGGGCAGCCTGCTTATGGTTTTCCACAGCCTTCTTTTCCTCTTGGCGCAGCTGCTGGATCTTAGCATTCATAGCTTCGATCTCAATACCCATTTGCTTATAGCGCTCTTTTTCGGTCTTTCTGTCCACAGTTTGACGCTGATTGAACAGCTCTGTGCACTGATACTCCAAATCGCTGATAGCATCGGTCAAAGACAGTCTCTCTTCCTCGCTGAGACTCTCCCGAGCCAGCTTCTCTGCCTTCAGTTCTTCCATAGCACGGTAGGTAGCAGCACCCAACTCCAGCTTGGAATACTTATTCAGCTTTTTAATGGCATCGGCAACTTTCTTCTTTGCGGTGGGAGTCAGGTGAACAGAGGTAGCTGCCAGCTCATCATCATTGAAGATAATAGAGCCTTCGTCAATATAGCCGTTGGCATCCAGCATACCGGCAAAGGTCTTGGTAAAGACAGACTTACCGGAACCGGACTCGCCAACGATAGCAATAGACTCGCCCTCATAGAAATCCAGAGAGATACCGCGGATCGCGGTAAGCACTCTGCCACGCACGCGGAATTTTACATGCAGGTCCTTAACGGACAGTAAAACTTTCTTGTTATCCATAGTGATGCCCTCCCCTTACATAGGGGTTCTGGGATCGGATGCGTCGCCCAGATTCTGACCGACAACATACAGCACCACAGCGATAATGGAAGCCACAGCAACAGGGCTCCAGAACTCGAAGCCCCAGCCGGGAGTGATCATAGCGCTCTTGGCAGCCTCAATCAACTTACCCAAGGACATATCAGAAAGGCCCATACCGATATAGCTCAGGAACACCTCATAGGAGATGTAGGAGGGAATTTCGGTAGCGATCAAAGTCACGATAACAGATGTCATAAAGGGCATAATGTTCTTGGTGGCAATACGGGAAATGGGCGTACCCAGGCAACGGGATGCCAGGTTGTACTCACGGTCACGGATAATGATAACCTGTGTACGGATGAAGTACGCAATGGCGATCCAGCCTGTAATGGTCAGCGCAAAGACCATGGACCAGAAGCTGGCGGACATAATCAAAACGATAACCGAGATCAGCAAAATATAAGGTACATTTGCAATAACATTGTATACTTCTGTCATAACAATGTCGAACTTGCGGCTAAAGCCCCAAACAGCACCGATGACAACGCCTACAAACATATTGATGGCAGCGCAGACCAGTGCCAAAGAAATGGAAATGCTGGAGCCGTACCAGATCGCATCAAAGGTAGACTGACCGGAAGCGCCGGAGCCCAGTACCCACTTTAGAGCAGGACCGAACTTGGCAAAGGCCTCTGTCGGCTTCAGGTGCTTTGTGGAGCCATCCATCAGGTTGACATAGGGATCTACTGTTGCATCGTAGCCGATGGCAACAGGATACACATAAGAGAAAATAATCAGAACTGCCAACAGTGCCAGTGCGATGATGTTGATCTTCTTACGGAAGAACACACGGAACACACTGCGCCAGTAGGAGTATCTGGGAGCGGTGATACGCTCGGAAGCCAGCTCATTCTGCGCAACAGGAGCAAACAGCTCTTCGTTGGACATATTGAATTCGCTCAAGTCGATTAACTTTTCATTCATTGCGTATCACCTCGCTTTCGAAGAGAAGGAAATTCTGGGATCCAGCATAGACATCAGAACGTCGCCCAGGATAAAGGATGTGACAGACAGCAGTGCGTAGAACAAAGCAACGCCCACGATAACACCGTTGTCGTACTTATTGATGGCTGTGGTCAATACATTACCGATACCGGGCACCAGGTACACACGCTCGGTGATGATCGCACCGGTCAATGCGCCCAAAATGCTGCCGGGGATGCCATGAACCACAGGAATGATCGCGTTCTTCAGAATGTGCTTACGGAAAATCTCACCCTCGGAAAGACCGCCACTGCGGGCAAACTTAACATAGTCGGAGTTCATCTGGTCGATCATATAACGGCGCAGCCACTTCATCAGGTTTGCAATGGATGGCAAGGCCAGAGAAATAACCGGCAGAATATACATCAGCGCAGTGGGGTTTTGCACATCAAAGGTAGTCGGTAGTTTGAAACTGCTACCGATCGCACGGAAGATGAAGATATAACCCAGGGACGGCACAGCCATAATAAAGATAATATAGAATGTGCCCAGCTTATCAATAAACTTGTCCTTATTCAGCGCCATCAAAACGCCCAGAGGCACAGCCACCAGGTAGGCAAGAATCACAGAAATAATACCGATACTGAAGGAATAACCCATCTGGGACAGGCCGGTCTTCACAGTAGGTGCATAGGTGTAATCGTCTACATAGTATCCGTGCAGGTCGCTGCCGGCAGAATCGGGAACATACTGCAGGTTATGAAGATCATCCGCAGTTTCTTCCACTACACCACTGGGGTAAGTGATCAGGCTTCTCTTCATAGGACCCTGTGCATCGGTCATGGTATTCCATACCTCTTTGCCGGTGTTAACAGAATAGGAAACACCAAGCTGCACCCGCACCAGATTCTGATGAATATAGGGGAAGGAATCGTTGCAGTACAAAAGATACTTATAGTTGGTACCATTGCCTATAATGGCAGGAGAGAACTTTTCGCCGCCATAGACAGGGTCATACCAGGTAAAGCTCAAACCACGCTCACCCACTACGTTTTCCGCATTGTGGATGTTGTCCACCTTGATCAAACCGGTAAAGTATTTAAACAAACGGCTGGTCAAAGGAATATTCTTATAGGCATACAGACGGGGCTTTGCACCATCTTTATACTTTTTCGTACCGATCTTATAAGAGCCATCCAGGCGCTCGATCTCATAGCCCTCGGCACGGTATTTTTCTGCAAATGCCGTTGTCAGTGCTTTCACCTGCTCGCTATCTTCAGCAGCAGTACATCTGAGTGTTGCGCTGTCAGCCTCTGCTGCGGTCAAACGGCCGGCCTTCACTTCATCCTGCAGATAGTCAGTGAAATTAACCAGATCCAAATAGCCATATTTCTCCCACTGCTGCATTTTATAAATTTTCTGGTCATTCAGCAGCTTTTTCTGATAGTTGGGATCGGCGTTGAAAATCGCATCTCTGTCCAAAAGGGAGTAAATCATAACCATAATTACTCCAATTACAAGGATCACAGAGAACAGCGCCCGCAGGATTCTGCTGATTAAGTATTTTGTCATAGTCAGTCTCCTTCGTCTTTTCTCTTAGGAAGCACAGCAACTTCAAGCTGCATAGAAACAGTTTGGATGCTTGTCCCGTTATTTTTGCAAGGACTTTGCCCTGCTAAGCCTCAACAAAATTTGCGTTGCAACAGTGAGGCAAAAAACGCAGCAAATGTGCGTCGTTGAGTGTCCAAACGAAGATAGTGCATTTACTAAATTGCCCTATCTTAGGATAACACATACAGCTTAAAACATTCCGGCAGTAGAGAATACTGCCCTCAATATTCCTGGCAGATAACCAAACCACAAGGAATACTGAGGGCAGCATTTCCTATAAAACCGTGCTTTGCCATAGCGCCAATCGGGAGGATGGGCGAAATTCGCCCATCCCCCTTGCTATTGGAAATATCTAAGCTTTTTCTAAATTAGAAAATACCCAAAGACTTGGTCATGTAACCAGCATAGTTAGGCAGCATAGTGCCCAGGTAGGTGCTGGGATCACCGTAGTCGGGGCCCCAACCGGAACCGTCGTTCAGGTCGTAGTTAGCATCCTGACCAACCTCGAAACGGTAGGTAGCAGCCAGGTAATCCTCACGGGTAGCGTACTCAATCAGGTTGACCTTGATCATACCGTTGGTAGCTGCCTCGATGGACTGCTTCATAGCGTTCTTCTGGTTCTTGGAGGTCTCGGAATCGCCACGAACGGGGATATCCAGGTAGATGGGCTTCTCAGCGGATACTTCGATACCCTTTGCCTTCAGCTCTTCAGCAGCCTTAGCCATCTCTTCAGCAACAGCAGCGGTGTTGTACCAGCCGTCGAAACCGGTGGAAGCAGTGCCGTTCCAAACAGTCAGCTTGATGCCGTCAGCAGTCAGCTGATCCTGAACGATCTGACCGTACATGGTGCCTGCGGGATAGGTCTTCTCAGTGCCGTTGAGGGAAATGGTGACTTCCTCACCCAGGTTGACGTAGTTACCGGGGGTGTAGGAGTTAACCAGGGAGTTGTACTTCAGGTCTTCGCCAACAGACTGAGCATTGTAGGTGCCGCGGTCGATGGACATAGCCAGAGCCAGACGGAAGTGCTGGTTCAGCATAGCAGCGCCGGTGCGAACCTTCTCTTCATCGCTCTTGGGAGATACGCCGAAGGAGTCGGTTGCGAAAGCAGCACGGCGGAGGTTGAAGAAGCCACAGTAAGTGGTAGCGTCAGTGTCGGAGATATATGCGTACTTGTCGAAGGTACCAGCAGCCTTAGCGATCTCAACACGCTCGGTGGTCATACCCAGGGTATCAACAACGCCGTTGAAGAAATCGTCGTACATCTTCTGATGGTCGGTACCATTGGTGTACATATAGGTGAAGGACTTCAGATTGATGTTCTCAGCATTCCAGTAGGACTTGTTAGCCTCCAGAACGATGGAGTTCTCAGCAGTGTAGCTGGTGATGACATAAGGACCACAGTAAGCAATGGAGTCGGGGCCCTTGCCGTACTTGTAGGTGTCAGCAGTGTCGTCGAAGTCAGCGCCGAACTTGCCGCCCATAGCCTCGTAGTAATCGCGGCTCATGGGAGCGAAGACGCCGTAGCCCAGCATGGTGGGGAAGTAGGGAGTTGCCTCGGTCAGAGTGTACTCCAGAGTGTAGTCGTCCAGAGCCTTAACACCAACCTGAGAGAAGTCAGCGATGTCGCCGGCAACATACTCGTCAGCGTTCAGGATGTTAGCGCAGCCAGCGCAAACCAGGTATTCCAGGCCGCCTGCAACGTCCATCATGTGCTGCATACCAGCAACGAAGTCGTCAGCAGTCAGGTCTGCAACCTTACGACCCTGGTTGTCAACCCACACAACGCCCTCACGGATCTTGAAGGTGTACTTCAGGCCGTCTTCGGAAACGGTGTAGCTTACAGCCAGAGCGGGCTTTTCCTGGTTCTCCATGTCGTTCTCGACCAGGCCGTCGTAGGTCTGAACGAGGATCTCGGAGTCAGCAGCGTAGGAAGTAGCCAGAACGTCCCAGTAAGTAACGTTAGCATCGAAGTAGAAAGTAGCGGTATCTTCGATGGTGTAGCCCTTCTCGGTCAGGTAATCCTTAACCCACTGCTCGTAGGTGCCAGTGCCGATAACTTCATTCCACTTAGCCTTCATCTCTGCAATGTGAGCAGCCTCGATGGGCTCTGCAGTGACAACGCGGTCATGGAAACGATAGGTATCGTTACCGTACAGGATGGGAGTGTTGGTGTAGGGAGCGATCTTGGTCATAGCGTAGTTACCGCCCTGAGAAGTGGTGGGCAGGAAGATACCTGCGCCCAGCAACTTAGCCTCAGCGATAGCCATCTTGGCATAACGCAGAGCTACGTTCTTTTCAGCAGCAGCATCCTGGTAAGCTTCGTAGAAGTCACCCAGGACCAGATCGTAAACAGCAGCGGACAGCTCGTCGTAGTCAGCGATGTCCTTGAAAGGATCAACATACTCGACAGCTACATCGCCGTTGTTGCCTGCGGGGGGAGTGGTGCCACATGCAACCAGAGAAATGGTCATCAAAGTGGCCAGCAACAGTGCGAGAATCTTTTTCATGATTTTTTCCTCCTATATAGAAATACAGAAATTATTATTTACTGAGCCGCCCCTCCGACATAGTAAGCGCCTCGAATAAATATATGAAATTATACATCTAAAATTCCCAGTTGTCAAATGTTTTAGCCATTTTTATGCCGATAAACACATTTTTACCAAAAAACAGGGGTAAATTTTAGTACTCTCGACGAAAAACAAATGTCTTTGCCGCGAAAACACCCCTGTTTTTATAGTATGGACATTTGTTTTTCACGAGCGAATTCACGATCCGTTATCTATTTTGTCCAAATGAAACGCCCGGCATCCATAAGATGCCGGACATACTGCATTTCATTTATCATAATTTCTTTTCCAGGGTATACCCTACCCTGTCAATTCCGTCTGCAGTGGTACAGGGACCAATTTCCGTCACCGTGTAGCCTGCTGACAGATACAGCTGCCGGGCAGCCAGATTATCCTCCGTTGTGTGGACACCAAGCTTCTCAAATCCTTTCTCCCCGGCAATGGACTCCGCCACGGACAGAATATAGCTGCCGATACCCCGGCGGTGATGCCTGGGCGCCACCTGCAGCATACCCAGCCACAGACCGTCTTCTTCCCTGTCCAGCCGAAACCAGGCAACCGGTGCTTCTTTATATACAATATAATATATCGTATTCCGGTTTGCCAGCAGCTGCTTCCAGGTTTCAAGGGTTCTTCGGTTTCCGTGGAGTGCCGCTATATTTTCATCATAGACCCGGCTGATAAATACAATATCTGCTTCCGTTGCAAGTCTGTAACTGCACTGTTCCACCTGCCATACCCCTTTCCGGTCATACCGGCATTTTCTTCTTTTGCACCTTTGCAATAATGAAATAAACCAAAAGCTCCGCCGCAAAGAAAACCGCAGGATTCAAAAACGGCATAATATAGGGGGACTTATCCTTGGGAAATGCGCCGAAGGGATCCTCCACCACAAAAAACCAGTTGTAAAATTCTTCCCCGTGATTGTAAATTGCGTTGCCGAACCGCGCCCACAGTGTCATGGACACAATGACGATGAGATCCTTATAGATCCTTTTCCAGGCAAAGCCTTCACTTTCATACACCAGCACCAAAAGACCGTACATCATCATTACGCCGTGGAAAATCAGTGTCTGCACCACCCGATAGGACGCCGGGTGAATGTTCAGCCACATCATACCGGCAGGATAGAATAGATACGTCAGGTTTGACAAAAAGCCCAGCATTGCAAACTGTAGGCGGAATCTGCCCAGAAACTTATTGTACCGGCTGCAGAAGCACATGACGCTCATTGTGGTACAAACATGGAAGGGCAGCTTGTCAATATTGATCTGCTCATAGGCAAGCGGCATCAGAAACAGCTCCGCCACATAGGAGAAAAATGCGATGCCGATTACGGTTTCCGCCGTTCTTTTACGCTGCTCCGGGCTTTTGTTCCGCAAATAAAGGCACAGCAAAACCGCCGCGGTCAAAAAGAACGCAATAAAACAGCAATGGGTAATGTCAAAACACCTGAACACCACACCGCCTGTCTTGTCTGACAATAAATTATGTAAAAAATCGTACATATCTTCACCCCTTTCTTGCATTATAGCATACCACTTGTTGAGAACGCAACATCTTTTTTACAAAGGACAGCATTGAAAATTGCCCGTGTCCGGGGTATAATAAATCTATTATAAAGCGCAGGAGGCAAACACAATGCCGGTAACCGTCAGAAAAATGACAGATGCAGAATTTTCGGTCTTTTACCGTTGGAGTATTCAGCACCAAACCGAAGCGCTGATGGCACAATTGCATATCCCCCGGGAAACCGCCCTGAAAGAAACCGTTGCAGAAATTGACGGTATGCTCCCTCAGGGCTTGCATACACCCGATCATACTTTGTTGACCGTCATCGCTGAAAATCAAAATGTGGGCTTTATTTGGACACTTTATGAAGAAACCTGTGGCGTAAAGCAATGCTTTATTTGTGACTTTGCTATCTGGGAAACCCAACGCCGGAAGGGTTACGGAAAAGCCGCCCTGTATTTGGCAGAACAACTGGCCGCGGCAGAAGGCTGCTTAGAAAGCGTCCTGTTTGTCAGCGATGATAATTCCGGCGCCCGGGCATTGTATGAAGCTTGCGGCTACCGCACCCTGCGCCGGGAAGGCTGCGGAGAATATATGCACAAACCCCTTTCACCATAAATCCCATCTGCGGTCATTGACCACAGATGGGATTTTGCGATTGAGCCTACCAGCCAACCCGTTACACAAGAATCGCAGGAAAAGGCGCGAAAAAAAGAATTGGAGCGCACTTCTCAAAAGTTGCGTTTTCTCAGTTATTGATGGGTAAACTATATATTTTCAAAATAAAACCCGCCCCGGCTCTATCCGAGTCAGGGCGGATTTATGGTTCAGTTGAAGATGCCGGATTATGGGTCAACTATAGACTATGCTGCAGTTTTTTAATTGCCTTATTAAACTGCACCGTAAACAGAACCGCGGTAAAGGTCACGGCAACTACATCCGCAATGGGTTCCGCCAGGTAGACCGCCATAGTCTTGTCCGCGGCAAATTGAGGAACAATGTAAATCAGCGGCAGTAACAGCACAAATTTTCGCACCACTGCAACAATAATTGAGCAAAGCGCATTTCCGATGGATACAAAAGTCATTTGACAAGCGATCTGGATGCCGAAAATCACCATACCGGCCATATAGATCCGCAATGCCTTTGCTGTAAAATCCAGAAGTGTTGCGTCTGCGCAGAAAATACCGGCAAAGGTCTTGGGGAAAAGTAAAACTGCCATTCCCACCAGCACCGAGTAGCTTAAGCAGGTACATAGTAACAGAAGGAAGGTCTTTTTAACGCGTTCTGCATTTTTAGCGCCGTAATTGTAGCTGGTGATAGGCTGCGCGCCCTGACCAATCCCCTGCATAGGCAGCATAGCAAACTGCATCACGCTTGTCAAAATCGTCATGGCACCAACCGCCATATCTCCCCCGTATTTGAGCAAAGAAGAGTTGAATGCAACAGAGATTACACTTTCACTGACCTGCATAATAAAGGTTGCCATTCCCAGCGCAATACACGGAAGTACAATACGCGGTTTGACCCGCAGGTATTGCTTTTTCAGCCTTAAAGTGGACTTCTTGCCAATCAGCAAGCTGACTACCCAAACGCAGGAAACGCCTTGGGAAATAATTGTTGCCAACGCTGCGCCTGCAACGCCCATATCAAGCGCAAAAATAAAGATCGGATCCAATGCAATATTGCACACTGCGCCGATTATAACGGTGAGCATCGCCATTTTCGCATTGCCTTGGGCGGTAACATAAGCATTCATACCCAAGGTCAGCTGTACAAAAATCGTTCCCAGGGCATAGATATTCATATACTGTGTAGCATACCCAATGGTATTTTTACTGGCGCCAAAGGCCCACAAAAGATCCTCACCGAAAATCATCAAAAGACCCGTAAGCAGCACAGACACCACTGTTTGCAATGTAAAGCAGTTTCCCATCGTCTCTTCTGCTTTTTCGTAATCTCCTTCACCCATAAAGATGGATGCCCTGGGCGCACCGCTGGAACAAATCAGTGCGGCAAATGCTGACACAAACAATATAATTGGTGTGCACACACCCACACCGGTCAGCGCCAGCGAACCGTCTGCGGGCATATGTCCCAAGTAAATACGGTCTACAATATTGTAGAGCATATTGACCAACTGGGCGACAACAGTAGGAATGGCCAGCTTGAGCAGCAGCTTTCCAATTGGCTCTGTTCCTAAAAATTCTTTGCTTTTTTCCATTTCGATTCTCCTCCATGCGCTTAGGCAATGCGCATCGGAATGATTGTAACACAGGAAACCCTTTGTCGCAACCCTCTTAGATGGCACTTTCCACAATCAAGAAGGCAACAAGCCGAAGAACCGCTATCTTTCAAGGTGCTTATGAAACAACGGATAAAAAGCAACAAGAGCTACTCCGTTCACATGGAATTCCCTTAACACCAACTACCCCTATATTCTCCACACCTTTAGGTATCATATATGAGCCCCGGACCTATGAGGACTTATTTAAAAGAACGCTGAAAGCTGCCGGTATTCCTGATATCAACTTGCACGCCTTACGACATACCTTTGTCACCAGAGCCCTGGAAGCCGGTATGGATATCAAGGTTCTGTCCTCTATCTTAGGCCACGCCCAAGCATCCACAACACTTAACCTTTATGCCCATGCCCTCCCAGACCATAAGAGACAGAGTATGGAAAAAATGAGTTCCTTTTATGGGAACACTATGGGCATATAAATAAAAAACCGCTCGTTTCCGAGCGGGGTGATTTTAGCCTAACATTTTCAATAATGAGAAGACTATCCTTAGATATTTTGCACCTTCGGTGACACTCTTTATTATCTGCTAAGCCTTGGGACTTACCACCAATTGACCTGACTAACACATCCTGCACAACGGCACAAGGATGATGCAGGCGGCGGTAAGTCCAATGTACATCTCTGTCATCTTGGTTACCTCCTAACCCAATTACTCAAAGGTTTCCCCTTGGTATGATTATTATATCATAAAAACCGTATAACGGCAAGTTGCCTAAGAAATATATTGTGCTTTAAGAGAGATTAGTTTTCTCTAATACATCCATAAATTAAAATTGCACCGGGTTTCTTTACGAAACCCGGTGCAAATATATGATATTTGAACCAAACGAATTATACGCTTGCCCTATCTCAATTAGGCCTCGATATCTGTATCTTCTTCATATACACATACCTCATAGCAGACACCACTTACACTGTGGCCATCAAGAATTGAACGATGTCGATAATAATGTGGTATTGCTTGTGTAATACGAAAATCAGTTTCCTTAAGTGCTTCTGCCAGCTGTTTGGCAATATCCATTTTATGCCCAAGACCAAATATATATAGGGTCTCTGTTCCTTGCGAAAGCGATTTGCTCATATGCTTTAGGTACGGACGAAGACCACTTCTTGCAAAAGTCCTCGAATTCGCCGTTAAAAACACGTGAATCTTAAAGTATTCACGATTGAACTGGAACTCATCTAAATCATTAACGCCTCCCATTGCAATTCGGTGCAAATAGGTTAATAACTCCTTAGACTCTGCCACAAAAAGCGGATCCGGTTGATCTGGGTATAACTTAAGAGCCGCCTTTGCAAACTCATTGAGTAGGATGTTTAGGAACATACCATTCTTATCGATAGCTTTCAACTGCCCAAAGATTTCATTAGCTTCAGGATCACTTTCAATGGCTGGAAGCAAAATGTTATCATCAAAATACTCCAAGGCTTCTGCGTCCCCGTTTAATACAAGCAATCGGCTCACAGACAGCTTGGACATATCCATAATTTTAGGATCCACATATCGTTTGGCTTGAGGTAACAGTGCCTGACCCACATATGCATTGACCGCTGTGACATAATTCCTGTGCGGATTGGGATTTTGTGCCATACGAATTATTATCTGGTTATTCTGGATAAATGCCTCTGCTGTTTCTTCCTTCACCCAATCTATTTTCAAATCAGAAACCATTACACTCTTTCCCATAGAACGAAACGCTTTAGCAGACTTCAGCACTCGTCCCCGGATTGAGTTGGATATGGTTCCCTTTCTTGCTCTTTTTGAAACCGAAGAAAAGATTTTTTGAATATACGATAGGAGAAGAACAAGTTTGTCAACATTGGCAATACAGGCAATCAAAACGCCAATTCCCACAACTGTGGGAATACCAATATTCAATAACGAAGCTAACTCCTTGATTTCCTCTGCTGTCATTTTATCTCGCCTGCCTCCATCATAGAATTTAAGCAAATGTGAGAGTCACACGAAAAGACAATCTCTCCGTCCAACGGAATGAGTGCACCAAGATTTTCAAGTGTAATTGTCTTTTGGCAAAAAGAGCATACGCATTGTCCACTATGAACCTTTTCGTAAACTCCCAACGAAGACAGCAGCGAAGACAAATCGTCATCATGAACCGCTTGCAGGTGATTATCTTTCATAATTGAATACCTCCGGGCTGTTTTTTTATTCATTATACCACAATCCCTCCCATATTTCAACATTTCTTGCCAAGACTTAAAAACAATATGCCTCAGAGAAACTACTACCACATCTACCCACAAAAGCAAAAAAGGTTGTATATCATTAGGCAACACTTGAATGATTATATGCAAAATTACAGCCCTTAAAACAGCATTGCTATTCGTTCTTTCCTTTTCATGATATATCAAAACAATTTTGTTATTGATATAAACAAACAACACCAATTCCGCCTCTGCGTTGGTGTCAAAATTGGTGTCAAACGAAGTTTGATATATTTAATTCGCCTAAAAAAGTTAAAAAAAACACCGGATTTCTTTCGAAATCCGGTACTTTTTATGGTTGCGGAGGCAGGACTCGAACCTACGACCTCCGGGTTATGAGCCCGACGAGCTTCCAACTGCTCTACTCCGCGATATTCAGGCGCTTGCTCAGCGCCCAATTATTGTACCACGGAGGGCACGCTTTGTCAAGGCTGAATTTATCGACAAGATTCCTGCTTATTCGCATTGCAGCAAGCCAAATTCGGCAGGGGTATGGAAGATGCTCCGACCCCGGCGGGTGATCACATTCCAGGTGAGGAAATGGGGTGCAGAGGTCTTTTCCGCGCACTTATAGAAATTTGCCCGGATGGTTTTGCCGGGATACAGGGAAAACATCGGGAACAATCGGCGGACAAAAGACACGGGAATTCGGTAAGTCAGCTCCCAGCCCCCGTCAAAACGGGTGATCTCCGGAGCAAAGATGTTTGCCTCACGGTCATCCCGGTTGGGGACGATTTTTAAGGCGGTTTCGATACTGTCGCCAAAGCCGATGTGCAGGCAACCCTTGGGATTCATTTCAAAATTCAAATACCGGCTGTCGCCCGCTTCCGGGCAGAAGAAAAACTCCATACAGCTATCCCAGCAGGGCATACCCAAAAGGCCGTCCTCAACCTCACGGATTTCTGTTTCCCAGGCAGTAAAGTGTAGGTAAAGATTTTCTTCATCATAGCAGATCTGCGCTTGGGCGCGGACGCCGTCATTCTCTGTGAGAACGGGATTTTCTATGGTCAAAACCGGGTATTTTCCCCAGTCGACAGGCATTTTTCCGTAAAAAATCGTACTTTCTTTCATACTGTTATCCTAACATAATTTTAATAATTTCGGAGTCAGTTTTTCGCATTCCTTCGCTTGCCACATAACTGACATTGCGGATTGTATTTTCCACGCCCTTGCTGACAATGCCATCGCCGCCCAGGAACTGGCTGCCCTGTCGGTACATATCCATACCCAGAATGCCGGCTTCCACCGCGGAGGCAATTTTTGCCGCGCAGGATGCCTTTGCACCGTCGCAGATCACGCCGGAGTTAATGGCGATGGCGTTGACAACCGTATGGGCAATTTCTTTGAATTTGCCGCCGTAAAGGTATGTAATACCTGCCGCCGCGCCACAACCGGCACTGATCGCGCCGCAGTATGCAGAAAGCGGGCCAATGCCGCTTTTCAGGTGCAGTGTCACCAGATTGGACACTACCAAGGCTCTGTAAAGCTGTTCCTGTGTTGCCCCCAGATCTTCCGCAAAAACCACCACCGGCACAGAGGATGTAATGCCCTGATTGCCGGAGCCGGAGTTGATGATTACCGGCAATTCGCAGCCACCCATACGGGCATCAGATGCCGCCGCCGCCATAGCTTTGGCCTTGGTTGCCGGGTCATCTCCCCTGGTCTTCATCAGCACCTGACCGATTCTGGCGCCGTAGGGTTTGGTCATACCTTCCCGGGCAATGGCCATATTGCAATCAACCTGGCGCTTCAGCACCTTTTCCACATCCGCCAGGTCCACCTCATCGGCAAATGCAACGATATTTTCAACAGACAAAAGCTTTTTATCCCCGGACTCTGCCTTTGCTCCCTCTGCAGTCTTGCAGAACAGTACCTCCCCGTTCCGCACTACAGAAACCACATTGGTATGGGAGTCAGAAATTCGGCAAGAAGCCGTCTTGTTGCCTGCAGTTAGCGTGATTTGAATATCAAACAGGCTGCCGTCTTTGGACTCCTCCACAGTGAACCTTGCCTGTTTCAGATAAGCTTCAATTTCCCCGATCTGCGCCTGAGTAACCTGAGAAATGACCAGCAGCTTTTTATCAGGCACACCTGCAACAATGCCTGCTGCAGCCGCGGCTTCCAAACCGTGCAAGCCGCCGGTGTTGGGCACAATGACGCTCTTTACATTTTTAATAATATTGGCGCTGACGGCAATCTGCACACTCTCCGGCAGTTCGCCCAAAGCCTCCTTGGCAACCGCCGCGGCATATGCTACTGCAATCGGCTCTGTACAGCCCATTGCCGGTACCAGCTCCTGCTCTAAAAGATGCACATAGGCGTTGTAAATTTCTCTGTCCATAGTACCCTCTCTTTTGTTTTTTCTCTTTTAAGTATAACAGGTACACCGGCAAAAATCAAGACAAGGCAAGCTTCAACTTGGCAAGGGCGCGCTTCTCAATACGGGATACATAACTTCGGCTGATCCCTGTCTGCAAAGCCACCTCCCGTTGCTTTCCCGGGGCATTCCCGGCAAGACCGTAACGGAGGATGATCACCTCCCTTTCCTGAGGCGTAAGCACCTCATCCACCGCCTTGCAAAGCTTTCGCAAAAGCTGCCGATCGTTCACCTGTTCCAAAAGATCGTCATCCTCGCTGACCACATCCATCAGCGACAGCGCCGCTCCGTCATTCCCGGTTTCAATATAGTCAGACAAAGAAACATCCTGGCTGCTTTTCTTCTGCCCCCGGAAATACATCAAAATCTCATTTTCCACGCAACGGGCGGCATAGGTAGCCAGCTTCGCCCCCTTGGATGCGTCAAAGGTGGTGATCCCCTTAATAAGACCGATGGTACCGATGGAAATCAGGTCCTCCTGGTCTGCATCCTTGGTGTAATACTTTTTCATAATGTGGGAAACCAGGCGCAAATTGCGCTCTATCAGGATATTTCTTGCCTCCAGGTCTCCCTTTGCTACCAAATCCAGGTAGTGCCGTTCTTCCTCTTGCGTGAGTGGTTTGGGAAAGCTGCCGGTTTGCAGCTGTAACGCGTATAGTAAGCCCCCCAGCACCAGCCAGGTCGCGGCAAACATACCGATCACCTCCGCTATTACCCTATTCTCCACTGCCCGTCCGTTTTCCTATAAAAATACCCCCGAGATTTCCCTCGGGGGTAAATTATCAGGTATTATTCTTCGTCTTTCTTCTTTTTCTTGACGATGATAACAACAACCAGAACGATATTCACGAACAGGCTGATGAAGAACAGGATGGGCCACAATTTGTGGATCTTAATGTTACAGAAAGGTCCGTGGTGCTCACAGGTACCGGGAACTGTAACAACATTCTGCTTCTTGGCTTCCTCGATGGCCTTCTTCAGTTCATCGATGATGCGCAGGATGTTATCTGTTGCAGCATCCACTGCATCCTGGTCACCGCTGCCGATCAGGTCGTAACCGTCGGAGATGGCGTCCATCAGCTCTTTCCACAGCTTGCCAAGCTCATCGTCTTCCATGAGATCATTGCCATTCTTGATAGCCTCCTCCAGCTTGGAGTAGTCCATCTTTACCAGAGCGGCAATGGCATCTGCCAATTCCTTAGCAGCCTTGTCTACTGCATCCTGATCCTTGCTGGTCAGGTGTGCCTTACCGTTAGCAAGTGCTTCTTCCAAAGCTGCCCAGCTATCGGCAGTGTAGTCACCCTTGTTCAGGCCTTCTGCGATGTCGATCTGCTTTTGCAGCTCGGAGTAATCGATCACAACCACAGGCGCAGGCTTGATCATAGTAACCGTTGCGCTGGCGTATGCAGCTACATCTACGAAGCCGCCATTGTCAAACTGGCTGGTAGTGCCATTGAAGGTAATGGTAGCACTCTTGCCTGCCAGGCCGGCATCGTTCTTCAGGGTAACTCTTGCAGTAATAATGCAGTTGCCAATGGCAGATACATCATTCTTGGAGTAGTAAGCGAAATAGCCGCTTCCGGAGGTTACCACAGCGCCGTCATAACCGGAAGGACCGGTGAAGGACACGCTGGAGATAATTCCGTTGGGGTCATTGACGGTGATATCACCGTCAATGCCATAACCAGTACCCAAGTTCAAGCTAACCGTTACTGAATTGCCGGGAAGGCAATCTGCTGCAAGCACAGCAGGAACAGCGGCCAGAACCAATACAAGAACGATGAACAGTGCAATGCTTTTCTTTAACATATTCATTGTTTATTCCTCACTTTCATCAGTCTGCTAATGTGGTCAATCTAGTGACATATGCGTAGTCACTGTTAGCACTATGGAGAACTTTCAGCTTAATGGTATTTGCATCAGAGGAGGAGATGTTGCCGTCGCAGTTTACATCGGCAGCCAGTTCCTGTGCTCTTGTACCAAAAGGCTCATTGTCCAGTTTGTACTGCTTGATCTCTGCTGCATCGGAAGAGGTGTTCTTACCGTCGCAGTTGATATCGCCCAACAGTACCAAGATGTAGGTTGCTGTGTCAGAGCCGGCTTCATTGGTGGCAGTGAAGGTTACAGTGTAACCGGTTGCCAGCATATCGGCATCTTCTGTTGCCACAGGCTCGCCGTTAATATCGGTGACGCTTGTGATCTTTTCGCAATCCACATTGTTAGCAATTGCGGGGAACATCGCCTTCAGCTGAGCCAAAGTCAAGCCCTCCCGTGCATCAGCATCCACGATCAGGTACTTAATGCCGTCCTCGTTGAGAACCTTACCGCCGTAAATACCGTCATCCGGTGTGACTACCACTTCCTCCAGCACAGGCGCATCCACGCCCACATCAGGCAGTGCAGGAATGATCAGATCTTCGTACTCCACAGGATTCTTGTTCTTGTCGAAGTACTGATCGCACTCTGCGTCATAGTAGTGTGCCTTCAAGCCGGGGACACCAACCTGAGCAGGTACCTCGGGAATCAGGTCGCCATAGTTGTGATCCTTTACGGGGATGATCAAATCTTCGTATGCAACCTCGTTCTTGTTCTCATCGAAGTACTTGCCGCAATCTGCGTCATAGTAGTAAGCCTTCAAGCCTTCTTCGGTGCAGGTTGCAGGCTTCTCTTCGATCAGTTCACCGTAGTTGTGATCCTTTACAGGGATGATCAAATCTTCGTATGCAACCTCGTTCTTGTTCTCGTCGAAGTACTTGTCGCAATCGGCGTCATAGTAGTGTGCCTTCAAGCCTTCTTCTGTGCAGGTTGCAGGCTTCTCTTCGATCAGTTCACCGTAGTTGTGATCCTTCACAGGGATGATCAAATCTTCGTAAGCAACCTCGTTCTTGTTCTCATCGAAGTACTTGCCGCAATCGGCATCATAGTAGTGAGCCTTCAAGCCTTCCTCGGTGCAGGTTGCAGGCTTTTCTTCAATCAGTTCACCGTAGTTGTGATCCTTCACAGGGATGATCAAATCTTCGTAAGCAACCTCGTTCTTGTTCTCATCGAAGTACTTGCCGCAATCGGCGTCATAGTAGTGAGCCTTCAAGCCCTCTTCGGTGCAGGTTGCAGGCTTCTCTTCGATCAGCGCACCGTAGTTGTGATCCTTTACAGGGATGATCAAATCTTCGTAAGCAACCTCGTTCTTGTTCTCATCGAAGTACTTGCCGCAACCGGAGCAATAGTAGTGGGCCTTCAAACCTTCTTCAGTGCAGGTTGCAGGCTTTTCTTCGATCAGCGCACCGTAGTTGTGATCCTTCACGGGGATGATCAGGTCTTCGTAAGCAACCTCGTTCTTATTCTCAT
>JAEIGA010005750.1_pt1 | contig 18895 bp, 15 predicted proteins | sample 9270691 | NCBI WGS metagenome assembly JAEIGA01 (sample SAMN17057246, study PRJNA624740) | gut metagenome | biome: biome; isolation source: fecal sample | host: Bos grunniens | place: China: Xizang | collected 2019 | reverse complement strand
CTCAAGAAAGGTGACAAGGTTGTTACAGTGGGTGGAATCTATGGTACAGTGGATGAAATCAAGGATAACAGCGTTCTTATCATAGTTGACAGGGATGTCAAGATCCGTGTAAGCAAGCAGGCTCTTGTAAAGGATTTTACTGAGACTGTACAGTAATAATATACCGTGCGGAAGATGAGAAAGCTATATAACGAGCTTCTTTCATTATTGAATATCAGCGGGAGAGATCTTGCAGTTTTTCTGCTTGCTCTCCTGTTGGCTTTTAGTATATGGCTTATTCATAATCTTTCTCTAAAGTACAACGCTTATCTGGATGTTGCTGTCCAGGCACATTGCAATATTGACGGACATTCGGAAATGTCTTCGGACAAGAGCAATGTCGTCGCGCGCTGCAGGGCTACCGGATACAATGTCATCCGCTCCGGAATAAAAGGGAAAAAAAGAGTGGTGCATGTCACATTCCAGCCGAATGTGATGAAGCATAAGGAGGATGATCTCTTTTATGTGCTGTCGTCTGATCTTCAGGAATATGCACATCTTATTTTCGGCGATGGAGTCAGTGTCGAGTACTTCGCGACGGATACGCTCTTTTACCGTTTTCCATATGAAAACAGCAAGCGTATTCCTGTCCAGCCGGTATATACGGTGACTTACCAGCATCAGCATATGGCTGAAGGCCCTATGGAGGTCAAGCCTGATTCTGTTACGGTATATGGTGAACCTTACCTGCTCGAGAGTGTTTCCAGAGCTTTGACTGAGCCTATCAGGTATTCGCATGTCTCATCCGATATCCAGGGTGAGGTCAGACTCGAGAATATCAGAGGTCTTCGTATCTCTGAAGAAAGCGTGAGATACAGGCTGGATGTCTCGAGATATGTCGAGCTTACGGGCAAGATACCTGTGATGACTGCAAATGTACCGGCCGACAAGTCCATGGTTGTCTTTCCTTCGGTTGTACGTGTAGTTCTCAAGTGTGCCTTCCCTCTTTCAGGGGATCCGCTGGAAAAGGTGGTTCCGACAGTCGATTATTCCGAATACCAGCAGTCATTGAGTGGAAAATGCGTAGTGGTCCTGGAAGATCTGCCAAGAGGTGTGATATCATACGATGTCGAACCAGGATATGTTGAATGCATAGTGGAGGATCTTCAGTAATGGTCATCATAGTTACAGGTGGCATAGGAAGCGGGAAGTCCGAGGTATGCAGAATGATAGCCTCAGAGTACGGTTTTCCGGTATATGACGCGGATTCGAGAGTAAAGGCATTGTATGTACGTTATCCTGAGCTCGTCGATGAACTCGAAACGGTTCTTGAATGCGGCTTGAGGGATGGGGACGGAAATTTTGTTCCGGCTCTTCTTGCTGACAGGATCTTCACGGATCATGATTCGGTTCTGAAAACGGAAGAAAAGGTTTTCCCATATCTCATAAGTGATTTTGCAGCTTTCAGTGCAGCTTCGGAAAGCCACGTGGTCTTTGAGTCGGCTACAGTACTTGAGAAGCCGGCCTTTGACTGTTTCGGCGACGCGGTCATTTTCGTTGATGCTCCTGTAGCTCTAAGGATCGAGCGTGCATGCAGCAGGGACGGGGCTGACAGGAAGAAGATCATTGCAAGAATGAGCAATCAGAGGTTCATGAATATGATCTCAGACGGAACTGCCGGAGAATCAGGGGAATATAGAAAACAGATAAGCAGAATTACTGCAGTCATAAGCAATACGGGAGGCCTTCAGGACCTTGAATCACAGGTGAGGATGGTCGTGGATGCTATTCTGAAAAATGATAATAAGTAGAACAATAATATTTAACGGAAAATGAAAACAGATCTTTCAAGGATTCTGGCGATTTCAGGCCAGAGCGGATTGTACCTTTATGTTTCTTCAGCAAGAAACGGAGCTATCGTGGAGGCTCTTGCTGACAAGAAGAGAAGCAGCGTGAGTGTTACAAGCAAGATCACATCACTTGCTGATATTTCTATCTATACTTATGATGAGGAGGTCAAGCTCCAGCAGGTTCTTCTCAATATGAAGGAAGTACTTGGCGACGATGCAGCTCCAAGTGCAAAGTCAAAGCCGGAGGAACTCAAGGCGCTTTTCGAGAAGGCTCTTCCTGATTATGACCGTGACCGTTTCTATGTTTCACATATGAAGAAGGTCGTTGAGTGGTATAATGCGCTCAGGAACTATGCTTCCTTCGATTTCGTAGATCTCGATGCTGAGGCTGAAGAGGCTGAGCAGGAGTAATCCAGATGAAGAAACTTCAGACATTGACCTTGGGCTGTTCGAAGAACAAGGTTGACACAGAGCATATCCTTTCCCAGGTGGACGGTCTTTATGAGATTGTTCCTGAGGGAGAGGATATCCCGGTTGATGTACTTCTCATAAATACATGCGGCTTCATCGGCGATGCAAAGGAAGAATCTGTGCAGGCGGTTCTCGAGGCTGTGGAAAGGAAAGGCAGAGGAGAGGTCGGACGCGTCGTTGTGTTCGGATGCCTCTCGCAGCGCTATGGCCATGAACTTCCGGAGTTGATTCCTGAGGTGGATGTATGGTTCGGCGCGAGGGACTTCGATCCTGTGATCAGGGAGCTTGGAGCGGAGCCGGACAGAGCCAAGGATGCCGAAAGATATCTTACGACTCCGTCTCATTATGCATATCTGAAGATTTCGGAAGGTTGTGACAGACGCTGCTCGTATTGTGCCATTCCTTTCATTCGCGGAGCGCATAAGTCGGTTCCGATCGAGCAGCTCGTCAAGGAGGCTGAACTGCTTGCGGAGAAGGGCGTCAGGGAGCTTATAATAATTGCTCAGGATACGACATATTACGGTCTTGACATATATCGTCGCAGGGCTCTTGCAGAACTCCTGCAGAGATTGTCAGAGGTAGATGGAATAGAGTGGATCAGAATACATTATTCTTATCCTGCATCATTCCCGGAGGATGTACTCGACCAGATGGCTGATAATCCTAAGGTATGCAGATATATGGATATCCCTCTTCAGCACATTTCAGACAAGGTGCTTGGCAACATGCACAGAAATGTTGATGGAGCATGGACGCGCGAGCTTATCAGAAAGATGCGTGAAAGAGTGCCGGGAGTCGTGCTGCGTACCACTATGATCGTAGGGCACCCTGGAGAAGGAAAGAGGGATTTCGCGGAGCTTCTGCAGTTTGCGCAGGAGGCACGTTTCGAAAGACTTGGTGCCTTCAAATATTCCGAGGAAGAGGGAACATATGGAGCAGAGAACTTCAAGGACAGCATCTCGGCACGTGTCAAGCAGGAGAGGCTCGATGAACTCATGACCCTGCAGAGCGAGATTTCTCTTGCTTTCAATCAGTCTCGCGTCGGTTCGGAAATCAAGGTGATCGTTGATGATTTCAATGATGGCGTCTTTGTATGTCGCAGCGAATTCGAGAGTCCGGAAGTAGATGGCGAGATTCTTGTAAAGTACGATTCTTCGGTTATGGCTGATGTGGATCCGTATTCCCTTGTGGGTGAGTTCATGTCTGTCAAGGTGGTCGGAGCTGATGAATACGACCTGATTGCAGAACCGGTGGAAATATTGTAATTATGAAAAAGATCCTGAAATCCATTATCGCAGTTTCTGTGGCTTTCGCTGCAGCATCCTGCGGCCCCAGCAAATATATGATGCATCTCGAAATGAGGTATCCTTCCAAGGCAGGTGTCGATCTTGCCGGCAAGAATGTCTCTGTAGTATATCTTGAGAACGGTTCGAGACTTCAGGACGGATTCAATGCATCTATGGCTGAAGGACTGGCTTCTACCATTGAGTCTGATTATGGTACGGGTGAGGGTAGTGTCGGTATCTTCAGAATGCACAGATATCCTGATGGGGATTATGCATCCAGGGATACTCTGAGAAACCTTCTTATGGATACAGGTTCTGATGTCGTCTTGCTTCTTGATACAGTGAAATTCGGAGAGATGACGATTGGTACTCCAAGCAAGGTTTCATACAGGACCTCAAGGGATTCATCTGTCGTAAATACAGGTTCCATTCCCTTTACGATCAAGCTGTATTGCTATGATGCTATGAACAAGGCTGACGAGGTCAAGGATTTCGGCGGCACATCGATTTCCCAGGCTTCTGTATTTTCAGCTGGAAATCTGACAGCTGAGCAACTTCTTGTCAAGGCATATGAGGCTCTTCCTGCAGAAGGCTATGCAGCAGGTGAACTCGTAGGAGCATCGTTCAAGTCGCAGTGGAAGGTCGAAGGGTATTCGGTAGCGTATTTCGATTCTCTGAAGTGGCTCAACGCTCTCGAGAAGGCTGATCAGCTGGATTGGAAAGGTGCTATGGACATATGGTTCGATCTGCTTGACTCACATGATATCATGAAACGCTCATGTGCTTCATACAACATAGCCCTTTCATGTTATATGTTGGGCGACTATAAACTTGCGGAGGATTGGCTGGATATTTCTGATAAGGAGACGCAGCTCCCTATGTCACAAAATCTCCGTAAAAGAATACAGGGCAGAAAATAAGAAAAGCGAGTCAGTCTGACTCGCTTTTCCTTTTATATTAACCAAGAGTGTAACCCTCTCTGTATGTGTATTTCACAAGGCGATGATTCATCAGCTCATCGTCACCTACGAATACCTGTTTGTCCGGATCCCACTTGATAGCATGCTTGACCTCGTTCGCGATGTTTCCGAGGGTACAAGCTGTACATGTGCTGTGACCAACCTCTACAGGAGCGTTAGGGTCCTTGCGTGAAATCATGCTGTCAACGAATGTCTGGTAGTGTGCAGGTGCCTCTTCATACTCGCCGCCCTTCTTCTCGCGTACGAAATTAAGCTCAGGAACGTTGGTGTGGTACTGTGATCTTGTAACCTCGATCCAGCCCTTCTCGCCTTCGAAGCGAACACCGTTCTCCTTGGATACCGGAAGTTCCTCCTCTGTCATTACTACACCATTGTCATATACCCATGTGAGATACTCTGCGCCGTCTACGCCAGCAGGAATTACCTCTACAGGTCCTCTGCCGTCCATGCCGATACCCCACTGTGCGATGTCGATCATATGTGCACCCCAGTCAGTAGTGAATCCTCCACCGGTCTCACGATACCATCTCCATGCTCCCCAGCAGTGCTCGTTCTTTACAGGGTCGAGTGAAATAGGCGGGTTCATGTCGTCGCTGTAGTGAACGTAGAGTGGGAGAGGGCCGAGCCACTTGTCCCAGTCAAGTCCCTCAGGAAGCTTTGTTCTTGGGAGGTCGTATGGTGTAGGAGGAGCACCGAACTTAGCCTTGATTCTCTGGATCTTTCCGAGTTTGCCTTCCTGAACCATCTTGACTGCATGCTGGAATGCTGCATCTGATCTCTGCTGGCAGCCGACCTGGAGAATTCTGCCGTTCTCGCGTACAGCCTTGATGAGCTGCTGACCTTCATAAATAGTGAATGTCATAGGCTTCTCAAGATATACATCCTTACCTGCATTAAGAGCTGCGACAGCGATTGCTGCATGCCAGTGGTCAGGTGTAGCGATGATTACAGCATGGATATCCGGATTAGCGAGAAGTGCCTCGTATGAGTCATAGATCTGAATGTTGGATTCGATACCCTTCTTTGTATAGATGTCGCCGATCACGTTCACGTAGCGTGTACATTTGTCCTTGTAAACGTCTGTACATCCTACGATGCGTACGTTAGGAATCTTTGTGAATCCCTTTGATACTGAAAGACACTGGCGTCCGAGTCCGATTGCACCGACGTTGATGATATCTCCGAAAGGATTTGTCTTAAGTTTCCTTTTGGTTTCGGTAGTGCCTGCTGCGCAGCTTCCGAGTACCATTGTTCCTGCAAGACCTATTGCTGATGCCTTGAGGAATTCTCTTCTGTCAATAGCCATGGTGTTAATATTATTTGGTTTAATTATTATTTGTTAGCTTCTGATGTTGCAACAAGATCGAGTGCTTCCGCAAGAACTGAAATAGGATTCTTGACTTTACGTCCTGTAGACATTTCTATCTGCCATTTGCAGGTCTCGCAGTCACATGCCACGTAGTCCGGCTTGATTCTTTCAATCTGGTCGAAGAGTGGCTTTCCAATTGCCTGAGATACCTCGTAGTTCTCTTTCTTGAATCCATATGTACCTGCAATACCGCAGCAGTTGCTGTCGAGAATGGTAAGCTCGAGGCCTGGGATCATCTTGAGAAGTTCGGTAGAGAAAACGCCCCAGCCGAGCTTTTCCATGTGACATGGAGTGTGATATGCTACCTTCGCCTTGTAGTCCTTCTTGAAGACGAGCTTTACCTTACCCTGATCGATGAGTCTGTATATGAATCTTGTAGCAAGCTCGATATTGTCCCTTACATCCGAATTGTCCATGCCGAGGAGATGTGAGTATTCATCCCTCATTGTGAATGTACAGCTTGATGAAGTTGAGATGACAGGCATCTGTCTTTCATTGACCGACTTTCTGATGCTTGCTATGTTGTTCTGCGCATTCTTCTTGGCCTGGTCTATCATTCCGTTGGAAATCAATGCAGTACCGCAGCACTTTTCGTTCTCAAGAAGATGCACGCCGTATCCCAGAGCGTTCATTACGCTTACAAGATCCTTTCCAAGCTGCGGATAGTTGTAATTGACGTAGCAGCCGTGGAACATGCTGACATGTCTGTGGAATGAATTCTGGAAGGTCTCCGTATTCTTCTTGTACCATCTTTCGAAGGTCTGTGAAGAATATTTAGGGAATGTTCTGTGCTTGTCAACCTTCAGAACCGCATCCATCACGACCTTTGTAGGCTTGAGGGCAAGTGTTGCATTGACTACAGGAGCGACAGTCGTTGCAACTGTTCCCATGAAGTCTGTATTGGCGAGAATCATGTCACGGAGCTTAGGTGGCTGTGAACTGTACTTGATTCTTGCCGCCTGTATGATGTCGGCTACTCTTACGCCGGACGGACATGCCACTTCGCAGCGCTTGCAGTTGAGACAGTACTTAAGAGTGTCATCGAAGAAGAGGCCCTTCTTCAATCTGAGTCTTTCTCCGTCCGGTCCGGCCTGTTTAGGGCCTGGATAGAGAGGGTTTACCGGTACAACCGGACAGTATACGGTACACACAGTACATTTGATGCACTGCTCGAAATTGTTGTCGCTGATATTTTTCTCTTGCATTTTCATGACTGTGGCCTCCTATTTTTCAAGTATTGCATCTGCTGCAGCAAGTGCTGAGATAATTGCAGTTCCTCCACCGCTGCCTTCGTACAGCGCGTTTCCACCTCCAAGAAGTGAGCCTATGACATAGAGATTGCCCACAGGAGTATTGTTGATTGATGGATTGAGTCTGCTGTTTACCTTAGCTCCGTAAGAAACATACTCCTGCCTGTTCCAGAAGTTTCTGTCAAACCAGTTCTCCCTCTTTTCTCCATATATGAGGTCAAGTCCGAATACAGGCTCATACACCTTCTCCGGTGTAGCTACCATACCCTTGCTGAAGAAACTTCCTGTTGCGAGTACGAAATTCTCAGCAGTCATCCTGATATCTCCGAAATTCGCTGTGCCTATGCTTACGACATTACCGTTATTGTCGAATGTCGCATCAACTGCAGTGTCACCGAGGAAGAAACGTCCGCCTGCCTTTTCGAACTCCGCCTTAAGGGTCATCTGGGTTCTGATGCCTGGAACAGATGGCGGCATTGTAGCTACAAATACTGTCTTTGTTCCTATAGCCTCGCGTATCTTCTCAGGAACTGTAGGGTCCTTAAGACCGAATACAGCTGGCAGTACGATGGTGTCGTGACCTGCAGCCATTCCCTTTATCTGTGCTGCCGCCTTCTGCCATACTTCCTCTCTGTCCATCACGCGTGCAATATTTGCTGCGCGCATCTCGCTAGGGTTCTTGCGTAATCTCTCCATCTCTTCAAGCTTGATGGAATTGATCATGCATGTGCTTCCCTGACGCTCAAATGAATCCGCAAGGAACTTGGTATTAAAGTCAAGATATCCGAGAATGTTGACAATCAGGACTTTCTCGCCGATCTTCTCATCCTTTGATGCGAGTGGAGTGAAGTCGCTTATACTCAACCATGAAGGCTTTCTCTCTCCTGTAGGAGTGATTCTCCATGTGTTCGCTTCCGCACTTCCGTTGACCTTGATTCCGAGAGATCCGAGGAATGCAGGAACTTCAGCTGCGTATGTCGCTACCTTGTCCTTTCCGATGACAGAATACGGATGCTCCTCTCCAAGGACAGCCATTGCCTCCAGCGGCTTCTCCACTACTGTTCCGTCAGGAAGTCTTCCAAGCAGATCGAATGATCCGGAAGAGAAGTGGAGGGCACTTTGTCCCGAAGATATGATTGCACATTTCTTTCCGGCTTTCTGGAGTCTGAGACCACATACAAGTCCGGCCAGTCCTCCGCCAATTATGATAGTATCGTATTTCATTGTTACTCTGCTTTAGGGGTTTCACAATCTGCTCCCGCTTCCAGGCCGCATACACCTGAATATATCCACTGGGAGTATTCGCTCTCTCTGAGGGTATCACCCCAGCAGATAGGATACATTCCCTTCCATCTTTCGTTTACAAAGTCAGCAAGGTCTTTCTTTGCCCTGTCAGTGCATTTGTGTGCGTCTGCGAGCAGACCTGCTGCCCTGCATGCACAAAGCTCGCCCTGACATGTACCCATACCTACTCGGGTACGTCTTCTGAGATCGACGAGATTGTGTACGTCGAGCTCATTTACCGCATATTTCACCTCACCGACAGAAACCTCTTCGCACTCGCATACGAGACTGGTCTCATAATCATCGTTCAGGCCTATGAGGTTGGCTCTGTTGCCGTGACGTCCTACAGTAGCCTTGTGTGTAGTGCCAGGCTTGGTCCATGTCTTCTTTGAAATCTCATCGATATTCTCAAGCTCCGAACCTGGAAGCGGAACATCCATTGTCACGCATGACTTGTTCACAGCCAGCTTCTTGCATACGAGGTCAGTAGCCCATTCCGCCATCAGACGGTAGGTCATGAGCTTACCTCCGGTAATGCTGATGAAGCCTTTGACTCCGTCTCTTGTCTCATGGTCAAGGAGTACGATGCCTCGGCTGATGTTTCTTCCTGAAGGGTCGTCATCTGTAGCCACGAGAGGACGCACTCCGGCGTATGCTCTGAGGATACGTGTAGATGCAAGCTTAGGAGCGAGCTTCTCACCTTCCTGGAGAAGGATGTCTACCTCGTCAGGTGTGACCTGCATGTTGTCACACTCCTCGAAAGGAATGCGGCTTGAAGTGGTACCGATGAGGCAGATTGTATCGCCAGGTACGAGGATGTCGGCATTCGCCGGCTTGCGGCATCGGTTGATCACTACGTTGTTCACTCGGTGGCCGAAGATGAGAAGGGCTCCCTTGGCAGGGAACATGTTGATCCTCACGCCGGCGAGCTCAGCTATATGCTGACCCCAGATACCGCTGGCATTCACAGTGATAGGAGCGTAATACTGCTCTTTCTGCTTGGTAATTCTATTGAATACCTCGACACCTTTCACAGTATCACCGTCTTTAATGAGGCTTGTTACTTCGCTGTACACAAGTACCTTAGCGCCATGCAGCTTTGCGTCAATCACATTGGCGGATGTGAGTCGGAACGGGTCAACTGCACCATCAGGAACTGTCACCGCTCCGATAAGGTCCGGATTGGCAGCTGGCTCCATGCGGAGAGCCTCCTTAGGGTCAATAATCTGTGCATTGATTCCTGCAGCCTGACATGACTCGACGAATTTTGCCTGATATGCAAGGTCATCTTCCGGAAGTGTTATGAAGAGGCCTTCTGTCTCTTCCACGCAATGGCGTGCAATCTTGCGGAGTATCATATTCTCCTTGATGCACTCTTCCGCAGATTCCTTGTCAGTTACGGCGTATCTTGCGCCACTATGAAGAAGACCATGGTTTCTTCCAGTTGCGCCAGTAGCAATGTCGTGCCTTTCTATAAGCAGGACCTTGAGACCACGGATCGCGCAGTCTCTCGCTGTGCCGGCTCCAGTGATTCCGCCACCAACGATGATGACGTCAAACTCATTGCCGGGATTAATATTGTTCATATGGTGTCGATTTGAAATTATTGTTACAAATTTATACAAAAAACGCTAAATGAACAATATCTGTAACCTTTTTCATGGCATTCTTGATGAATTCACAAATTATTTTAATATTTGTATTATGAAATAACCATATATACAATAATAACAGATGAAAAAGACTCTATTTTCTATTGCTTTGGCAGCTCTGACTTTTGTCAGTGCGGCTATGCCGAGAGCCGAGTATCCGCGTCCTCAGTTCGAGCGTGGCGACTGGCAGAATCTTAACGGCGAGTGGACCTATGAACTTGACCTTGTACAGACCGGTCATGAAAGGGGATTGACCCAGAGTACAGGATTTGACGGAAAGATTACAGTACCTTTCGCACCGGAAAGCGAACTTTCTGGAGTACAGCATAAGGACTTCATACCGTCAATCTGGTATCAGAGAGAAATCAGCATACCGCAGGAGTGGGCTGGCAAGGATGTGCTTCTCAACTTCGGAGCAGTATATTATGTGTCAGAAATCTATGTCGACGGTAAGTTCGTTGACAGACATCATGGCGGTTCGGATTCATTCACTGTAGATATAACACGTTTCGTCAAGCCGGGTGGAAAGCACTCCCTCGTGGTATGCGCATCAAGCGACCTTCGCAGCCGCATGCAGTCAGCTGGCAAGCAGTCGCTTCGTCACGGACCGTTCGAGTGCATGTATACGAGGACCACAGGTATCTGGCAGACCGTATGGATGGAGGCTGTCGCTCCTACCGGAATCCAGCGTGTAAAGTATGTTACCGATATCGACCGCAGTACTGTTACCATGGAGTTTACAATGCGCAGGAATGCAGCAGGTAACGTCTTGACTGTCAATGTTAAGGATGGAAAGAAGGTCGTGGCTTCAGATTCAGCTCCGGTATCTTCGGGCTCTATTGTCACACTTCCTTTGAAGAAGGCTAAGCTCTGGTCTCCGGAGAATCCTTTCCTTTACGATGTTGAGTTCATTCTCAAGGATGCACAGGGTAATGTGATCGATCAGGTGGCATCGTATTTCGGTATGAGGAAGATTCATACAGAGGGCAATAAGATTTACCTTAACAATGAACCATATTATCAGCGTCTTGTCCTGGATCAGGGATTCTATCCTGACGGAATCTGGACTGCACCTTCTGACGAGGCTCTCAAGCGTGATATCGAGCTTTCTATGGCTGCAGGCTTCAATGGAGCAAGACTCCATCAGAAAGTTTTTGAGGAGCGTTTCTATTACTGGGCTGACAAGCTCGGATATCTTACATGGGCAGAGGCACCTAGCTGGGGTCTTGATGCAAACGATGTAGAAGCTGCAAGAAACTTCCTCATGGAATGGAGAAATCTTGTTGTAAGAGATATGAATCACCCTTCAGTGGTGACATGGACTCCTTTCAACGAGGAATTCTGGCCTGACCAGACACAGTATCCTCGTTTCATCAAGGATATCTATACATTGACCAAGCAGCTCGACCCTTCACGTCCGATCAATACCGTAAGCGGTGGCCAGCACATTGTTACAGATATCTGGACTGAACATCATTATGAGCAGGATCCTGACAAGCTCAGAGATATCATCTACAATAACGGAAACATGTATGTGCGCAGACATGACATCCAGGAGCGTCTTCGTGGTAATGTAGGTTTCAACCGTCCTGTACTCAGCGATCCATATACATATCCTGAATATGATGGCAACATTCCTTATATTCTCGATGAGTTCGGAGGAATCAAGTGTATAGAGGCTAATCCTGCAAAGGATGGTTCTGATTCATGGGGTTATGGAAATTCTGCCCGCACAAAGGAGGACTTCTATAAGAGACTTGAGGCTCAGGTACGTGGCCTTGTGGAAATGAGCGACAAGATGTGGGGCTTCTGCTATACTCAGCTTACCGATGTCGAGCAGGAGCAGAACGGTATATATTATTATGACCGTGGAACCAAGTACGATATGGAAAGAGTACGTGCTATCTTCCAGATGCCTGTGAAATAGTATCGGCTACATATGAAACAGCAAGGGCGACTTCGAAAAGTCGCCCTTTTTTATTATGATTTCTTGCTTTTTCTGTTCTTGCGTTTTGTCTTTCGTTTGTCGATCGCTTCCTGCCTTTTTGCGCGTCTGCTGCTGAGCATGTTAGACAGGTTATCTCCCATTTCCTCAGCCCATTTTGGGAAACGTGATTTTATGTTTGCAATCTTCTCTTTTATGAATGAGTTGATGTGTCTTTCCCTTTTGTTTTCGCTGATTTCGTCGTAGTTGATCAGGATGCAGGTCTCTTCGACTTCGCCGAATTCATGGTTGATTCCTCCTCCGAACATCTTCATGGTAGGGGAGAGGTTCATGTATGAATTTACGAGTGGGGGTATATTCACGCCACGGCTCCTTACCTCCGCATTCAGTATCTTGTAATCTGCCTTGAATTCATCTTCCGTAAGAATGCTGTCCATATACTCAGCCGGTGTCTCTATCTTGAGCGGCTCGATAGGGGTAACCAGCTTCTCTTCGTCCTTGAAGTGCTTGAAGAGGAAATGCTGGATAAGGTCTCTTGCCTCACGGTTGTAGTCAGGATACATGGTCATCTTTCCGAAGAAGTATTTCATGTCCGGCCTTATGATACCCAAGGCACCCAGTCCGTCCCAAAGATTATCAAGCGCAAACAGGGCTTTTGCACCTGCCTTGCTGCTCTGGTACTCCGGAGCAACAAAACTACGTCCGAGCTCGATCGTGTATGGAAGATATTCTTTCATGAATTTCTTCGAGAAATGGAACATATGCGCTGTCGCCAGCATGGGCTGTCCATTCTCGTCGATCTGGATGTCATTTCCGTAAATGAATCTGTATCCGCCGAGGATCTTCTCTGCATCAGGATCCCATACGATAAGCTGCTGGTATGGGTTTTCCATAGTGTCGAATTCATCGATGTCCATAGGCAGGCCGGTTCCTCCGCCTGAGTCGCGGAATGCTACTTCGCGAAGTCTTCCGATCTCCCTCATGACGTTAGGTGAGTCATGGTGAGTGATGACGTAAATCTCATTGTGACTTTTGTTCGTGTCCCTGAGTTTTTTTGCCGGAGTCAGTTCGGCTTTCAATATATCCACACTGACAGGAGCTATAATAGGTTCCATAGTGTTATAGTTAAAGTTCATAGACTGATTTCCTGATATCCTGTGCCCATTCTGCGTCATTTTTAGAATTGTCAAGGCTATCTATAGGAATAGGTTTGCCGAAGGTTATCTTGTATTTCCTTCCCGTACTCTTGTACATCTCATCCGGGAGGAACATCATTGCAACATTGAACTTCAGTCCAAGCATTTTCTGCAGGTTTGCAATCCTGTAGAATCTTTCCGAATTCTTACCTTCAAAATGAATCGGGATGATATCTCTTCCTGTCTGTCTGCTCTTTGTGATAAAGGCTTTTCCCCAAGGGAGATCCTGTATCTTGCCGTTTATCTTTCTTGAGCAAAGACCTGCAGGGAATACAAGCATATGGTTGTCCGAATGGAAAGCTTCGTCAATCATGCGAGGTAGATTCCTTGCCTGGCCTCCGAGTTTGTTAATGGGAATTCCCAACGGAGCCAGTCCTTTCAGGTTCATCAGGAGGTCGTTCAGGAGATACTTTATCTTTCCGTCGTATTCCTTTCCGATGATGGCTCCCAATGTCACTCCGTCAATTGCGCCAAGCGGATGGTTGGATACAAAAGTATATCTCCTCCCGTCTTTCGGGAGGTTTTCCAATCCGTTCACTTCAAGTTCGACTCCAAGATATTTGAGGCTGTTCTCGCAGAATTCCACACCTACATAACCTTCCTTGAGGTATTCGTTGATGAAATCCTGATGTACGAAATTCTTGAACCAATTAATCAGAAATTTCGGTATATGTCGGGCTTTCTTTCCTGCTCTTGAACGTATTATACCCTCAATATCAAGTGTTTGTGGCTCTCGTTCTTTCATAAGTCCAGGTTTGAGTTTTTATTGTCCCTTCTTGACCGGGTCACAGGTCAGGCCTACTCCGAGCTTCTTGAAGATCTTCCTGTCAACCTCGCTCAGCATCACTGTAGAATGTACCTGGCATCCGTCAAGTTTAGGAAGCTGCTCCAATGCCTTTCTGCAGTTCTCGTCGTTAATACTGAGCATTGACAGAGCTACAAGAACCTCATCCGTATGCAGACGCGGGTTGTGTCCATGAAGGAAAGACACCTTGGTCTTCTGTATAGGGGCGATCATTTCTTCCGGTATGAGCTTCACATGATGCGGGATTCCTGCAAGATGCTTTGTCGCATTGAGAATCAGGGCTGCGCTTGGTCCGAGGAGTGAGCTGGTGCGCGAAGTGATGATCGTACCGTCCTGAAGCTCGATGGCGGCCGTCGCTACTCCTGAGAAATCTTTCCTCTGATGTGCCGCGACAGTTGTCCTTCTGTATTCGGTGGTCAGTTTCGCCTGCTTCATGATGAGGGCGATCTTGTTTACCTCGTGCTCGTTGTTTCCCTTTATCGCTAGTTCACATAGGGCATAGTAATAACGTCGGATTATCTCCTCGCGAGCGGCGTTGCAGCAGATGTCCTCATCGTTCATACAGAAGCCTATCATGTTGACTCCCATATCGGTAGGGGACTTGTACGGACTTTCTCCATAGATGCCTTCAAACAGGGCACTGAGCACAGGGAAAATCTCTATGTCGCGATTGTAGCTGGATGCTATGGTGTCATATGCCTCAAGATGGAACGGGTCGATCATATTTATGTCATTGAGGTCTGCAGTAGCAGCCTCATACGCAATGTTTACAGGGTGCTTGAGCGGGAGATTCCATACAGGGAATGTCTCGAATTTAGCGTATCCTGCCTTGATGTTCCTCTTGTTTTCATTATACAGCTGACTGAGGCATACTGCCATCTTTCCGCTTCCCGGACCGGGTGCTGTGACTACAATAAGCGGCCTGCTGGTCTCAACGTAGTCGTTCTTGCCGAATCCTTCGTCAGAATCGATCAGTGCGACATTGTTGGGATATCCTTCGATTGTATAATGATAATAGACCTTGATTCCTTTTCTTTCCAATCTCTTTCTGTATGCGTCTGTGCTTGACTGACCGTTGTAGTGCGTAATGACAACGCTGCTTACATACAGACCGACATTCTCAAACTCGTCGCGCAGACGCAGTACGTCCTCGTCATAAGTGATTCCAAGGTCGCCACGTACCTTGTTCTTCTCTATATCGACTGCGCTGATTACAATCACGACTTCAGCCTCATCCTTAAGTTGCATGAGCATCTGAAGCTTGCTGTCCGGCTGGAAGCCTGGCAGTACTCGACTTGCATGGTTGTCGTCAAAAAGCTTACCTCCGAATTCGAGGTATAGTTTATCACCGAACTGAGCAATTCTTTTCTTGATCTGTTCGGACTGTATCTTGAGATACTTATCGTTATCGAAACCGTTTTTCATACGGAATGCAAAGATAACCATTCTGCCTTGTTTCTGCAAGAACTGAATGGTTATCTTTTGCGTATTTTTTCAACACTTAGAACAGGAAACCTGTGTTGATATAGAATGCTCCCTTACCGTCCTGCTTGTTGAAGCAGCGTGCGTATTCGAATGCAATTATGAAGTTCTGATTCATGATGAAACGTAAGCCGCCACCGGCAGAAGCATGAAGGCCGTCAGCGCGAGAAGTGTCTATGTACTTCTTGTAGAGCTCAGGTTTTGCGCCTGTACGGTTGGTAAGGTCATATCCCTTGAATACATGTGCACCATCGGTGAATCCGCTCACTGCAAATGCGATATTCTGATTGAAGAGCTGGAAATCCACAAATCTGTATCTGAGTTCGACATTGTAGAATCCTGTATGCAGACCCTGGACTCTGTCAAGCATGAGACCTCTTACTGTACGGTATCCTCCGATTGCGTCGTAGTCTCTGTTATATCCCATGTTTGAATAGAACGGCATAAGATACCATGGGGTGTTCTTTCCGAGGAAGCCCTGATAAGCGAGTCTGTAGGCAAACACGACTTTATCTGTGCCAAGCGGTACATATTGTCTGAATGTAGCGGAAACCTTATACGAGTCCATTGATGAACCCAGCCATTTTGGAGCGGCAATCGCGTGAGCTTCGGCCCAGATTCCTTTGGTCGGATTGTTCTCTACGTTTCTTGAATCATACATGAGTCCGGCCTTGATGGCAGAAACGTATTGGTTCGCTCCGGTATCATTAAGGATGCCCCAATCCTTATAAAGGCTGTAGAGAGAGCCGTCAGCAGGTTTGTAACCTGTAGGATTGAATTCCTGATGGTTGATCCAGTAGAATGAGTATCCTGCCTCCCAGAAGAAGTTCTTGGCGATCTTTCCGGTAAGGTCTGCCTTCGCCTTGAAAGACTGTCTGCTGTAGCGGTAGAATCCATTAGGAGCCTTTCCTTTGCCGTTGTCAAACTTTGTCTGAGCTTTCTCGCCTGTCTTTGTAGATGAATCAAAAGTGAACTCGTCCGGATTATTCTCGAAAAAATTGTCAAGGGCATATGTATAGATGCTCTGATAGCCGTTGAATCCGTAGAAGTCCATTGCTGATTCGTTGCTGTAGTTCGTGCATATAGACAGACGGGTATTGTCGAAAATCTCCCTGTTGTCGTAATTGAGGTAAAGGTTCCATGTGCCGCCGGTATAAGCCGATGCCTCAATGTACCACCATGATTTCGGATTAGGATAGCTGCTTCCGTCGCCAAAGTTGTAGATGTTGAGGAGAGCTCCGTACTGGAATCCTCTGTCGGCATCAAATGCTACTACTGGAAGGGGACCGAAGTTGAGTCCGGTCTTTATGATTTCAGCTTTCTTTGTTTTCTCATTGACTGCCGGCTCATTACTTTCAATGGAGTCAGGTGTAATACCTGCCATAGCTGGAATGCCGATCAGCAAAGCAGCTATCATTGTAATAAAATTCGCTTTCATTCTGGTTTGGTTTAGAGTTTAGTAAAGTCTGAGATTATCTTATTGAAAGATACACTCATTTTTTTCTCATTCAGCAACTTGATGTCTGATATGTATGTCCTTATGAATTCTTTATAGTCGTAGAAGAATCCGTATGATGGAATTGCAAGCAATACGAGCAGTGATGCAACCAGCCATGGCATAAGACAGAATGCAAGTGCCGTAATTATAGGGAAGTAAATCAGACCCATGCCTAATTTGATTCCAAGTCCGGCAGTGTTATGGAAGGCCTTGTCCTTGAGCTTGCCTCGAAGCAGCTCGAATGTAAGCCACATAGGAAGGCTTGCAATTGCAGCAAATGCGAAGTAAGGCAGGCCCAGCAAGGCTATCATGCCTTTGCCTATAGCTCTCTTGATATTGTTTCTTTTTCCGAAAGACCAGATAGACAGTCCCTTCTTCTTTCTCTCCTTTTCAAATCTGAGAGCCTCGTCAAGAAGTGCTTCCATTTCTTCAGGCTTTATTTCACGTGCCTTTCGGATCTGTTCTATCACGTGCTTGTTGTGAGCCATCCTGTCAGAAAGACTTCCGTTGCGGGCATCTTCTCTTGCAAGAATCTTTGTCAGTGCCCATACCTTGTCATAATCCTCATCATAAGGTATATATGTGATCAGTTCCGACATCTTCTCATGAAGAAGTTTTCTGATCGGTTCCATGATCTGAGCCTCATTTTCAACATTCAGCTCCTTGATGAGTTCGGTTACATTGATGGGCTTGCCGTAGTTTATCAGACAAGTGCGCCTGTATCTGAAATAGTCGCCGTATTCAAGTCCTGTAGGGACGATATATACAGGTTTCTTGCCCTCGAGTCTGTTGTTTGCGGCAATAGCAGCCCTCATAACGCCTTTTCCTAATGGAAGAAGCGAGTGGGCAGGCCTATGACGTCCTTCCGGATACATGCAGAAACGTACTCCATGTTCCAATGTCTCCGTGATGATGTCTAAGCTTTCATAATTCTTCAGCACATTGCGAAGGCCGTCTCTCTGTCTTACCATAGGAAGGATGCGTAAGAAGAACATGGCCTTTGCTATCAACGGTCTCTTGAACATGTCTGCCCTGGCGCCGAAAACGCTTTCATCCTTGAACGACTGCAGCACGACAAGGGCATCCATCAGTGTATTGCAATGGTTTGGAGCTATTATTATAGCTGCATCCTCCGGGATATCACCCTTGCCTGTTACTTCAATATCAGTATAGCTGCCTCTGGTGCACCAGTCAACTATCGGTTTGAGAAGGGTATATGAGAGGTCTTTTTCGTAGATTTTAGTCTTTCCCATAAATGATTATTCTTCAGATGCTTCCTTTCTTCCGTTTATTTTCCATGAGTAGGCAAGTGACAGACCGGAAACGATATGCCATACGCCCCACCATGCTACGATGACTACCATGCCACCGTTGTTAGCCCATATCGCAGGGTCGAAAATAGAAGGATTGAAAAGAAGTACCAGTCCAAGTCCGGAATTCTGAATACCGGTTTCGATAGTCAAGGCTCTTCTGTCCTTGTATGGAACTTTGAAAAGTGTTCCGGTACCGAAGCCGATTCCAAGAGCAAGAAGATTGTGCACCAGCACAATAAGGAAAATATATCTGATGCACTTCATGAATGCATCGATGTTGTTTCCGAATGTCAGGACGACCATAAGGATGAAGAATGCCACAGAGAGATACTGCATAGGCTTTTTCAGCTTCATGCTTACCTTAGGAAGATACTGTGAACAGAGCATTCCGAGTACGAGTGGAATACCGAGCAGGATGACGATGGTCTTGAATATTTCCCAGAACGGAATCTCGAGCTCTGGCAGCATCATTCTTTTCTCAGCGAAATTGAGGTACATCTTGCCCCAGAACGAGAAATTGAGTGGTGTCGTGAAT
>JAEIGA010005749.1_pt1 | contig 18896 bp, 25 predicted proteins | sample 9270691 | NCBI WGS metagenome assembly JAEIGA01 (sample SAMN17057246, study PRJNA624740) | gut metagenome | biome: biome; isolation source: fecal sample | host: Bos grunniens | place: China: Xizang | collected 2019 | reverse complement strand
GCCCTTTGTAAGTGGCGTAGATGTTTGGGTCTTGCGCGACGGAAATCTATGAACCGTGTCAGGTCGGGAACGAAGCAGCACTAAGTAGAACCTTCCGGGTGCCGCAAGGGTGCCTGGGCTGAGTTAACTGCAGAGGTAACGCTTGTGGAGAGAGTTCGAAATGCAACGCACGTAAAAAAGAGAGTGAGAGGTGTTATTGCATTACAAGTTTACTAGTGATACAATGGCACTTTTTTTGTTATGTACCCCCAAAATGACGGCAGTGACACTGCATACCTGAAAGGAAATATAAATAATAACCATGAACATTGTATTAACAGCCATCAACGCAAAGTACATACATTCTAATTTAGCAGTATATAGCCTGCGTGCCTATGCGTCTGCCTATAAAAATGAGATATCCATTGCTGAGTACACCATTAATCAGCAGATGGATGATATTTTGATGGATTTATATAAGAAGAAACCGGATGTTTTATGTTTCTCCTGTTATATATGGAACATTTCCTATGTGGAAGACTTGATTCGCGAAATCAAGAAGCTTTTTCCAAACCTTCCAATCTGGGTTGGCGGCCCGGAGGTGAGCTATGATGCGAAGGATGTGCTGAAAAGACTTCCGGAAGTAACCGGAGTGATGATGGGAGAAGGGGAAGCCACCTTTTTAGAATTGATGGACTTTTATCATCAGGAAGAAAAGGAGCTTTTTGATATTAAAGGAATAGCTTATCGCAGTGAAGCTGGTGAAATCAGAGAGAATGAGTGGAGAAAAACCATTGATTTAAGTACGGTACCATTTGTATATAATGATATAGAAGATTTCAAAAACAAGATTATTTATTATGAAAGCAGTCGAGGCTGTCCGTTTTCGTGCAGCTACTGCCTGTCATCGGTGGACAAATGTTTGCGGTTCCGTGACTTGGGATTGGTAAAAAAAGAATTACAGTTTTTTATAGAACAAGAGGTGCCACAGGTAAAATTTGTGGACCGTACATTTAACTGTAATCATAAGCGTACAATGGAAATATGGAACTATCTCATAGAGAATGACAGGGGTGTAACAAATTTCCATTTTGAAGTGGCAGCAGATTTATTGAATGAGGAAGAACTTAAACTTATCGAGCAAATGCGTCCAGGGCTGATTCAACTGGAAATCGGTGTGCAATCAACCAATGAAACGACCATAAAAGAGATTCGAAGAACCATGAAGTTTACTGAGGTTGAGCGCATTGTGAAGCGTATTAATGAGGGGCAAAATGTGCATCAGCATTTGGATTTGATTGCAGGGCTTCCATATGAAGACCTAAGTAGTTTTCGAAAATCCTTTGATGATGTTTACAGCCTCCATCCGGAGCAGTTACAACTGGGATTTTTAAAGGTGCTAAAGGGTTCCTATATGGAGGAGCAAAAAGAGCAATATGGTCTGGCGTACAAGAGTAAACCACCCTATGAGGTACTTTATACCAATTGGCTGTCTTATGAAGATGTGTTACAATTAAAAATGGTAGAGAACATGGTGGAGGTATACTACAACAGTGGACAGTTTGTATATACATTGCGCCGTTTGGAAACCAGATTCGCATCAGCTTTTGATTTGTACAAGAGTCTGGGTGAATATTATGAGAAATGTGGGTTACATTTGATGAGCCATTCCAGAATCTCCCGCTATGAAATCTTATTGGATTTCATCACAGAACTTCAAACGGGAGAAGAGGATTTGTATAGGGAACTTCTGACTCTGGATTTGTATCTCAGAGAGAATGTGAAGAACAGACCTGCGTTTGCAGGTGATTACACGGTTTCCAAAGAAATGAAGCGACAATTTCCGAAAAACGTGCATTTGGAGCAGTTCCAGTATGATGTAATGGGAAATTGTGAGAAAAATGAGCAGATTTTCCTATTTGATTACGAAAATAGAAGCAAATTAACGCATCAGGCTTCTTGCAAAAAAGTCCAGAACAGTTTACAATGAAAAGAGTACATTTTTTTAAAAAGAAGGTGAAACTATGTTTAATAATAAAAGAAACAGAATTTTTGCAACAATTATCATCGTTGTTCTTATTTTGGCGATGATTGTACCAACAGTTGCAAGTATGTTTGTGTAATTACATAATGGAGGAGTAAATATGAGTAGGCGATTGAGAAGACGAGCAAAAAAAAGAGCCCAGAAAAAAGCATTGCTTCTTTGCGGAATTGCATTGGCCGTTGTTTTAGCTGTATTTCTTATCGGATACTTTTCAGTGAAAAGTTCAGTTAATAAGGTGGCAAAGGATACTATTTGGGATAATATTTCCATTGACGGTATCGATGTGTCCGGCATGAAGGCAGACGAAGCAAAGAAAGCGCTTACACAAAAGCTAAAAGAATATCAAAAGCAGGAGATTACTGTGAACGCAGATGGAACAAAGGCTGCGATTACCTTAAAAGATCTTGGCTTTGATATGAAGGATATTGATAAGTTAATTGAAGAAGCTGTAAATTATGGAAAAGAAGGTTCTGTGTGGAGTCGTCGCCAGAAGATGAAAGCTTTAGAAAAAGAGCCTAAGGATTTTGAGGTTACCTTTACTGTAGACGAGAAGGTTGCTGGAACTACCATTACCAAAAAGATTCCGCATTTAGATAATGAAGCCATAAATGCAACAATCAAACGTGAAGATGGTGTGTTTACAGTTACAGAAGGTAAGTCGGGAAAGAAGATTGACTTGAAAGCATCTACGCAGGTGATTGCAAATTATTTTGAAAAGGATTGGGTATCACAAGCGAAAGATACAATTCAGCTTGTAACTGTTGTGGATGAACCTGACATCAAAGCGGAAGATTTGAAAAAGATTAAGGATGAGCTTGGAACATTCAGCACAACATTTGTAAGTGGAAGCAATCGTGGAAAGAACATCAAGCACGCAGCATCTCTTATTAATGGCACAGTTTTGATGCCGGGCGAAGTGTTGTCTGCAAGTGATGCAATGGGTTCCCGTACGAAAGAAAATGGATATTTGGAGGCTGGCTCTTATTTGGACGGTCAAACCGTGCAAACTTATGGAGGCGGTGTGTGTCAAGTATCTACTACCTTATATAACGCAGTGATCTTAGCAGAACTGGAAATCACAGAGCGTTGGGCGCATTCCATGAGTGTGGATTATGTAAAACCATCTATGGATGCGGCGATTTCTGAAGGATACAAGGATTTAAAAATCAAAAATAATACAGACGCACCGGTTTATATTGAAGGATATACAACTGGTGGGAAACTTACATTCACGGTTTATGGTGAAAACAGCCATGAGGAAGGTAGAAAGGTTTCTTATGTCAGTGAAGTAACAAGCAAAATAGAGGCCAAGAAGAAATTCGTAGCTTCCGGTGATCCGGTCGGTACTTTAAAGAAATCTGTTTCCGGGCATGATGCCATTAAGGCAAAATTGTGGAAAGTGGTTACCGTAAATGGTTCGGAAGTAAGCCGAGAGGCAGTTAACAGTAGTAATTATCAATCTTCGAAGGCTACTTGGACGGTTGGAGTTGGAACAGACAATGCGCAGGCTAAGAAGATTCTGACTGATGCGATTGCAACACAGGATGAAGCAAAAATTAAAGCAGCGATTGCGCAGGCCAAGGATATTATAGCTAAAGCATCACAACCGACTACAAATCAGCCGGTTGCACCTGCGCCGGGAACGACAACGAATCCGGATAACGGTTCCGGACAAACACCAGGTGAAGGTGGAAACTCACAACAACCATAGATAGAGGATATTATGAAAATAGGGAAAGTATCGCAAACCATTTTGAAGCGTTCTATGTTAAAGCCCCTAACGTTTACACGGGAAGAGGCATTATTAACTCCGACAGTGGAGGAAATGTGTTATGGAATCACGTGCAAGGATGACGAAGACATTCTTTGTGCCAGCACCGTGCTTTATGGGGATGAGAAAGACTTGGGCGTATTCGCTCTTGCAAGAGTGTTAAACGACCTTGCAACCAGAGGTGCAACCATGGTGGGTGCAGATATTCACATTATGTTACCACCACATGCTTATGAAAGCAGACTAAAAGCCATGATGGAACATATAGAACAGGCGGGAAGTGCACATGAAGTTCAGATTTTGAGTGCAAAGGCAGAAATATGCCCGGACATTCAAAAAGCGATTGTATCTGTCAATGGCATTGGAGTTTTGAAAAAAGGAGAATTACTCCAAAGTTCTATGGGAAAACCGGAACAGGATATTGTACTTTTAAAATGGATTGGATTGGAAGGAACCTTCCGTGCTATGCGCGAAAAGGAAAGTGAATTACAAGAACGCTTTGTGCATACTTTTTTGAGTCAGATAAAACAAATGGAATCACAAATTTTTTCGGCAAAAGAGATTGATATTGCCAAGAGACATGGAGCGTCAGCGATGCATCAGATTACCGAAGGCGGTATCTTGGCTGCGCTTTGGGAGATGGCAGACGCTTCGGAAGTTGGCTTAGAGGTACAATTAAAGGAGATGTCCATCCGACAGGAGACGGTGGAGATTTGTGAGTTTTGTCATTTAAATCCATACCAACTCACCTCAACGGGAAGTGTGCTTGTTTTCGCAGAACGTGGTGAAGAACTGGTACAAAAGTATGAGGACGCGGGAATTAAGGCTTCCCTTCTTGGTAGAACGACTGCAAATGCAGAGCGGGTGATACTAGGCGGTGAGGAGAAGAGGTTCTTAGATAAGCCGGCAACCGATGAATTGTTGAGACTGTATTATGCTGAGGTATAATATGAGCCGATGAAAAGGAGAATTATATATGAGAAAACAGATTTTAAAATATATCGAAAAGAAAAGCAAAGTAGACTTAGGCGAGCTTGCTGTGTTACTTGACACAGACGAGGTTACTATCGCAAATGAAATTGCACAAATGGAAAAGGAGAAAATCATTTGCGGTTATCATACATTGATTGACTGGGAAAAGGCAGGCGAAGACAAGGTTACTGCATTAATTGAGGTGCGTGTGACACCTCAGAGAAATCAAGGCTTTGATAGAATTGCAGAACGCATTTACAACTATCCGGAAGTAACTTCCGTATATTTGATTTCCGGTTCTTATGATTTACTTGTAACCTTAGAAAGTAAGACATTGATGGAAGTATCGTTGTTTGTTTCTGAGAAACTTTCTCCAATTGAGTCAGTAATCAGTACGGCAACCCATTTTATTTTGAAAAAATACAAAGACCATGGAACTATTTTAGTGAAGAAGTCTGAATCAGAAAGGATGCCGGTGACATTATAATGAGAAATCCATTATCAAAGAAGGTTGTAGAGATTCAGCCGTCGGGTATCCGTAAGTTTTTTGATATTGTAAGCGAGATGCCGGATGCAATTTCCCTCGGTGTGGGCGAGCCTGATTTCGATACTCCATGGCGTATCCGCGAAGAAGGTATTTACTCACTGGAAAAGGGAAAGACATTCTATACCTCTAATTCAGGTTTGAAAGAATTAAAAATAGAGATTTGCAAATACTTAGACAGAAAGGTAAACGTACAGTACAATTTCCAAAATGAAGTAATTGTAACTGTAGGTGGTAGTGAAGGAATTGACATTGCCCTTCGTGCAATGCTGGACCCGGGCGACGAAGTTCTGATTCCGCAACCATGTTACGTTTCCTATCTTCCATGTACCATTTTGGCAGATGGTGTGCCTGTTACCATTCCACTGCAGGAGAAGAATGAGTTTAAATTAACTGCAGAGGAACTAGAAGCAGCCATCACGCCAAAGACAAAGGTGCTGATTATGCCATTTCCAAACAACCCGACGGGTTCCATTATGACAAAAGAGGATTTGGAACCGATTGTAGAGGTTGTAAAAAAATATGATTTGTTCGTTATCTCAGACGAGATTTATTCGGAATTGAGCTACAAGGGTGAACATGTATCCATTGCAAGCTTTGAAGGAATGAAGGAAAGAACCATTTTAATCAATGGTTTCTCCAAAGGCTTTGCCATGACGGGATGGAGACTTGGATACGCGTGCGGTCCAAAAGAGATTATTGAGCAGATGGTGAAAATTCATCAGTTTGCAATCATGTGTGCTCCGACAAACAGTCAGTATGCAGCGGTAGAAGCCCTTCGCAATTGCGACGCCGAAGTAGAGGAAATGCGTGAAGCATACAATCAAAGAAGACGTTTCTTAATGCACGAGTTCCAGAGAATGGGCCTTCAATGCTTTGAACCGTTTGGTGCCTTCTATGTATTTCCAAGTATTCAGGAATTTGGCATGACTGCGGAAGAGTTTGCAATGCGTTTCTTAGAAGAAGAAAAAGTAGCAGTTGTTCCGGGAACGGCGTTTGGAGACTGCGGAGAAGGCTTCCTTCGTATTTCTTATGCGTATTCCATTGAAGATTTGAAGGTTGCAATTGGAAGACTCGAGAACTTTATTACACGTTTGAGGAAAGAAAAATGTTAAACATTGTTTTATTTGAACCGGAAATTCCGGCGAATACCGGTAACATCGGAAGAACCTGTGTTGCGACTAACACAAGACTTCATCTGATAGAACCTCTTGGATTTCGTTTGGATGAAAAATCATTGAAACGTGCCGGTATGGATTACTGGAAGGATTTGGATGTAACTACATATATAGATTTCAATGATTTTCTGGAAAAGAATCCGGGTGCCAAAATTTACATGGCGACAACCAAGGCGCCTAACGTGTATACTGATGTAGCATATGAGCCTGACTGTTATATTATGTTCGGGAAGGAAAGTGCAGGAATACCGGAGGAAATTTTGGTAAATCATAAAGAGGAAAGCATCCGTATTCCAATGGTGGGTGATATTCGCTCGTTAAACCTTGGAAATTCGGTAGCAATTGTTCTTTATGAAGCGCTTAGACAGAACAATTTTGAAAACATGACAAAAGAAGGACATTTACATCGTTTGGAGTGGAATTAATGAATTATAAAAAAAGCGTGTATACTACTTTTGCAATGATTTCGCAGGTTGGATTCAGCATGGTAGTACCGATTCTGTTATGTACGTATGCGGGAGTGTGGCTGGAAGAGAAATTCGATTTTCCGTGGACTGTAATCATGATTGTGGTTGGCGTTTTAGCAGGGGTAAGAAATGTGATTGCCATGTTGAAGCGTATGAAACAAATCACAGAGGAGGATACGGATGAAGAAGAATAGGACACTGTTAGAATTACTGATAGGGGTTGTTCTTGTAGGAATTCTTTCTCAGATCGTGTGTCTGATATTTTTCAAGCGACACCTGTATCATGCGGTAGGATTGTGGACAGGCATACTGATTTCAAGTGGTATGGCGATTCATATGCAACGGTCTATCGAAGATGGGTTAGACCTTTTGGGAGATTCCGGTGTGAAACATATGAAGAAAGCGTATTTAACGCGAACAGCAGTTGCAGTTGTTGTCATGGCTGCAGTGATGTATTTCGACTGGGGAAATCCAATCACCATCTTAGTAGGAGTAATGGCACTGAAGGTAGCAGTATATTTACAACCTTTTGTGCACAAGGTATTAGAAAAACGAAAGAAAGGAGGAGAAAAATGTGGGGAAATTGACGGAAATATTTGCAAATAAAGAACCCGATTTTATGATACGTGGTATCCTGAAGTTTGAATTGTTTGGTCAAGAACTCTATCTGACAACGACACATATCAGTATATTGGTTATATGTGTGATCCTGATTCTATTTGCTTTAATAGTGCGGCTAAAGCTGAAAGACACAGAGGGAAAGCCTGGCGCACTTCAAAATGTAGCCGAGTTGATCGTGGAAATGCTGGATGGCATGGTGGAAGGCTCCATGGGAACGAAAGGCAAAGGTTTTCGAAATTACCTTGGAATACTATTCGTATTTATGCTATTAAGCAATATATCAGGTCTGTTAGGTCTTAGACCGCCGACAGCAGATTATGGTGTTACACTTGCATTGGGACTCATTACTTTCTTTTTAGTACAGATTAACAATGTTAGGTATAACAAATTTGGCGCATTCACAGATTTGTTTAAGCCGGTACCATTTTTGTTCCCAATTAACTTTGTGGGGGAAATTGCAGTACCGATATCACTGTCCTTGCGTTTGTTCGGTAACATTTTGGCTGGAACCGTTATCATGGGATTGATATACGGTCTGTTATCGAAAGTGGCATTTTTCTGGCCTGGCGTTTTACATGTATATTTTGATTTGTTCTCGGGTGCAATCCAGACATACGTATTTTGCATGTTAACAATGGTATTTATCGGAAATAAAATTCCGGATAATATAGTAAAAAAAGACAAAAAAACAAAGAAACAAAAAAGTAAAAATTAGGAGGATTTTATTATGAACATTACTAACGAAGGATTTGTATTAGGTTTATCAGCATTGGCATCAGGTATTGCTATGATCGCAGGTATTGGTCCTGCTATGGGACAAGGTCGTGCAGCTGCAGCAGGTACAGAAGCAGTAGGTAGAAACCCAGGTGCTAAATCAGACATTACAGGAACTATGCTTTTGGGACAAGCCGTTGCAGAAACAACAGGTCTTTACAGCTTGGTTGTTGCTTTAATCTTAATCTTTGCGAACCCATTGGTAAAAATGCTTTAATAAAAAACAAGGAAGGGGTACAAAGCGTTGGAACGTTTATTTGCACTCGATGCGCAGCTTATCTTTGATACCGTTGTAATGGCGCTTAGTATGCTGCTCCTCTGCACCTTGCTTTCTTATCTTTTATTTAATCCAGTCAGAGATATGCTGGAAAAGAGAAGACAACGAATTGTCGATGATAAAGAAGCGGCGGAACGTGAGAAGGCAGAAGCAATTAGTTACAAAGAAGAGTATGAAAAGAAGCTGCAGGAAGTAGATAAAGAAGTACAGCTCATCTTAAGCGAAGCCCGCAAAAAAGCCATGAAAAATGAAAATGCGATTATTGCCGAAGCAAAGGAAGAGGCTGCACGCATTATGGCTCGTGCAAATGCTGAGATTGAACTGGAAAAGAAACGTGCGCTGGACGATATGAAGCAGGAAATGATTGCGATTGCATCCATGATGGCACAAAAGGTTGTGTCAGCTTCAATTGATACAGAGGTACAGGAAAGTCTGATTGACGAGACATTAAAAGAAATGGGTGAAAATACATGGCTAAGTTAGTTTCAAAGACATATGGAGATGCATTATTTGCAGTCGCTATGGAAGATGGCCGTATGGATGAATTTTTTGAAGCAGCTATAGCCTTAGCCGAAATCTTGCGCACAAATGAAGATTTCAGCAAATTGATGAATCATCCGAAGATTATGAAAGAAGACAAAGTAAAAATCGTAGAGGAAACATTTGCAACAAGACTTCCAAAGGAGTTTGTTGGGCTTATGACACTGATGGTGGAAAAAGGCCGTGCAAGTGAAATGTTATCCGTGTTCGATTATTTTGTCTCTCTTGTGAAAGAAGAAAAGAAAATCGGAAAAGCCGATGTCACTACCGCTATGGCAATGAGTGATGCACAGAAAGAGAAGGTAGAGAAAAAACTTCTTGAAACTACAAAGTATGAAAGCTTTGAAATGTGCTATCACGTGGATGAGTCGCTGATTGGCGGAATGCTGATACGCATCGGGGACCGAGTTGTGGACAGCAGTATTAAGACCAAATTATACGAGTTGTCGAAAGAGTTAAAAAGTATAACAGTTTAAACTAAAAGGAAGGTGGATTCGTTCCATGAATTTAAGACCAGAAGAAATCAGCTCTGTCATTAAAGAACAGATTAAAAGATATGCATCAGAGTTAGAAGTATCTGATGTTGGTACGGTTATTCAGGTAGCCGATGGAATTGCTCGTATCCACGGATTGGAAAACGCAATGCAGGGAGAACTTTTGGAGTTCCCTCATGAAGTATACGGTATGGTGTTGAACCTAGAAGAAGACAACGTTGGTGCGGTTCTCTTAGGAGACCAGAAGAATATCAACGAAGGTGACACCGTAAAAACAACAGGAAGAGTAGTAGAGGTACCGGTTGGTGACTGTATGCTCGGACGTGTTGTAAATGCATTGGGACAACCAATCGATGGAAAAGGACCAATTCAGGCAACGAAATTCAGACAGATTGAAAGAGTTGCTTCCGGAGTTATCTCACGTAAATCCGTAGATACTCCACTTCAGACAGGTATCAAAGCCATTGACTCTATGATTCCGATTGGACGCGGACAACGTGAGTTAATCATCGGTGACAGACAAACAGGTAAAACTGCCATCGCAATTGATACCATTATCAATCAAAAAGGACAAGGTGTAAAATGTATTTACGTTGCAATTGGTCAGAAGGCTTCTACCGTTGCGAATATTGTAAAAACATTAGAACAGTTTGGTGCTATGGATTATACAACCGTTGTTGTATCTACAGCCAGTGAGCTTGCACCACTTCAATATATTGCTCCATATTCCGGATGTGCAATCGGGGAAGAATGGATGGAAAACGGTGAAGATGTGCTTGTTGTATATGACGACTTATCAAAACATGCGACAGCTTACCGTACACTGTCCTTGCTTCTTAGAAGACCACCAGGACGTGAAGCGTACCCAGGTGACGTGTTCTATTTGCATTCCAGATTATTGGAAAGAGCAGCAAGACTTTCCGATGCATTGGGCGGCGGTTCTTTGACAGCCCTTCCGATCATTGAGACACAGGCAGGAGATGTATCAGCGTACATTCCTACGAACGTAATCTCCATTACAGACGGACAGATTTATTTGGAAACAGAAATGTTTAACGCAGGTTTTAGACCTGCTATTAACCCAGGTATCTCCGTATCCCGTGTTGGTGGATCCGCTCAGATTAAAGCAATGAAAAAAATCGCAGGACCAATCCGTATTGAGCTTGCTCAGTATCGTGAACTTGCATCCTTTGCACAGTTCGGTTCTGAACTTGATAAAGATACAGCAGAGCGTTTGGCACAGGGTGAACGTATTAAGGAAATGTTAAAGCAACCTCAATACAAACCAATGCCAGTAGAATATCAGATTATCATTATCTACGCAGCAACAAGAAAGCACTTGCTTGACATTGCGGTAGAAGATATTCTGCGTTTTGAAAAGGGATTATTTGACTTTATTCAGACAAAATATCCTGAAATTCCGGAATCTATCAAGACTGAAAAAGTCATTACAGAAGAAACGGAAAGCTTATTAATCAAAGCAATCGAAGAATTCAAAACAGAATTCTAGGAGGCACTATCATGGCAACAATGAGAGAAATTAAAAGACGCAGGGGAAGTATTCAGAGTACCCAGCAGATTACGAAGGCCATGAAGCTTGTTTCTACTGTGAAGCTACAAAAGGCACGAGGACGTGCGGAAAATTCAAAGGCATATTTTGAGTATATGTACAAGACAGTCACTTCCATGCTTGCCAAGGCAGGAGATGTGGACCATCCATATTTGACAGGTGGGAATTCTGAAAATATCGGAATCGTAGTTATCACCTCTAATAGAGGTCTTGCGGGTGGCTACAATGCCAATATTGTGAGAATGATCATGGCAAGTGATCTCCCGAGGGAAAAGGTGCGCCTTTATACAGTCGGTAGAAAGGGCGCAGACGGTTTAGCCAGAAAAGGATACACAATCGCAGCCGACTATTCGGACGTGATTGATGAACCGACCTTTGCGGATGCTAAGCAAATGGGTAAACAATTGCTAACGGATTTCGCAAATGGTGAAATCGGAGAAATTTATGTGGCATATACCGAATTTAAAAATACAGTGAGTCATGTTCCAAAGCTCATGAAATTGCTTCCTGTGAATCCGGAGGATTTGCAGGCAGAACAAGATGCGCAAAATGAAATTACGCTTATGAAATTTGAACCGAGTGAAGAAGAAGCAATCTCGCTTCTGATTCCAAAATACATGACCAGTATTTTATATGGTGCTTTTGTAGAGGCAGTTGCAAGTGAAAATGGTGCGCGTATGCAGGCGATGGATGCCGCAACAAATAATGCGGAAGAAATCATTAATGATTTGGAATTGAAATACAATAGAGCCCGTCAGGGAGCTATTACTCAAGAATTAACAGAAATTATAGCCGGTGCGGAAGCAATCGGATAAAGGAGTAAAAAAATGGCAGAGAAAAATATAGGGAAAATCACTCAAGTTATTGGTGCCGTTTTGGACGTGAAATACCCGGAAGGAAAGCTTCCGGAAATCAACGAGGCCATTGAAGTTACCAGAAAAGATGGTAGCAGACTCGTGGTGGAAGTGGCGCAACATTTGGGTGATGATATCGTAAGATGTATCGCCATGGGACCTACGGACGGTTTGGTTCGTGGTATGGATGCGGTTGCTACAGGTGCAGCGATTTCCGTGCCGGTAGGTGAAAATACATTAGGACGTATTTTCAATGTACTTGGTGAGCCAATCGACGAAAAGCCAGCCCCAACAGATGTAGAATATAAGCCGATTCATAAGAAGGCTCCTGCATTTGAAGAACAATCAACTGAAGCGGAACTTTTGGAAACAGGTATTAAAGTAATTGACTTGCTGTGTCCTTACCAAAAGGGTGGTAAAATCGGTTTGTTCGGTGGTGCCGGTGTAGGAAAAACGGTATTGATTCAGGAATTGATTACAAATATTGCAACAGAGCACGGTGGATATTCTGTATTTACCGGTGTAGGCGAAAGAACAAGAGAAGGAAATGACCTTTACTACGAAATGCAGGAATCAGGTGTTATTAATAAAACAGCCATGGTATTCGGTCAGATGAACGAACCACCTGGAGCCCGTATGAGAGTTGGTCTTACCGGACTTACAATGGCAGAATATTTCCGTGATAAAGGTGGAAAAGACGTACTTTTATTCATTGATAATATTTTCCGTTTTACACAGGCAGGTTCCGAAGTGTCCGCGCTTTTAGGACGTATGCCTTCAGCCGTAGGTTACCAACCTACCTTACAGACAGAAATGGGTGCACTTCAGGAACGTATCACATCAACAAAGAACGGTTCCATTACATCCGTTCAGGCTGTATACGTGCCGGCGGATGACTTGACTGACCCGGCTCCGGCAACTACATTTGCCCACTTGGATGCGAAGGTCGTACTTTCCCGTGCGATTACAGAACTTGGTATCTACCCGGCGGTAGATCCATTGGATTCTTCTTCCCGTATGTTAGACCCTAACATTGTAGGAGAAGAACACTATAATGTGGCACGTGGTGTACAGGAAGTATTACAGAAATACAAAGAATTGCAAGATATTATTGCAATGCTTGGTATGGACGAACTTTCAGAAGAAGATAAGCTGACCGTTTCTCGTGCAAGAAAGATTCAGAGATTCTTATCTCAACCTTTCTTCGTGGCAACACAGTTTACAGGCTTCGAAGGTCGTTATGTACCAATTAATGAAACCATTCAAGGCTTCAAAGAAATCTTAGAAGGAAAACACGATGATATTCCGGAAGGACATTTCCTCAATGCCGGAAATATTGATGATGTACTTGCCCGTGTGAAATAGAGGTGGCGAGTATGGCAGAGATGTTTGAATTAAAAATAATTGAACCAGATGGGATGTTCTATGAAGGACAGGCTTCCTTCTTGGAATTTGCTTCGGTTATGGGAGAAATGGGTGTGTATGCAAATCACATTCCACTCACCACTATTTTAGCTCCGGGCGTTGTGAAGATTCACAATGACGGTCAGGTGAAAAAGGCTGCAGTCATGGGTGGTTTTATCGAAATTCAAAAAGATAGAATTACAGTAATGGCGGAAAATGCAGAATGGCCGGATGAAATTGACGTAGAACGTGCCAAGGCAGCAAAGAAACGTGCAGAAGAACGTCTGCAGAAAAAAGAGACGGGTCTTGACACGGCACGAGCAGAAGCAGCGCTTAAAAGAGCCATGGCTCGAATTGGTGCGGCGAGATAAAGATTATAAAATTATTGATAAAAATCACTGTTTTTCCAAAAAGCAGTGATTTTTTGGTGGAATGGGTATAAACATTACTTTTTGACAATGTTATACCCAGTAACGCTCAAAAAAACTATTAAAAAGCGTATTTTGAGTGTTGCACTTTCTATAAAACAACCACTATATAATAAAAATACCCATGATTTCCCAAATCTCTGGGTATTGGCCCAACAAACTGGACATCTATACCCATTCGGAACAAGAAAGAGTAAAAGGTGCAGCCACACTCACAAATCCCCCACGCAAGCATATCTTATATTATAATGTATTAAGATAGGATGTGTATTTCATGGATTATCGATTACCATATTACATGGCGTATCCGCTTCCATTGCAATATGATGATGAGCGAATCGAACGACGTGATTTTGAGTATATGAAAAGTATGTATCCGATGGCAGTGAAAAAAATTCTGCCATATGTGGAGGAAGAGTGTGACAGAATGGCATACGAGGGCAGCGTGATTTATGACGAATATCCGGATCAATTGCAAATTCGTTTGATGTGCAATCGGATTTATGATAAAGTAAAGAAGATGAAACCATATGACGATGAAGAGATGGAGATGCAGGTCTCCAGAAATGAAGATTGGTTAAAAGATTTGGTACAGATTATGCTCTTTCAGGAGCTGTTTCAAAGAAGGAATCGTCATAGGAGAAATAGAAGAAGGTTTTACTAGATAGAAAGGCAATTTACGTATGAAAAATATTATTTTAATCGGTATGCCGGCGGTTGGGAAAAGTACAGTTGGTGTTGTAGTTGCTAAACGTATTGGCTATGAATTTATTGATACTGATTTGTTGATTCAAAAACAGGAAAAACGTCTTTTGAAGGAAATTATTGCAGAAGAAGGAAATGAACGTTTTCTCGAAATTGAAAATCAGGTAAATCGCGATTTGGAAGTAGAGAGAGCCGTGATTTCGCCGGGAGGCAGTGTGGTTTATTGCGAGGAAGCCATGCGGCATTTCAAAGAGATTGGAACTGTTATTTATCTTCATGCAACATATGAGGATATTTACAAAAGAATTACAAATGCCAAGAACCGTGGAGTTGTATTAAAGGAAGGTCAGACATTAAAAGACCTGTATGACGAACGGGTAAAATTGTTTGAAAAGTATGCGGATTATACGGTTTCGGAAGAAGGTTTAAGTTTGGAAGAAACCATTGATATGGTATTGGAACTACTCGAAAAAATAGGAGGTTAACAAACCTCCTATTTTGTGTTATAATATATTTTGGAGTATGAATATAAACCGTAACAGAGGTGCAAAATGGAACAATATATAATTAAGGGTGGCACACCGCTTGTCGGAGAAGTGGAAATTGGAGGTGCCAAAAATGCAGCGCTTGCTATCTTGGCAGCAGCTGTTATGACGGATGAAACGGTTACAATAGATAATCTACCGGATGTCAATGACATTAATGTTCTCTTGGAGGCGATTAGTGGCATAGGCGCAAGCGTGCAACGTGTTGACAGACATACTGTACGTATTAACGGAGCCGGCATCGGTGATTTGAGTATTGAATATGACTATATTAAAAAAATCAGGGCATCTTACTATCTGTTGGGTGCTTTGCTTGGAAAATATCATAAAGCGGAAGTGGCTCTTCCGGGGGGATGCAATATCGGAAGCAGACCAATTGACCAACATCTTAAGGGATTTCGTGCACTTGGTGCAGAAATTGATATTGAACATGGAAAGATTTCTGCAGAAGCGGAGAGACTTGTCGGAAAACATATTTATTTTGACGTAGTAAGTGTAGGAGCTACCATTAATGTAATGATGGCGGCTGCTATGGCTGAGGGTCAGACGATTATGGAAAATGTTGCAAAAGAACCACACGTGGTAGACGTTGCAAACTTCCTGAATAGTATGGGTGCTAATATCAAAGGTGCCGGTACAGATGTGATTCGAATTAAGGGTGTACCGAAACTTCACAAGACAGAATATTCGATTATCCCTGACCAGATTGAAGCGGGTACATTTATGTTTGCGGCAGCAGCAACAAGAGGTGATGTGACCGTACTGAATGTCATTCCAAAGCACTTGGAAGCTACAACTGCAAAATTGATTGAGATTGGGTGCGAAGTGGAAGAATTTGATGACGCGGTGCGTGTTGTTGCGAAGGGAAGATTAAGGAGTACCCATGTAAAGACATTGCCATATCCGGGTTATCCGACGGATATGCAACCGCAAATCGGTGTAACATTGGCGTTGTGTGAAGGAACCAGTGTTATTACAGAAAGTATTTTTGAAAACCGATTCAAATATTTGGATGAACTTGCACGTATGGGTGCAGTTGTAAAGATAGAAGGTAATTCAGCAACTATAGAAGGCGTAGAAAAATTCTCCGGAGCGAGAATCAGTGCACCAGACCTTAGGGCAGGAGCAGCGCTTGTAATAGCAGGTCTTGCGACAGATGGAATTACCATTGTAGATGATATCGTATACATTCAACGAGGATATGAAAGATTTGAAGAAAAGCTTCGTTCACTCGGTGGTGTGATTGAACGTGTATCCAGCGAAAAAGAAATCCAGAAATTCAAATTAAAAGTGAGTTAGGAACTTGAGGTGGGTAGATAACTACCCACCTTTTTGTATAACAAGCAAATTCTTGTCAGACTCTTATAAGAGAGGTGAGAAAGTGGAAGAACAAGTTGTTAAAAAAGAAAAACAGCGCAGAGGAAGACTGGGTAAACAAAGAAATTTAATAAGCAATATTGTTCTTGTATTAGCTGTAGGCGTGTTTTTGTTTTCCGGTTATAAGCTTTACACAATCTTCTCGGAGTACCATAAAGGCGACAAGGAATATGAAACCATTATGGACGAAGTAATTATAAAAGATTCTTCTGAGAAAAAGGAAGAGAATAAAGCAGAAGAAAAGGAAGCTTTTAAAGTCGATTTCAAGAAACTGCAATCCATTAACAAAGAAATAGTTGGTTGGATTCGATTTGACAATCCGGAGAAGATTAGTTATCCAATTGTACAAGGGAAGGATAATGATAAGTATTTGAAAAAGACAGTGGAAGGTAAGACGAACGGTGCGGGTTCCATCTTTATGGATGCTTACAGTAGAGCGGATTTTTCGGACAAGAACACATTTATCTATGGACACAATATGAAGAATGGTTCCATGTTTGGTCTACTTCGTAAATATAAGAGCTTTGATTTTTATAAAGAAAATCCGTATTTTTACATATATACTCCCGATGGAAAAGAAGTGAAATATCAGGTGTATGCGGTGTGTATTGTGGAGGATACGTCAGAAAGCTATAATAAATTTTATGAAAATGATGACGCCTATCTGAAATATTTACAGTACATAAAAAGTATTGCCAGATACGATACGGGAGTAAAGGTAACGGCGCAGACCCAACTAGTAAGTCTATCTACGTGTACAAATGTGACAGAGACACAGAGATTGCTGGTGCACGGTGTGAAGGTGGAAGAACCTGTGGCAGAGGGACAAGTTAATGAGACACCGGTGGAAGAAAAGGCGGTGGAATAATTATGGCACAGCAATACGAAGTTGGAGATATTGTAAAAATGAAAAAGAAACATCCTTGTGGCAGCTTTGAGTGGGAAGTCTTACGTGTGGGTGCAGATTTTCGTTTGAAATGTATGGGGTGCGGGCACCAGATTATGATAGCCCGAAAGCTTGTAGAGAAGAACACAAAAGAGTTAAGAAAAAATGTGTAAGGGAGAGTTAGGTTATGAAGTATGAAAAACCAAGCGTAGAAGAAATCTTAACAGACGAAGAGGATGTGATCAGAACATCGCCATGGCAAGAAGAAGAGGATAACCCGGAAGAAATGTGGAGCCCATTTTTCTAGAAAAAAGGACTTGCAATCGATATCGCAATATGTTATAATGCCAAATTGTGATATATTATTTTATTCCTTGTTCCCGATAAGAAAAGCGGGGGCCAGAGACCATAAGGAGGTGCAAACGACATGAACAAATATGAATTAGCAGTTGTTGTCAATGCAAAGATCGAAGACGACGCTAGAGCAGCAGTTATCGAGAAAGTACAATCTTACATTACTCGTTTCGGTGGCCAAGTTTCTGACGTTGATGAATGGGGTAAGAAGAGATTAGCTTACGAAATTCAAAAAATGAGAGAAGGATATTACTACTTCATCCACTTCGAAGCTGAAGCTACAGCTCCGGCAGAGATTGAAGGCAGACTTCGTATCATGGACAACGTATTGAGATTTTTATGCGTTAGACAAGAAGCATAAGAGAAAAGAGGAATCGTATGAATAAAGTAATTTTAATGGGACGTTTAACAAGAGATCCTGAAGTTAGATATTCACAAGGTGAAAACGCGCTTGCAATTGCACGTTACACTTTGGCAGTAGACCGTCGTGCAGCCAGACGTGAAGGTGAAGCTACAGCAGATTTTATTAACTGTGTAGCATTTGGCAGAAGTGCTGAATTCGCAGAAAGATATTTGCGTCAAGGTACAAAGATTGTTGTAAGTGGCCGTATTCAAACAGGTAGCTATACAAACCGTGATGGTCAGAAAGTATACACAACAGAGGTTGTTGTAGAAGAATCAGAATTTGCAGAAAGCAAAGCAAACAGCTCTGCACCAAGCAATAACAGCTATCAGGCAAGTCCTGCTCCATCACCAAGTGCAGATATTGGAGATGGTTTCATGAACATTTCGGACGGAATTGATGAGGAATTACCATTCAGCTAAACGATTGTATAGTTATTCGATAAATGAAATAGGAGGTAATTGACAATGGCTTTTGATAAAGGAAGTAAAGTGGATTCTCCAATGAAGAGAAGAAACATTCGTAGAAGAAAAAAAGTTTGTGTATTCTGCGGTAAAGAAAACAACGAAATCGACTACAAAGATGTGGCTAAATTAAGAAAATATGTTTCTGAAAGAGGAAAAATCCTTCCAAGAAGAATCACAGGAAACTGTGCAAAACATCAGAGAGCTCTTACAGTAGCAATTAAGAGAGCAAGACATATCGCTTT
>JAEIGA010005748.1_pt1 | contig 18898 bp, 26 predicted proteins | sample 9270691 | NCBI WGS metagenome assembly JAEIGA01 (sample SAMN17057246, study PRJNA624740) | gut metagenome | biome: biome; isolation source: fecal sample | host: Bos grunniens | place: China: Xizang | collected 2019 | reverse complement strand
GTGAGAGTTGAAGGAAAAAATGATTCATATTTTAACGTTAAAATTTATAGCGGATTTCTTAAGTCATAATGAGTGATATAATAAAAACATTACGTGAATCAGATTCACTTTTACTTAAAGCTGAAAGTTCAGATCTAAGTAAATGGTCAAAACTTAAACATGTAAAAAAAGATTTTGAAACATTTTTACAGTTTAATATAGCAGAAATTTCATTTCGAACAATTGATGGTGATAATTCAAATATTATTTGTACAAATAATACTGCACTAATTAAAATTATTCAAACTGAAAAAATTGAAGATAAACAAAAATTAATAAAATTTAGAGGCCCAAGTATATCAACAAAAAATCCTAAATATGTAATGACATGGGATTTACAAAATAATACATTTAAAAATATTTTTCTTAAGTCTTGGCAAATTGAAAATTTTATTTCTATAACACCTAAAAATATTCTTATTTTAGATGAATTAATTCGTAAAATTATATTATAACATTATGCAAAATATTAGTTATGAATATATTCAATTTCTAAATGATAAAGTTTTAGAATTTCTTCCACATAATTATGTTAAAAATGGCAACAAAATAAATATGCGTTGTCCACTTTGCGGTGATAGTAGAAAATCTGCGACTAAAAAACGTGGTTGGTATTATTTTCAAACTGCGTCATATTCTTGTTTTAACTGTAGTACCGGAATGTCAGGAATAAAATTTCTTGAATTTATTTCAGGAAATAGTTATGAGCAAATAAAAAAAGAATATTTTAAAATGTGTTTTAAACATGGTATTAATACTAGTTTATCATCACAATATAATGTTCCAAATGAAGAACCATCTATTTTTCAGTTAGAATCAGTTGTAAAACCGGAATGGAAAAAACCATTATCTGAAAAAGCAATAGAATATTTAAAAAATAGAAAAGTTTTAGATGCACCATATTATAAAGATTCATTATATTCATGTTATACAAAAAATAATGATGAATTTATAATGATTCCTTGGAAAGTTAATGGTATTGATGCATATTATCAACTTAATGATTTTCAAAAATTGCATAATTTAAAATATATTTTTCCAAAAAATAAAAAGAAACTCATAGCAGGTCTTGATAATATTGATATATCATGGCCATATATAATTGTAACAGAAGGTTATTTTGACAGTTTATTTATTAAGAACGGAATTTGTGCAGGAACTAAAGCTATAACAGAATATCAACTTAAACTTATAAAAGAACGTTATCCTAAACATCAAATAGTTATTTCTTTTGATAATGATAAAGCAGGTATTGATTCAATGATTAAACTATTAAAATCAAATAACGATTTTAAATATTTTAAATGGTTTAATAGTAATACAAAAGAAAAAGATATTAATGATTATGTAATTGCTAAAGATAATGTAAATATATTTAGTAATACAAATATTTTGGAAAAACTAATTGTTGATAAACTTTTAATGAAGATGTTTTTAATCCAAAATAAATTTTGGACAAGATAATGGTTTAGGTACATAAAGGTAAACGTGGAAAATATAATAATGCTAAAACAGCATAGTATTTTCCTTTAAATCCTTAGAAATATATAGGATCAGGTAAGTTAGTATATAAATCTGATCTTGAACGAAGAATGATGCTTTATCTTGATAAAAATCCAAATATTATATAGTGGTCTTATGAGCCTTAGGCTATAAAATATTATGATCCTATCCATAAAAAAGTAAGAAGATATTATATTGATTTTAGAGCAATTGTTAAACAAGGCAATATATAGAAAACAATATGGATTGAAGTAAAACCACTTTGTGAATGTAAATAGCCAAGTTCAAAAGCAAGTGATCAAACAAAAATTACATGGATTATAAATAACGCAAAATGGCAAGCAGCTAAACAACTTGCCAAATTAAAAAATTTTGAATTTCATGTTATAAATGAAAGTCAATTAACTTAAAGTTTCCATTTTGCTCTAAATAATTTTTCACTTTCAAGAAATTCAGGTGTTAAAATACTTCTTCCGACACTCCAATGTTGAAGATCTTTTCTTACTATTACACCTAATTTTAAATGTTTTTTCATTACACACTCAAATGAAAAATCTGTATCGTAATGTGAGAATGAAAATTGTGTATCAAATAATATATCTGAATTTTCAATTGCATTTTTAGTTAAAATAAAACATAAACCATCTATGCATGCAACTTCATGATCTGTTATATCAGGATTATGACAACTAAAAAATGCTTTTTGATTTCCTAATTCACCATGTGTTACACAACCCCAACGTTGTTCAGGAAATGGACGAGAACCTGTAAACCAATTTAGTGGTGATTGTCCAACTGAAATTTTTGAACAACCACATAATCCAATTATATCATATTTTCCATTTACATTTTCAATATGTGATATTAATTCATTTAAATTTAAATTAACATCTGCATGCATAAAAATTAAATAATCAATATCTTTATTAACTCTATGTTTTTGAATAAATGCATTATATACATTAGCTAATGAAAGTATATTATTTGCAACATAATTAAATGTTATATTATTATGTTCAAGTTCAAATTTTTCAGATTGCTCACGTGTTATTTTAAAATTATCGTCTTTTGATACAAATACAAATTCAAACTTACTCATATGAAATTTCCTTTTCTAAACAGCTTGTTGTATCTTCTGAGTTTTCAACCAATACCCAACGTTTCATTTCAATACTTTTGTCTTTTAAATTTACAACAGCATTATTTTTATTGTTGACTATTCTGAAATTTGACATTTCTTCATCTGTAAGTTTTAACCATTGTTTTTGATATATTTTTCCATTATCGTCTTTTATTTCAATATTTCCAATTTTATAAAATTTAGGCTTACGTTTTTCAACATTTTGTTCAGCATGTTGTTTAGTATTATTTTGTATATTGTTTGGTTGTATTTGTTGAGGAGCAATATTTTGTACAGGTTTAGCCGGTGGAATATCATCTAAAACACGTACAATTTTAAATACTTGATTACATAATGCAAGCTGTGCACCAAAATCGTCTAGTTCTTTTTTTGATGCAGCTTCGATTATTACTGGTTTTTCATAAAAAACTTTTTGAAGTTGTGTTTTATCATAAGGAGGATCTCCAACACTAATCTTGTCATAAATTTCTACTTCAAAACGTTTTTTTGTAGGTACATTATTTGGTTTTGTTGAATCAACGTTATTAGTATCATCTGTAACTTCAATATTAGATACTTCGTTTTTTTCTATATTATCTGACATCATAAATATCTTTCTAAGCCATTTAAACATAACTAACTATATTTTATAATATACATTAATTTAAATATGTTATTTTAGCAATATTATTTGTTTTTTCAATTCTAATAATGTTATCAAAAATATCGTTATTTATTTCTTTTCTATGTGAAATTACAAAAATATTTTGTTTCCATATTTCGCTAAAGTTCTTTAATATTTCTAAAATACTTTCAATTGCCATACTATCAATTGCACCGTCAATAAATTCATCAAGAATAAGAATATTACTAGATAAATTATTTCTAATATACATAAAATCTCTAAATGCAAAACAAGCTGCAATCATTAATCTAGCTCTTTCACCTGCTGAAAAATTATCATACTCACATTTTCCACCGTCTGTTATAAATTCATAATCCATATCTGAATCAAATACGACATTAAACTTTGCGCCAAATTTAGTAAGATACATTTTAATTTTATTATTAAGTAATCCAATAAGATCTGCAATTATAAATTTTCTTAATGTATCTTGAGAAACAATATTTTCCGCAAATTTAAGATATGTATATTTATCCGATATATCTTGCAATGATTTATTTTCATTTTCAATTTGAATTTTATTATTTTCAAACATTTCAACATACGGATTAACTGATTTTTTTAGTTTGTTTATTTCAGACTCAGTTATCATTATGCTAGTTTCAATATTATGAATTTCTTTGTGTGTTTTATTAAATTCTTCAGTTAATGATTTAATTTTATTATTTGCATTATTCTTTTTTTTGTTTAATATATTAAGTTTTTCATTAATTTTTTCAATTGATAAAATGTTAGTTTCAAGTTTTTTAGTATTTAATGATATATTTTCCGTATATTGTAATATATCTTGCATATATGTATTAATATTATGATATTCGCTAAATATTTTTTTACAATCATTACATAACTTACTAAGAAGTTCAGAATGTTTATCAACAACTTTTTGTTTTTGATCTTTATTTGAATTTAATTTATGTATAATTAATTCTATTTTAGAATTTTCATCTTTTAACAATCTTATTTTTTTATTTAATTCGTCTGAAGCTGTTGTTATTTTATCTATTGCATCTTCATATTTTTTAACTTCACCTGAATTATTTTTTATTTTTAGTTGTTTTAATTCTTCTAACTTATTATTAAATGCTGTAAGTTTTAAATTTAAATTATCTATATTTTTAGCATTGTCTAAATTATATTTTTCTATACGATTTTTATATTCATCATGTGATTTATTCAAAACAATAAGTTTATTTTGTAATGCCAGTATTTCTTTATCGTTATTAAGAATATCACGATGTATTACGTTATACATATCTCCAAATACAGAAATATCAAAAAGTTTTTCTATAAATTCTTTCTTTTCGCTTTTTCTTAATCTAAAGAAATTATAATTTTGATCTGATGACAATAAAATAGTTCTCAAAAATATTGATATATCACAATGTAAAATTTCGTTTTCAAGAAATTTTCTAGTTTCAGCTATTGTACTCTTTGTTATATTAACTTCATTATTATCTATTATTTCATATAATTCACAATATGGAACACCATGTTTATTAAAACCTGAAGCAACTTTATAGTTATGTTTTTCAATTGAAAAATATGTAACAACACGTGTTTCTTTACCTGGAATATATTTATTATGTATATTTCCATTTTTTATATTATTACGTGTTTGACCATATAATGAAAAACATAAACTTTCAAAAAGTTGACTTTTTCCACAACCATTTGTACTATGTCCATTTCCAGCTATGTCATTATTTTTTCCACAAATTAAATTCATTCCGACATTATCTTCGAAGTTAAAAACTTCGTCGGCAAATGACATAAAATTATGTATTTCAACTTTTTTAAATGTTATTCTCATATTTATTATTTTTCTTCTGTTACAATATTATAATATTCTGTTAAAATTTTATATAATTTATCTTTATCAATATTTTTATCTTTTAGTACATTTTCATCTATATTGTCAATATATGATTTTATATATTCAAGTTTTGATTTTTTTATTAATTCGATTGATTCATTTTGTAATTTTATTTCTGAATTAGTTGATATATCAACATCATAATCAGGTAAAAGTTCTTCGTATGGATGCCAATCATTTATTTTTTGACTTATTTTTGCATCTAAAATATTATCAACTTCTATATCATATATTTTATGTAATATATTATTTTTTATAATACTAAAATCAAATGTATCAATTTTTTCTATAACTTCACTCATTTTTATTTCAACATGTTTTGGTACATTTGTTATTTCATGAAATGTATAATTACATTGTTCATCAAGAATATAAAAACCACATGTGTTATTTTTTTCACCGAGGTTTTGTTGATAAGGAGATCCAACAAATATAAAATTTCTTCCTTTTGATAAAAATTCTCTCCTGCCATGTATATGACCAGAAAATATTACACCATTACGTTTTACAATATCTACAAAATCTCCAATAAAATCTCCTGCATTGCTTGATATAGTTGTATTAGTTTCAAGCATTTTATCTGTATTAATATCATTTAAATGTTTTTCAGATATTTTTGTTTTTAATGAATTATCTTCAATATACGATTTAATTAAATATTTAGATGATATATCAAAATGACCAAATATAATATCATAAGTTTCTTTTTTATATGCTGAAACATTTCCTAGCCAAGGAACCATTAAAGTTCTTTTATCATTTATAAAAACATCTTCAATATTTGATACAATTGTAACATTTGGAATATTGTTAAATATAACCATTGAATTTATATCAACTGTATTTTTCATATAAATATCATGATTTCCTAAAATGCAGTATACTTTACAAGATTTAGCTAATGCTGACATAAGTTTATAACTTACATTCATTACATTATTTTCAGTGCTAGATCTAACATGATGCCAATCACCTAAAAATAAACATGTATCAATATTATTAGTTTTAATATAATTAATTATTTCTTTTATAACATTTATACATATTGCTAATCTTGATTTACTACCATTTTTAAGTCCTAAATGTAAATCAGTGAAAATAAGTACTTTACCTTTTATTTGTTCCATATTATATACTGTACATTTTTAGAAATAAAAAAATAAAGCACATAAGTGCTTTATTTTTTATCAACATATATTACTATATCCGAAATTACATTATTGGCATACTATGTGAATTACATGTTGAACAATTTGTATTTTGTTTATTTGTTACTTCTTCACAAATTAAACAATCAGTTGTAAGAAGAAGACCAGCAATACTTGCAGCATTACAAACTTCATTAATAACAACTTCAGCTGGATCAATAATACCATCTTCAATCATATCTACTTCTTTTTGTGTAATAACATTATAACCACAATTTATATTATCCGAATTATAAACATTTTCAACAATTGATGAGGCATTGAGACCAGCGTTATCAATGATTTTTTCAATTGGTTTAGAAAGCGAATCAATTAAAATTCTATAACCAAGACCAATATCACCAGCAGGAATTGGATCTGAATCAAGTTGTTTCTTAGCTTTAAGAAGTGCTGAACCACCACCTGCAACAATACCACTACGAAGTGCAGCCTTTGCAGCACAGAATGCATCATCAACACGATCACGAAGTTCCTTACGTTCAGCTTCAGTTGTAGCTCCAACACTAATAATACCAATACCTGAAGTTAAACGAGCAAGACGTTCTTGAAGTTTTGTCTTATTAAAATCATCATCACAATTTGCAATTTGTTTACGAAGTGACTCAACTCTAGAATCAATTAAACTCTTTTCACCAACACCGCCAATTATAACAGTATTTTCTTTATTAATTACAACACGTTGTGCTTGACCTATAATTCCTGAATCAATTGTTGCATTTTCAATTTTTGTTTGAGTTTCATCTGAAATTACACGACCACCGCAAAGAATAGCAATATCATCAAGAATTGCCTTACGATTATCACCATATGATGGACTCTTTACAGCGACAGATACAAATCCAGATTTCATTCTATTAAAAATAAGTGTACCAAGAATATCATCACCAAAATCATCTGCAATAATAAGAATAGGTCTACCTGTTGCAGCAACAGAATTTAAACAATTAACCATTTCTTGAATATTTGCCATTTTCTTATTAGCAAGAAGAATCCATGGATTTTCAAGTTCAACTTCCATTGTTTCAGAATTTGTAACCATATATGGTGAAGCATATGATTGATCAATTACCATTCCTTCAACAATTTTTGAAGTAAGATCAGATGTATTTCCATTTTCTACCTTTATTGTACCATCATTTCCAATCTTATCCATTACTTCAGCTATAATAGAACCAATTTTTTTATCTCCATTTGCTGAAACTGTTGCAACACGTTCAATATCTTCTTTTGAAGAAATATTCTTAGCATTAAGTTTAATTTTTTCTACAACTGCATCTGATGCAAGCTTAATACCGTTCTTTATAAGAGTTGCATTTGCACCAAATGTAATATGTTTAAGACCATTTTTATAAATGGCAGCAGCAAGTAATGTAGATGTAGTTGTACCATCTCCTACATTTGAATTGCTTTTTTCAGCAACTTCTTTAATAGCTGAAGCTCCAAGATTTTCAAATGGATCACTTAATGTTATTGCTTTTGCAACAGTAACACCATCCTTAGTATTATGAATACTTCCATACTCATCAATAATAGCATTCTTTCCACAAGGACCTAATGTTATTGTTACAGCTTTTTCTAGTGTATTAACACCTGCAAGAATCTTTTCCTTTGCACGCGAATCATAAATAATCTGTTTTGCCATAATTTTCCTTTATTTAAACTATATAAAATATAATACAAACTTAGAAAATAAATATTTTCTATAAAGTAAATATTTTTATGAAAAATATTTTAACTATAATATTAAAAGCTATAGGAGATAAACTTGCTAAAGTTATTATACTTTTGTGTGAAGCAGCAAAATCTTTTTTTCAATATAAAACTTCTGTAATTAAACAAAAAGAACGAGAAGAAGAAGAAAAGAAGACAGCTGAATTTAATAAAAAAGTAGATGAAGTTGTTGATAACGGAACAATAGATGATTTATTAGATTTAAAAAGGAAATAATATTATGAAAGATATTTTTACAATTTGTTGCATATTATTTTTAGTTGGTTGTACAAATGTAAGTATACAAACTACTAAAAAATGGGAAGGACATTTTATGACGGTTGAAGATTTTAAATCATCTACAAGTAATATTGTTCTAGAAGCAGATGAATCAATCTGGGTTTTAAGTGGTAGAACATTAAAAAGAGTTTTAAAAAATACGGAAAAATAATATATGAAAAAAGAATTAACAAAAGAAGAAAAAGCAATACAAAAAGTTTTAAATAAAATAATGTCTGAAGAAATATTAGCTCATATGTTTTATATGGGTTGTATTGTTGCAACATGTAAATGTAAATCAGATGTTTTTTCTGGAATGTTTTCTGAAATTGCCGAAGATGAGTTAAATGATCATTTTATGAAACTTAAAAATTGGGCTTTAGATAATGGTTTTGAAGTTCCATTTAAAATGAAAGATTATATAAAATATGCTGAAAGAGATAATAAATAGCTTGATAAGCTTAAAACAGATGAAGATCCTATTTATTACATAAATGAAGCAACAACATCGGAAGTAGCAGCAATAATTTCATATGAAGAAGCGCTTAATAATAAAGATATTCCATATGAACTTAATGCAATATTACTTCAAAATTATTATGACGAACTTGAACATTTAGAAAAATTAAATGTTTTAAAATTTGCAATTGAAGCAGGAGCAGAGTTAATAAACTACTGAAAATAAAATGAAAAAACTAATAACACTATTTATTTTATTAATGTGCGTTGGTTGCAGCACAAAAATTATAAACGTTGATGGAACAAAAAATGAAGAAACAACTTCATTTAATGCATTTAACGATGAAAGTTATGTTTGGGAAAGTTGGAGTTTTTCAACAAATAAAGTTAATAATTTAAAATAAGGAAAATAAAAATGTTAGATTTTTTCAAAAAACTCTTATTTAAAGATATTGCAAACCAAGATTATAAACCAGGTTCAAATAAATATTTTATCGAAAAATATAAAGAGTTCGATGAAATAATAAAAACATATTATCAAGCAAAAGACTATACTGGAAAAACAATAAAATTGGACGGCTTAGTTGTCCCCTTAAAAATTGATAATAGATAGTAGTTTTCAGTAATTGATAACCAAGAACAAACTCCACACTGTGCCGCGTTTTCAATTGCTGGAATTATTGAAGCGCTTATTTGGAAACGTACAGGTAAATTAATAAATCTTGATGCAAACCAAATTTATGCTAAAGCAAAACAAATTGATGGTAGTATAAATCAAGATGGAACAAGTTTAGAAGCCGCAATAAAAGCTGCTTTACAATTAGGTGGTTTAGATGAATAGTCAAAAAATATAAAACTTGGATTTTTATATGGAAATAAAACTGACTAGATGTAGTTTATGATAAAACGTTTATTACATAAATATGACTTCCTTCATGCTGGTTTTATGATAACAGACGGATGGTATAAATGCAACAATTATAATTATAGAATTTCACATGGACGTGTAAATTATGGTGGACATGCTGTTGTTATTGTAGGTGCAGATACAGAAGGTGTTTATATTGCAAATTCTTGGGGACAAAACTGGGGAGCTAAAGGTTTTGGATTAATGCCATGGAATGTATTTAAACAAGAATTTATGTATGCATGCTACCTTCAAAATTGTTTTGAAAATTGGAATGATTTCTAAGTAAATAATAATTAATAATAAATAAAATTATGGATATACCTATTGACCCAACTATTAAAGCAAGTTTAGAAGATAATTCTAAATTAGACGAGTCATTTAATTCACAATCAAACACATATAATGTTTCTAATGGAGGAGCAGTTATATAGAATTGTGGAAATAAAAAAGAAATGAGTCGAGCATTTTCAACATATATTACAATAGGTATTTCTGTATTTTGTATTGTTTGTTTAGGTTTATTTCAGTTAAAACTTGTAAACGATTTTAAAAAAGAATCATAGGTTACACATAATTTAATGCAAGATGAATATCAAAAACTTGTAAGAAATTCAAATGCAGCACATGATGAAATTTTACAGAAAGCAAAAGAAGGAACAATTTGGTTATTAAGAGATGATATTTTAAAATAGATTGATTTACATACACAAACTAAAATTATTACTAAAAAACAATATAAATGTGCTAAAGATGAATTTGATTATTATAGATCAATTGGTGGAAATCATGATGTTGAAGAAAAGTTTAATGATTTTACATACAAAATTTTAGGAACAGGTGAAATAAAAATGATTAGTGAGTAAAAAAATATTTTTATTTTCTAAAAATAAGAAAGTCCATTAATTAGTGGACTTATTTTTGTTCTTTGATAAGGAAATTTATTTTACTTATTATAAGTCTTTAAATATTCAAGTGCTTTTAAATATTCATCTTCATCAAGTGAATCAGAAATTGATCTTGAAGAAAATACATTTACATTATTAAAATATGTTAAAAATCCAGTACTAAAGCCATAAATTGCAGATGACATTAAATTTTCATAAACATTTACATCTGGATAACGTTTTTCAATAATATAATCTAATCCATTGCATATAACAACAAATGTTTTTTCTATAATGGTAGCTTCAAGTTGTGTTAATTCACCGGCTGTTACCATATTTTTAGAATTTGTTGATACAATTGGCATCCACTTTGCAGTAAATGTTTCATTTGTAGCTGGAACACAAATTTGAACATTATTTAATATTTTAATTATTACTTTTGTGGTTTTTTCGTTTATATTTGTTTTATCAACAACTTTGGCTGATGCAGCACCTACAGCATAAGAAACAGTATATACTTTAGCATCAGATGGAACAGATTTACAACCTGTAAAACTAAAAACAGTAATTAAAAATATAATACTTAGAATTATTTTTTTCATTTTATTTTCCTTTATTTTATTAAAATAATATACAAAGTAAATAATAATTATGAAATAGAAAAATAAAATATTTAGTAATAAAAAAATAGAAATGCCTAATGATAATGTATCTTAGTCTGATATTTATTCAGAAATACAAAAAACAAATTCATCTATTTCTACTGAATATGCACAATTATCTGATGTATATACAAGACAATAGATAAATAGCAAACTTAGAATTTATGCATTGTCATCGGATGTATATCCAAAAAATCAATTATCAAATAAAAATGAAATTGAAACACAGTTTAAGAAATATCAACCAAAAGGTAATTATGTTTTATCAGATGATGTATATTCAAAAAAATACATAGATAATGCTATAAATCCAATAAAAAATGAATTAGATACTAATGTTTTTAAACTAGATAAAGATATTAATATTAATAATGATATTATTTTTAAACGTAATGTAGATATTAAAACTTTAAATTCAGATAATGTAAAAGCTGATTTTAAAAATATTAAAAATACAAATCCGATTCCGTTAATATCAACTTTAACAGATAATGTAACATATAATGATTCAATAATTTAGTTTTATCAATCATTAAACGAATTAATATTAGATTCAAGTATTGATGTAGATTTAGTTAATACACAAATTTCAAAATCTTCATCTATAGAAGATTTTGTTAATTAGCTAAATAATGTAAGTGAAATTACAAATTTACCTAAAATATTAAATACAGATAGTCTTTCAGTTTTTGTCAATACGATTAATAAAAATATTTCAAGATTAAGTTCCATACAAGATGATAAAAATATTTCACAATCATTATCATGTTTAGCAAATAAAATATTGTGTTTAAATGCTAAAAGCGTAAATAATAGAACTTTAATTACTAATATTTTAAATACATTTGAAAATGGTTATACGAGATCTTAGACATCATCTGTTTTTGAATTAAATCAAGCATTTAAAAATGCATATAAAACTATTGATAATTATGCATTAAGTTCAGATGTATATGAAAATTATGCAACAAAAAATTGGATAAAAAATAATTTTGTAAATTCTAATATACCAACAACTGTTAATTGTAATACAACGTTTGATAAAGATATATCAATTAATGGCACATTAAATGCAGAAAAAATATTAATTGATTATAATAATTTATTATGTAAAAATGGTGATGGTTATCTTTCCACATATTTATATAAATTATATTAGCCATCTATGTTTGAAATAATAAACAGAATAAATGAAATAAAAATTTATTGTGATTTAAATTTTATTATTGATAATGATCCATTATGTGAAAATATTTTTGCACATATATGTAATGCTACAAATTATATTTGCAGATATTGTAATATTGAAACATTACCTAATGAAGACCTTGATTTTATTAATGTTTCATATGAAGATGTACAAAATGCATTAAATAAAGCTATAGATAAAATTTAGATATCAGACAAAATATCATTACATAAAATATTAATAACATAGCAATATATAAATATGACTTAGTCTGCTTAGTTATTTAATGTATATACAAATACAATAAATAATTTATCAACTTAGATATTTAATTTAGAAAAAGAAAATGATAATTTAAAAACAAAAATAGAAAATTTAAATAATAAAATATCAGAATTATCTAATAATATTTTTAATTGATTATTTAAATAATTTGATATGATGAATTATCATTTTCAAATTTAGCAAATAATTTATCATTAGTTGCAAATAAATAAGATTTGCAACTATTAAATTTTATAAACGAGTCTAATTTTTTATTAGTTGATACAGTATCTATTGTAGTAGTATAAATATTTTCTAAATTAATAGATGTAATATTATTAGCATTTGTTGCTAATAATGTTGTTTGGCCTTCAATATTTGTAAAATATATTGCATTTTTAGTAGCTTTTAACCATTTTATTCCACATTCAAATACAGCATCACGTACAGATAATTTATGATCAATTGTTGTAATAACATAAAATTCATTTGCATTTGTCATAAAAATTAAATTATAACCATCTGTACATAATTTACTTCCACTACCAAAATGATGTATATCAATAAGCTATCCTTCTGGTATTCCTTCATACTTTACATGTTCGATATTTCTAGTATCTTGTTTATCATAATTTTTTATTGTATTATGATCTAATTCATAACCACCATATGCAGCATCTTGATTATCATCATATTCTGAAATTTGTTTAGCAATTTCTTCATTTATAACTTGTTCATATTCTTTCTTTTCTTGAAGACGTTCATCAGCTTCAGATTGTTCAATTTCATTATATGAATCTACAAATCGTCTAGCTTTACATTTCCAAATATATTTATGCAATAATGGTGATATACCGTCCTAAGTTAATTGTTTATCATAACAATCAGTTATTTCATATTTTTCACGATTATTTTCATCAGGAAAATCAATTATTACTATATCACCTACAGATGGATGAATTTTTTCAGCATATTTTCCAAGCTAGTTAATGTCAAAAAATAAAATATTTCCGTAAATTTTTCCAGATAATATATATTTATATTTGTTTTTATAAATTTTTATTTTTTTTGCTTCAGTATAAAGTTTTTTTAGAATTTTAATTATGTTATTTATATCTTCATAATTAGTCGTTGTATCAATTATATTTAACACGTTTTTAAAATTTGCAATTATATCATTAAATTGTTTAAAATTTGTAATTTTATCAAAATTAACATTATTAATATTTAAATTATCTGATAAATGCAAATAATTATATAATTTTCTTATAACATTTTTTATTTGTATAAAAGTGCTTAATCCATTAAATATAATATTTTGTAATTTTGCTTGCTATTTTCCAACTATAACTTTATTAACAACAAATGTTAAATATATCATTGTTTCTAAATAACTATCATTTTCAATTTTATGTTTTATAGAACGATATAAATCAGCATTTGAATTAAATTCAATATTAAAATCAGTATGTTCATATGGATTACATATTACAGTTGTTTCTTTTCCAACTTCATATCCATTAATTTCAACATTTAATTTGCCTGAAAGATTTTCAGCATAATAATATTCATTATATCCTAATCCTAAATTATATGGAAAAACATTTGACGATAAATAATGACGTATTATTTTATTTGTATTAGATTCATCAATAAATTCATCATATTCATTTGTACATTCTGGAACTTCACATTGAATTTCAATTTCTTTTATTGGATATTCTTTATATTGACCAAGTTTTGTAGCTAGCGCACATGCAAAATCATTATTTTCAAAATAAAAATTTACATCCATATTAGGATTTAATCCAAATTTATTTAATTGAAAAATATCATTTTCAATTTCCATATAAGTTAATGTATGTGAAGATAATGAATAATCTGGTTCAAAATCATAACCATAAGCATGTTTTAAAATTGTGTTTCTATCAATAATATCTTTAAAATTACTAAATTCAGACGTATTAAGTTTATGATAAATACAATCTATTCCATATGAACGTATTAAATCACGATAATAATTTCCAACTATTCTTGCTTCATGATCTAAATTTTGACGTTTAATATAACGTAATTCTGATTGTGTTGATTGTATTATTGACATATTAATATTTACTTATGAAAAATTTATATTAAATTTTAAATTTAACTTAAGTAAATAAAATTATAACGGTTAATTGTTTACATTGTGCGATTGTTACTAAGGTGGTAAAAAGCTAATGTAAATGACAATCTCCGTGTAAATATATTAACATAACAAAATAATTAAGGAAAAAGAAAATGAAATTTCTTGAAATAATGAAAAAATTTGACAAAGCAGTTGTCAAGGAAAATAAAAAATTAAAATCTATTTATGCAAAGCTCCTCGCTGAATCAAAAGAAGAAGAGGAAATAAAAGAAGCTGAAGAAGCAGCTGAAGAAAAAATTTGTAAAGAAGCTGAAGAAGAAATCGATGAAGCCGAAGAAAAAGAAATCGATGAAGCTGAAGAAGAGGTTGAAGAATCAGAAGAAAAAGTTGAAGAAGCCGAAAAAGAAGAAGTAAAGGAATCCGATGACGAAGTAAAAGAATGTGGTGAAGCCGAAGAAGAAATCGATGAAATGGATGAAATGAAATTCTTCGAAGATGATGAAGAAGAATCTGTTCCAGAAGCCGATGAAGAAGCTGAACCAACAGAAGAAGCTGAAGAAGAAGAAGTTGAAGAAGCTGATGGAATGGTTTCAGCTGAAGAATTCTTCAAAGATTCTGATGATGAAGAAGAACCTGTTCCAGAAGGTGAAGAGGAAGAAGATTCAGCAGAAGATTCAGCAGAAGATTCAGCCGATGAAGAAGCTGAACCAACAGATGAAGCAGATGAAGAAGTTGAAGAAGCTGACGGAATTTCAGCTGAAGAATTCTTCAAAGATTCTGAAGATGAAGAAGCTGAACCAACAGATGAATCTGAAGAAGAGGTTGAAGAATCAGAAGAAAAAGTTGAAGAGGCCGAAGAAGAAGCTCAACTTAAAGAAGCACTTAAACTTAAAAAATTCGTAAAGAATAATAGACATCTCTTTGGTTGATATAAAATAAAAAATAAAATAGATAAAGCCGGTTATTAACCGGCTTTTTTATTTTTTAAATTTCAAACGTATAAATTTTATCAGGTTTTTTATTATACATTTCTTTATAAAGTTTTAATCGTTCATTAAGATGTCGTTGACTATATTTAAAATTAAAACTTACATCAATAAGATGTGCAGCGTCTTTTGATTCATGTAATCGTAAAGTACGACCGATAGATTGAATTACTCTACTAAATGATTTTGAACTTGTTAAAAATACAAGATTAGTAAGACGTTTTATATTTACACCTGTTGACATAATAGAACTTTGTGCAATCAAAAGATTTCCATCACATTTTTCAAAACTTTCTCTTGCAAATTCACGATCTTTAACATTGATACTTCCATCGATATAAAAAACATCTTTTTTATTTAAATAAAGTTCTTTGGCATATTCAAAAAGATTTTTTCCAATTTCTATTCTATCAAAAAGAATAAGAGTATTAGTATTTAAATTAAATAAATATTCAAAAACAGGTTTGTATAAATCTTTATAATGTTTAACAAAATATTCATCTTCAGCTTTTACAGCTTCATCAAATTCTATTTCACTATAACCTGTTTCATCAGGTCTATATTTTCTCAAGCTGTTTGTATGAAAAAGCATATTTCTATCATTTTCTACAACATTATCTATTATTTTAAGCAAAGTTATATTAAGTTTAGAAATAAATCCACTTTCTTGAAGTTTAATAATATCTTCAGTATATACAATTCTACCAAACATTCCAATAAGTTGCCAACGTTGATATTTATCGCGCGGAATAGTACCAGAACAACCTATTTTTATTTTACAATTAAGACGTTCAATAAATTCTTTTGTAGATTCGCTTGTACACTGATGAACTTCATCACAAATAAGAATATCTACTTTTGGAAGTTTATTAATATTTTTAAATATGTATTGTCTGTTTGCAATTATTATTTTTGCGTCAGGATTAAATGCTTCATGTTTTTTAAGACCTGCTGTAAATCGAGTTAATTCATATTGTGAATAACCATAATCTATAAGATCTTTATAAAATTGTTCAACTAACTGTTTATTTGGAACTAAAATTAGTGTTTTTAATTTTCTATCATAATACTTTAAAATATTCCAAATAAAATTCGCTAAAATAAATGATTTACCACCGGCTGTTGGAATTTCAATTAAACCTCTGCCATATCCATTGTATATTAAATAACTTATAGCATTTTTTTGATAATCTCTATATTCAAAAGCATGTTTTCCATTTTTTATTAATTCGTTATTTCTTCCAACATCATCAGCAATATTTGCAACTAATTTATCTTTATTTTGTAATTCAGATTTTAACGGCGTTATATTATCTAAAATATATTGTAAGCAATTTTTAGATATCGCTAAAACAGATGTACTTCCATATGTTTGTTTTATATAATCTAAAACATCGAAAACTAAACCAGAACTAAAATATCCAAACTTATTTATTGCGTAAACTTTATCTTCAATTTTATATCCATATCTTGACATAAAAAATGAAGCCTAATTTGGAGCAGAAAATGATTTTCTTAAATCTTCAAATAATTCATATTTTTTACAAACTATTTTTAGTTTTCTAACGGATGAATCATATGATATTCTAAATATTTTTCCATCTGGAAAAATATCAATATTCTATTCATCATTGTATTTTTCAAAAAGTTCTTCCATTAATTATTAGTAAGTTTTATTATATCTGTTGTATTTTTTATTTGGAATCCAAAATTAGATAATATAGTTAAAGCACGTTCTATAAAATCAATATTATCTTTAGTTATTTTCTATAAAGAATTTAATTTTTTTATATTTTCATCATTTTCTGATATTTTTTCTTCAGACTTCATTCTTAAAACAGAATCATTTAAATTATTTGATGATTTTTTCTTTATAATTTTTTGTTTCATTTCAACTATTCGATCTAAATTTTCCTTTTCATGAAAAAGATATGATAACCATTTAGCCCAAATAGAACTACTCATTAATGATTTTTCTCTTAAATTTCTTACATTAAGTTCAACATCATTAGATAATTCATTAATATATTTTTGAAGTTCTTTATTATTTTTTATAGAAATATCAGACATAATATATTATATATTACATTTTTAGAAATTTCTAAGTCAACGACTATTAATATATTATTTATAAAAATATATTATTATTTATATTGTAATATTATTATATAACTTAATTATACTTAAAAAAATTTTTTATTTTTAAATATTTTATTTTTTTCATAGAAAGTAAATAATATTAAAATTTGTAAGAAAGTAATAATATGGCAATTAGAACAATACAAGCACCTGGAATTTAGGTAAATGAAATTGATAGATCTTAGTACAATGTAGCAGCGGATAAAAGTTTGCCAAATTCGCCAACATGTTTTATAGCTGGTTTTGCAGATAAAGGAGATGATTATACAATATATTCTATTCCTAGCAAAGAAGCATTTGAAGAAAAATATGGATATCCACAAACAGAAGCAGAACGTTATTTTTATAATGGCAGTTTAGAAATTTTAAATAAAGGTGCAAAACTCATAACTGCAAAATTACCATATTGCAATAATGCTAAAGATAAATATTCATATGTTGATTATTCAGTATTTCCTACAGAATTAAGCATTATTACTAATTAGCAAATACTTGGTAAATGGAATACAATAAATGATATACGTGATGTTTTAACACTTGTTTTATAGCATGATACTATAGAAGAAATTTTAGGTAAAGGTATAACAACTAATGATATTCAAACACTTCCATAGATGCGTGACGTTGTATTACGTATAATTGAATCACCTAAATTTGAATAGTTATATACTGAACTTTAGAAAATAGATATTACAAATAAAAAAAATACTATCGAAAATTAGTTTAACACTATTATACTTCCAAAATTATATAGTGAAAATCTAACACATATATTAGATACAGATGGTATTGATATACAATTTAAATCAGATGAGTCAGATAATTTTATATCATTATCTGAAATTACTAATTATGATAAT
>JAEIGA010005747.1_pt1 | contig 18901 bp, 13 predicted proteins | sample 9270691 | NCBI WGS metagenome assembly JAEIGA01 (sample SAMN17057246, study PRJNA624740) | gut metagenome | biome: biome; isolation source: fecal sample | host: Bos grunniens | place: China: Xizang | collected 2019 | reverse complement strand
GGTATTGTCGCTAAATAATATGGAAATGATCATCAGTCGTTTGCCTATGGAGCAAGCTGTGGATAAGATGACGATTGAGGAGCTATTTGCAGAGAAGTATCCTAGCGGCTTTGACAAGGCCGATGTGGTATATGCCGAGCGCAGCAATGCGGAGTTGGCATCGATAAACTATACATCCGGTACTACGGGCTTTAGCAAAGGTGTGATGACTCCAATGAATGCATTGGCGGGAAATATTTTGTTTGCATTCAAAACAGGATTGGTATTCCCCGGTTGTCGCCACGTAGCATTCTTGCCTCTAGCGCATGCATATGGTTGTGCTTTTGACTTCTTGGCATGTTTGGCAGCAGGTGGACATACCTATTTGATAGGTCGTACACCATCAGCAAAGATATTGCTGAAGGCTTTCTCAGAGGTGAAACCCACCACCATACTATCTGTACCTTTGATCTTGGAGAAGATTTACAAAAAAATGATTCAGCCACAGATATCTAAAAGTCCAGTAAGTTGGGTGTTGAAAGTGCCATTGTTGGATCAAGTGGTATTGGGTAAGATTCGTGAGAAATTGATGAGTGCATTTGGTGGCGAATTTAAAGAGGTGATTATTGGTGGAGCGCCTTTGAACGCAGAGGTGGAAGCATTTTTGCGTAGGATTAAGTTCCCATTGACCATCGGTTATGGTATGACGGAGACGGCTCCGTTGATCAGTTTTACTCATTGGGAGGAATTTCGTGCGCAGTCGTGTGGTCAAGTGTTGGACGGACTGATGGAAGCTCGCATAGCGGATGCGAATGCCGAAGGTGTAGGAGAGATTCAAGTGCGTGGTGAGCACGTGATGATGGGGTACTACAAGAACGACGACGCTACAGCTCAATCCTTTACTGAGGATGGATGGCTTAGAACAGGCGACTTAGGTTTGATAGATGAGGATGGCTTTATCTATATCAAAGGGCGTTGCAAGACGATGTTGCTCGGTCCTAGTGGACAAAATATCTACCCCGAGGAGATTGAGGCCAAGATCAATAATATGCCATATGTGTTGGAGTCGTTGGTGTTGCAGAAAGAGGATGCACGATTGGTAGCGTTGGTTTGTCCGGACTTTGAAGCAGTAGATGCCGATAAGTTGACCCAAGAACAATTGGAAGCCGTAATGGAGGAGAATCGCAAATTGGTGAATGCCGATTTGGCAGCATACGAGCAGATTAATATCATGAAGCTGTATCCTCATGAGTTTGAGAAGACGCCAAAGAAGAGTATTAAGCGCTTCTTGTACGAAGCGTAAGCGCGGAGCGCTTGAGGTTATAGTTTAAAGTTTAAAGTTTAAAGGCTAGAGGCGAGAGGTTAGAGGCTAGAGGCTAGAGGTTAGAGGCATGAATTTGTGTATTGATCAGGGCAATTCGAGGACCAAGGTGGCGCTATTCAAGGATGGCGTAATCGTGAAGAACTTGCTATACCGTTCGTTTACGAGTTTGGATGTAGAGCGATTGTTCTCGGTGTATCCGATTACGGATAGCATCGTATCGTCGGTAGCAAATATGGAACCTGCTGTGATTAATGCGCTGAATCGATTGTCGAAGCGATTTGTGCTATTTGACCACTTGACACCATTGCCGCTAAAGAACTGCTATCAGACCCCAGAGACTTTGGGTCATGATCGTATCGCAGCCGCCGTAGGAGCCGCGCATTTGTGTCCGGGGCAGAACCTATTGATAGTGGATGCTGGTTCGGCAGTAACCTACGATTTTGTATCCGCTGAGCAAGGTTATTTGGGTGGCAATATCGCTCCAGGCATTAAGATGCGACTGACGGCGTTGAATCAGATGACCAAGCGCTTGCCCAAGGTGGAGGTGGAGCCCGATGCGCTGACTCCGCTGTTTGGCAAGAATACGAAAGAAGCGATGGCAGCAGGTGTGGTGAGAGGAGTGGTGTTTGAAGTGAAAGGATATATGCGCCAGTTGAAGGAGCAGAAGATAGCGTTTAAGACCTATGTGACTGGTGGACACGCACCCTATATATTGAATGCGATGAAGCAACGAGATGTAGTGGGCGAACCACATCTGGTATTGATAGGACTCAATTGTATTTTGAGTGGGTTAGAGGCGATAAGGTTAGAGGTTAAAGGCTAGAGGTTAGAGGCGCTGATTAAAATAGATTATGAATATAAAAAGATATATAGTAATAGTAGTAGCAGCGATGATGGCTGTGGGAGTGTGGGCGCAGAATGCCACTTCCTCTCCATCTTCGCGTTTGGGATATGGAGATTTGAATTTGAATACTCCAGGTGCCTATCGTGGTATGGGTGGATTAGGTATAGGTATGCGTTCGAACAAGGTGATCAACTCTGCTCAACCTGCTTCGTACACGGCATGCGATTCGATGACGTTTATGTTTGACATAGCGGGGTCGTTTTTATATACCAATTACGGAGATTCGTATGGGCAGAATAATAAATTCAATGGTAACTTAGAGTATATCACATTGCAATTGCCAATTTGGCGTCAGCATATAGCCATGTCGGCCGGTGTGACGCCTTACTCCGCAGTAGGATATAATTTTTCAATTGTGGATTCGATCAATTCGTCGTATCGATATACCAAGGGATATCGTGGTGAAGGTGGTTTTACCCAAGTATATGCAGGATTGAGTTTTAATATATGCGATTGGGTGGCATTGGGAATGAATGCATACTATATGTTTGGTAGTATCGATCAAGCACGCAGTTTAACATTCTCTGATGCGTCGATGGACTCCGTTCGTCAGGTGGAGACATTGCGTGCGAATAGTTATCGATTGCGTTATGGTGCGCAATTCTTCCATACGTTTGGCAAGCATACTGTGAATGTGGGTGCTATATTTGAGAGTAAGCAACCTTTCTCGCGCATGGATTATGAGCAGATAGAGGCGACAACGAATGATACTGTAACTACGTTGAACAAAGGTTTTGAGATGCCTATGGTATATGGTGTGGGTATGAGTTATACATATGATACACGACTGACAATAGGTTTGGATTATTTGTGTCAAGATTGGTCGAACGTGCAATATTTTGGAGATAATAGTTTGAAGACTCGTAATAGATGGGCATTGGGTGTGGAATATCGAAATGATCCTACGAGTAGAAAAATAGTGGATCAAATATACTGGCGTGTGGGTATGAACTATACCACCTCCTATACGAAGAACTATGATCAGTCTGAATTAGGTGTGAGTGTGGGTATTGGTTTCCCATTGAAAACAATAGGAACTGTGATTAATACCACATTGGAGTACGGCAGACGTGGTTTCACAACTACTTCCTTGAATGAAAATTACCTGCGATTTGTGGTGAATGCCTCGATAGCAGAACATTGGTTCTTTAAGCGTAAGTTGTAGGTATATAGGCAATTAGACGAGAAAGTAACATAATAAAATTAAAATATAACAACATGAAAAAAGTATTATTAATCGCATTGTGCGTAGCGTTGCCTATGGCAGGTTTTGCACAAAAGAAGAAAAAGAAAGGTGCTGAGCCAGAGCCAGTGCCTGTAGTAACATTGAGTGACGATGAGTGTAGAGAAAAAATCTCGATCTTCCAACAAAATGTGAAGATGGATATGTTTGAAGATGCTTATGGTCCATGGTTGGAGTTGTATAATGCTCGTCCAGACTTTGGAAGTCAAATTTACACCAACGGTGCAAAAATCATGGCATACCGTTATGAGCAAGCCACAGATTCAGCATTGCGTATTGCTATTCGTGACTCTATTATGAAGTTGCATGATGATCGTATCAAATACTTTGATGATGCGAAGTATCCAGATGCATATGTGTTGGGCTTGAAGGGTATGGATTATTTGAAGTACTTTGATGAAGATTCTCTCTCACTTCCAGCGTATCAATATTTGAAAGAGGCAGTAACTACTATGGGTTCGAAGGCTCAAATCAATATGATTCGTAAGTTTATGGAGGTAAGTTACAATATCTTCCAATCCAATACGGAGCAATATTCGGATCAATTCTTGGCAGACCATCAAATGGCGACAGCTGCATTGGATGAGATCATAGCTGCCAATGGCAAGAATGCTCCAGCAGCTCAAACTCAAAAGGCATATTTAGATCGTATGTTTGCAGCTTCTGGTGCAGCCGATTGCGGAAAGATGGACGAGATGTATGCCGCTAACGTGACCGCTAATGCGAACAATCTCGAGTACTTGACCTCTGTGATGAAGATCTATCGTCGTCAGGGTTGTGATGAGAGTGATGTGTATTTTGCCGCAGTAGAAAGTGCACACAAATTGCAACCATCTGCAGAGTCAGCTGCAGGTTGTGCACAAATCTGCCTCAAGAAGGATGACAAAGAGGGTGCGTTGGAGTACTACAAGCAAGCCTTGAGCATGGTTGATAATGATGATGATAAGGCAGACTATTTGTATCGTGTAGCCAATATCTGCGTACAACTTAAGAGATATCAACAAGGTGCTTCTTATGCCTTTGATGCATTGAAGATTGATCCAGAGAATGGTCGTTGCTATTTGCTGATAGGTATGTGCTATGGAGCTAGTGGTATCCGTGGTGGCAACTGGGCAGCTGTAGATATGTTCTACAAAGCGAAGAGCGTAGATGCGTCTTGCACAAGTGCGGCAAATAAATTGATTGGTAGTTATTACAGTTCGTTCCCAACCAAAGAGACCATTTTCTTTGATAAGAATATGAATGAAGGTGGTTCGTACTTTGTAGGTGGATGGATTGGCAAGAGCACAATCGTTCGCTCTTGCGGTAGATAATATATATATAATATAAGGTGTATATATTACAAACATTCAATTCGATTATCAAGAGAATCATGGTAATGGTTCTCTTGATATCGCTTTTATTAGGTTTGATGTCGTGCAATCGTAGAGATGCTAGATTGCAATCCGAGGCTATTATAGATCGGTCGGCTGTTCCGGTATTGGATGCGGAAAGCATAACCACCATCATTTCAGATTCGGGTATTATTCGTTATCGTATCAAGGCGCAAACATGGAAGATGTTTGACAAAGCAGATACTCCTTATTGGGAGTTTCCAGATGGTATCTTCCTGGAGCGATTTAATATGCAATTGGAATCAGATGCCACAGTGGAAGCTGATTATGCCTATTATAATGAACCCGAAGAACGATGGATGTTGCGTGGTAATGTAAAGGCATTAAACCTAGAGGGGGAAACTTTTGAGACTCCATTGTTGTTTTGGGATCAGAAGTCAGAATCTATCTATTCAGATTCGTCGATTGTAATCACGCGTGAAAGTTCGATAATCAAGGGTATTGGTTTTCGTTCGAATCAGTCGATGACCCAATATACGATATTGCATCCAACAGGTGTGTTCCCTATCGAAGAGTAGGAAACTTAATGTACGAATTTTAGCGTTTATGAAATACAGACATTCTATTATTGTTCCTTATCAGGATGTGGATGCAACACGTCGTTTGCGTTTATATTCAATGGAAAATTATCTGCTGAACATTGCAGGTAAAGTGGCGGATGAAATGGGGATTGGAATTCCAGCTTTGTTGCCCATGAATTATACTTGGATCATTACCCATATGAATATGGAAATGATGTATTTGCCAATGCATGGCGAGGAGATGATTGTGGAGACATGGATTGAGCGTAATGCGCATATGTTATCTGTTCGTGATTTTCGCATATATCGTAAAGAATCCGACGGAAAAGAGGTGCTTATTGGTTGTGCAAAGTCCGTGTGGGCAGTACTGGATTTGAGTTCCCGTGAGATAGTGAATATATTTGATATGCCATTGTTTGAAGGAGCTGTGGATGGTGAGATGTTGGAAATGTCGCGTGCTCCACGTTTCAAGCCAATCGTATTGGATGACTTGGAGAACGCAGAAGCTCAAACAGGTGAAATCTTGCACGAGATACAATATTCAGATGTGGATTACAATTGCCATTGCAATTCATGCAAGTACCTGGAATGGATGGTGAATGCCATAAAAGCCTTTGATAATCAAAAGCCATTCCGATTAGATATCAATTATGTAAAAGAATTATATCAAGGCGACACGATGTATACTCGTTTTTTGAAAACTAATGATGCTGTACAATATCAGCAGGTTGATGAAAATGGTGTAACGTGCTGTAATGCTAAAATTTCGCAAATTGAAAACATAAGTTGTTGATAACTTTTACAAAACGGAAAACTTTTAACTGTTGATAAAAAGTGCAAGTTGTTTATTATAAATGACTTGCACTTTTATTTTGGACAACTTTTGATGGTTGATCAGATTTTTTTTTGTTGTAAAATTTGCATGTTTGATAAATATATATTACCTTTGCAACGTTTTTCCGCCCTATAAAAAGGGTAGGCTACTTTGAAAAAATTGTAACTAATTATATATCATGGAGAAAAAGATTTACACCCAAAAAGAAGCAGAACAAGCATCCGTAAGTTATTTCGGCGGAGACGAATTGGCTGCTCGTGTTTGGAGTACTAAGTATGCGTTGAAAGATTCCTACGGTAATCTTTACGAATTGACCCCAGACGATATGCATCATCGTTTGGCAGGAGAGATTGCGCGCATTGAGCAGAAGTATGCCAACCCAATGTCTGAGGCAGAGTTGTTTGAGTTGTTGCGCGATTTTAAGTACATCGTACCTGCGGGAAGTCCAATGACAGGTATTGGTAATGATTATCAAGTGGCTAGTTTGAGCAACTGCTTTGTGATTGGTCAGGATGGTGAAGCGGATAGTTACGGCGCGATTATTCAAATCGATGAGGAGCAAGTGCAACTCATGAAGCGTCGTGGTGGAGTGGGTCATGACCTGAGCCATATTCGTCCTCATGGAAGTCCAGTAAAGAATAGTGCATTGACTTCAACAGGTTTGGTGCCATTTATGGAGCGTTATAGCAACTCTACTCGCGAGGTGGCTCAAGATGGTCGTCGTGGTGCGTTGATGTTGAGCGTAAGTGTGAAGCATCCTGATAGTGAGGCGTTTATCGATGCTAAAATGGAGCAGGGTAAGGTGACGGGTGCGAATGTATCCGTAAAGATGCACGATGATTTTATGCAAGCAGCTATTGATGGTCAAATGTATACCCAACAATATCCAATCGATGCAGAGAATCCTACCTATACCAAAGAAGTAGATGCGGCGAAATTGTGGAAGAAAGTGATTCACAACGCATGGAAATCAGCAGAACCAGGTGTGCTATTTTGGGATACAATTACCCGAGAAAGTGTGCCAGATTGCTATGCTGATCTAGGTTATAAGACAGTTAGCACGAACCCATGTGGTGAGATTCCATTGTGCCCTTATGATAGTTGTCGACTTTTGGCGGTAAACCTTTATAGTTATGTGAAGAATCCATTTACCGCTCAAGCCGAATTTGATTTCGATCTCTTTAAGAAGCATGTGGCTGTAGCTCAACGCATGATGGATGATATTATTGATCTTGAAGTGGAGAAGATTGAGAAAATTTTGGCTAAGGTAGAGTCTGATCCAGAATGCGAATCAATCAAACGTACCGAGCGAGAGTTTTGGGAGAAGATTTTGGCAAAGACAACACAAGGTCGTCGTACTGGTGTAGGTACAACAGCTGAAGGCGATATGTTGGCGGCAATGGGCTTGCGCTATGGAACTCCAGAGGCAACGGCATTCTCAGTAGAGGTACACAAGACTCTTGCTTTGGCCGCATACCGTAGTAGTGTAATGATGGCAAAGGAACGTGGTGCATTCAAGGTATATGATGCTAAGCGCGAGGAGAATAACCCATATATCCAACGTATCAAGGAGGCAGATGCAGAGTTGTATGCGTTGATGGTAGAGCACGGTCGTCGTAATATTGCTTGTTTGACCATAGCTCCAACCGGTACTACTAGTATCATGACTCAAACTACAAGTGGTATTGAGCCCGTATTCCAACCAGTATATCGTCGTCGTCGTAAGGTGAATCCAAACGATAAGAACGTGCACGTAGATCTAGTAGATGAGGTAGGTGATAGCTTTGAGGAGTATGTAGTATTCCACCACAAGTTTATTACATGGATGCAAGCTAATGGCTATGAATATGATCCAGCTCATCGTTATACTCCCGCAGAGATTGACGAGTTAGTGCAAAAATCTCCATATTACAAGGCAACCGCTAATGATGTGGATTGGATGGAGAAGGTACAAATGCAAGGTGCAATCCAAAAGTGGGTAGATCACTCTATCTCTGTGACCATCAACCTGCCAAACGATGTGAGCGAAGAGTTGGTAGGTAAACTCTATGAAGAGGCATGGCGTTGTGGTTGCAAGGGTTGTACGGTTTACCGCGATGGTTCACGTACTGGCGTTTTGGAAGGCATCAAAGAGAAGAAGAAAGAAGAAGGCAAGAAAGAGGAGAAGAACTGTGTTTGCTTCGATAATAAGGTGCGTATTCGTCCTGCAGAATTGGAATGTGATGTGGTTCGTTTCCAAAACAATAAAGATAAATGGATTGCCTTTGTGGGCTTGAAGGATGGTGCTCCATATGAGATTTTTACTGGTCTTGCAGATGATGAGGAGGGTATATTGTTGCCTAAATCAGTTACCAAGGGTAAGATTATCCGTGTGGTACAAGAGGATGGCACCAAGCGCTATGACTTCCAATTTGTTAATTCACGCGGCTTCAAAACCACGATGGAGGGCTTGAGCTATAAGTTTGATAAAGAGTTTTGGAACTATGCTCGACTTATCTCTGGTGTGTTACGTTATGGTATGCCAATTGATCAAGTAATCAAGATGATTAGTGGTATGCAAATGGATTCAGAGACGATTAACTCATGGAAAGTGGGTGTAGAGCGTGCGCTCAAGAAGTATATTCAAGATGGCACTGTGGTACAAGGTCAATCATGCCCTAACTGCGGAAATGCCCTGATTTTCGAAGAGGGTTGTATGCATTGCCGCGAGTGTGGTTATAGCCGTTGTGGCGGATAAGTTTCGGAGTACGCGTAAAAAATAAGTAATACAGAAGGGAGCATGTCACAGGACATGCTCCCTGGTTTTATGTAAATGAGTGATATTTTTTCAATTTTTCTTGTGTATGTAAGAAAAATGATGTACCTTTGCGGCAGAAATAAAAATCACGACCTTATGAAAATCTCGACTCGCGCACAGAATATGCCAGAATCGCCTATTCGCAAGCTGGCGAAATACTCCGATGCAGCTAAGCGTAACGGAGTACATATCTATCACTTGAACATTGGTCAGCCCGATATTAAGACTCCTGCATGTGCGATGGACGCTTTGCAGAATTTTCGCGAGGAAATTCTCGAATATAGTCCATCTCAAGGAATTAAATCGCTTCGCACTAAAATGGTGGGATATTATGCAGAGTATGGCATTGATTTGTCTCCCGATGAGATTATTATTACTACAGGTGGCTCGGAGGCGATAATGTTTGCGTATATGGCATGTCTGAATCCAGGAGATGAGATTATCGTAACCGATCCAAGTTATGCCAACTATATGGCTTTCGCTATTTCTTGCGGAGCAGTTGTGAAGTCTGTAAAGACCGATATAGAGAATGGTTTCCGTCTGCCTTCGGTAGAGGCATTCGAGGAGCAGATAACCGACAAGACACGTGCGATATTGATCTGTAATCCAAATAACCCTACGGGTTATCTATACTCTAAAAAAGAGATGATGCAGATTCGTGATTTGGTGAAGAAATACAATCTCTATCTTTTCTCCGACGAGGTTTATCGTGAGTTTATCTATACGAAACGACCATATATATCCGCCTTCCACTTGGAGGACATAGAGCAGAATGTGGTGTTGATAGACTCGGTTAGCAAGCGTTATTCAGAGTGCGGTATCCGCATTGGTGCCTTGATTACAAAGAACAAAGATGTGCATAATGCTGTAATGAAGTTTTGCCAAGCACGTTTGTCGCCACCTTTGATAGGACAAGCCATCGCAGAGGCCTCGCTCTCCACTCCACAAGAGTATATGGAAGAGGTTTATGATGAGTATTTGGCTCGTCGCAACTTCTTGATTGATCAGTTGAATCAGATACCAGGAGTGTTCGCTCCTACGCCAATGGGAGCATTCTATGTGATGGTGCAACTACCTGTGGATGATACAGATAAGTTCTGCCAATGGTGTCTGACGGACTTCCAATACGAGGGACAGACTGTGATGATGGCACCCGGTAGTGGTTTTTATACCGATCCAAGTCAGGGCAAAAAACAAGTGCGTATGGCATACATTTTGAACAAGGAAGATTTAGGGAAAGCGATGTTGGTTCTGCGCAAAGCATTGGAGGAGTATAATGCGGAAAAGTAGGGTGGATGGAACTTGAGCATAAGTTCATGATGTCCTCACGATGTCCTTACGATGTCCTTACATGGTCGCGAAACAGCCAACGAATTTTTAGCCTAATATTATTGCTATTATGCGGCATCATCAGAAAATAGCTATAGCTCGCCTGATTTCAGATTTAATCAAGTCGGATGATGTGATTTGTAATGAAGAAATTCAGCAATATAATCAGATAGTTAGCAGTTTTGATATTTCGCAAGATGAATTGTATGAGGCGCAGTTCGTGTCGCAAGAAGAGTCACTTGCCTATATCCGTCATATGCTACCTGTGGAGCAAAAGAAGATCTTTTCCATCTTAAAAAAAGCAGCATACTCAGACAACTCTTGTGTGGCTCGCGAAGCTTTGCTTTTGCAGAGTTTGTCGCTTACGCTCAACGATACAACCGGTAAGTATAATCTGCTGTCATCTCAGATAAAAGGTTGGCAGAATATAGAAAAGTATGTAATCTATATAGAAAGTGATTACATGCCAGCTATCAATGAAGAGATACTTAGGCAATACGAGATGATAGCCAATTTGCTGCATCTTTGGAAATTTGAATTTATATACATACCCAAAGTGATGCAGTCGCTTCGCGAGATGGATCGTGGTTATCTGTGCGATATTATTCGCTATATGAATCCCCGTCTTTCCGCCGATATGATTAATCATCTCTACGAGCGATTAACGACCTTTACGACTGAGAATTTCACGCGTGAATACTTGGCCAATTCATCTCATCGTAATCATTTTTACGACATAGAGCCCTCGTTGTTGGTCAATGTGGGTATGTCGCATGTACCTGCTGTGAATTATACTCAGTTGGATACCTACTTTATTAATTTCCTAACGATTCGTTTGGAGGATGAACCTGATAGTGTGCTCAATGAGGTACGTAGATTCCTAGATCTATATGAGACATTCATCACAGAGCCCGAATATCATCGCCCAAAACGAGGAAAAGCATTATTTCATTATTATGGTTTTTACAAACAGCTTTTCGACTTTTTGGCACGCCATCATACGAATGGTGAAGATAATCGCATCGTGATAGATATCCCCGCTAGGCATATCTGGATGCGTGGGGTGGAGGTTCAAATGAGCGCTACTCATTTAGCGACATATGTCTTTATTCTGCATCAGACCTATTGCACGCATCATAATGGACTCATCAAAGCGGGGCAACATCATCCGCTAACGGAAAAAGAAGTGGAACGCCTAGGTAAAACATATCATGCCATATGCAATCTTTTTCGTGATGTGGCAATCACTAACGAACGTTCGTATTTGGATGATGTGTCCAATATTCGCGGCTATATAGCACGTATCCGTACAGCCATTAGTGAGCATATAGATCAACAAGATGCGGGATTTTATCTTCCACAAGACTCTATGGATAAATCACGCTATCATGTGGCAATTGATCCAACGAAGATTCGTTTGCGTGATTCGCTTGGGGAGTATTCATTTGTGGAATATACTCTTTGGAAAAAACTCAAATAGATACTGAATCTACCTCCATTTAACAATATTGCTATTTTCCTCAAAATACAAAAAGTGGGAAAATAGCAATATTGTTGTTTATGGTATTTTGTAAGGAAAAGGCACTATTTTTGCAGCGATTTTGATAACGACCCCAAATGCCATTAAACCTTTTAACCATTTTAATTACAACTATTATGAACCAAATGTTAAACAAAATTGAAACTCCCTTATCAACGGATCAGTCAACTAATCATGTTGATAATCCAAATGAATTATCGTTGCATGATCGTTTTTGTGAACGCGTACAACAAATTTCATCCTCATGGTACGTTAGGGCGATTTTAATATCTATGATGACATTGATGTTGTTATTTCCTCTATACGATCTATTTACAGGGAATATCTCTTATGTCATATGGATACTGCTCATAGTATCTGTATTGATGTTAGGGTATATGTATGTGCTGGTTTATATGGTAGGATATTGGAATGAGGCGCGTAAAATGATGCTATTGCCATCTGGTTTTGTAGGATTATTGGTGTTAATGTTGATTACTTTTTTAGGTGCATTCTATACTGATCTTTTTATTGTATCAAGTTGGTATCCTTATCTTGTTCCTATAGGGGTAGCTATGTTCAGTATATTTGTAGCATTTGTGCGCTTTGTATATAATCGGAGATTGCTAAAAAAACGTCATCTTCCAGTAGGATGATAATTATATTCACTTTTTAAACTTTTATAACTATGAAAAGAATTCTTTTTGCGGTCATTATGATGACCTTTGTACAATTGATTCCTCAAGCGCAAGCGTGTACAGGTATTACGTTGCAAACGGCTGATGGAGATGTGATTACAGCTCGAACTATTGAATGGGCATATGCGCCCTTGAATGCCATTTATGTGGCGGTACCACGTGGTCAACAGTTGACTTCTCTTTTATCAGACGCGAATGGCGAAAGAAGGCGTTGGGATGCTAATTATGGCTATGTAGGTATTGCTGTAGAAAATGGTTCTTATGTGATGGAGGGCATCAATGAAGCCGGGCTAAACGCAGGTTTATTCTATTTTCCAAATTATGGCAAATATCCCCCTTATGAGACGAATACGGATCATCTATATGTAGCAGATATGCAATTTGTATCTTGGGTTTTGAGTTCGTTTTCAACGATTGATGAGCTATTGGAGGGCTTGGCCATGGTGCGGGTAGTAGGCATAGATCCACGTGCATCTACTGTACATTGGAGAGTGACTGAACCAGAGGGTAGGCAAGTGGTGATTGAGATTATCAACGAAGAAATAAAGGTGTATGAAAATCCATTGGGTGTTTTGACCAATTCTCCTGAACTGCCATGGCATCTTACTAATTTGCACAATTATGTGAATCTGATTCCTGGTTCAGTAGCGACGCAGTCTCTTGGAAAGATGCAACTAAATGCTTTTGGAGGCGGTAGTGGTATGTTAGGACTGCCAGGTGATATGACTTCTCCATCGCGTTTTGTACGTGCTGCATTTTATCAGAACACAGCTCCTAGTTTGAATAGTACTGAGCAAACAGTAATGCAGGCATTTCATTTGTTGAATCAGTTTGATATTCCTATAGGTGTGCAGTTTAGCGACCCTGAAATGGCTCCTGATATGCCAAGTGCAACACAAATAACGATTGTTGCCGATTTGAAAAATGCTCGTTTGTATTATCGCACAATGTACAATTCTGCAATACGTTGTTTTAATTTGCAGGATGTGAACTTTGACAATTTGATGTTTGTAGCAGCGCCGTTGGAGGAATGTTATAAAGAATCGATTCACTCCATTGAGATTGATTAAGAAAAAATAGGGTTGCAAAATTTTGCAACCCTATTTTTATGTATATGATTTGGATATATTATTTTGTCAGAATCATATGTTTCCAAGGTTGTAGTTCAACCACATAGGTGGTGTCTATGGTGATTGTCTTCCCGCATAGACATTGGTATTCGCCTGCGAGATTATTGGTTTTCAGAGTGACATTTTGAGGTGTTGCTGACATGTTCATGATAGCAATTACCGTATTTTCTCCATGTTTTGGGCATGATTTCTGACGCACACAAGAGAATACAGAACTATTGTCATTCTCAATACGCACCATTGGCGCTCCTTTCTCGTTACTCCATAATGCGCGGTTGTTGGCTCTCAAATCATTCAAAGCTTTGTACAATGCTTTTTGTGGCGCATTTTCTACTCGGTCAATTGTATCCTTTTCAAAGAACTCCAAGCGATGGTGGTTACCACTCATTTGGCCAGTGTATATCATTGGCATTCCTGGTACTACATATGTGAAAGCAGCAAAGAGATTGCTAGCATCGCCCATTCGCTCAAACTCAGTACCGTTCCATGAGTTTTCATCGTGGTTGGAAGTAAAGTTCATGCGAATAGCTTCTTGGCGGATAGTGGTGTCGACTTTTGCGAAGTAATCCCAAAGATCTTCAACTGTTTTTTTACCTTGTGCTACACCATTCATGAGGTGGTGGAGCGTCCAGCCATAGTACATGTCGAAGGCAGTTTCTGTAAGTTCTTGTGCTTTGTCCTCATCTTCTGCAAGGGTAAACATATTAGGGTGTTTCGCACGAATCTCAGCCATTGCATCGTTCCAGAAATCTGTAGGCACCTCGCCAGCTACGTCGCATCGGAATCCGTCGATACCGATAGAGTCCATCCACCAATTCATAGCTTGCTTCATCGCAGCGCGCATATCTTGGTTGTTGTAATTGAGTTTAGAGATGTCGGTCCAGTCATATTGTACCATGAGATTGCCGAGGCTATCACGGTAGTGCCATCCGTCGTTTTTGGTCCACTCGCTATCTGGTGCGGTGTGGTTGGCAACCCAGTCAAGAATAACTTTCATACCAAGTTCATGAGCCTTTGCAAGGAAACTTTCGAAGTCTGCTCGTGTACCAAACTCAGGATTGAAGGCGCAATAGTTGCTGATAGCGTAGTAACTACCAAGTGTACCTTTGCGTTCCAATACGCCAATAGGTTGAATAGGCATGATCCAAATGATATCTACACCACTTTCTTTGAGTTCTGGTAGCAGCGCTTCAGCAGCAGCAAAAGTGCCTTCTGGCGTAGCTTGGCGAGTGTTGAGCTCGTAGATGGTAGCATCGTATGCCCAAGAGGTATGACGGGCATCGCATGGTTGCTTAGGTGCACATGACACCATAGCTACTAGTGCAAGTGCGGCAATAAGAATGTGTTTCATTGTCGAGTAATTTTATTAAATTATTGAATCGAATATTCTAGATTGGTTAGATCGATAGTTACGCGTATCGTCTCTCCCATGTAAACACGATCGAAGATAAGTTTGTTGTCGGTAACTTCCACAGGGATATATTCGCCATAGATGAGTGGCAACGAGTTGCGACGCAATTGTACGAGGGCTTGCATTTCGTTACGGAATTGTAATTGGCGTTTGGTTAGCCCGTCAAACTTCATCATATGACGGTTGTCTGGGTCATTGGCGCCAGCTTCTGCGTATTCATCGCCTTGATAGATGCATGGTACACCTGGAATAGTTAGGTTGATAACCTCAAGCAACATGGCTGCTTTGTAGGCTTGCTCCTCTCGCGTAGCGTCGCCGTCAGCAGTAACGCCAATCTGTCGCTCCCATCCTGCAGCTTTGTCGTTCTCATCCCAACTTACTGCTCCCCCTGCCAAAGAAATGAAGCGACACTTATCATGATTGCCCGATATATTACCCATCGTGTGGTGTGCACCGTATGCGGATAATGACTCGAGAATGGTTTGGTTCATTCGCTTTAATGATTGGTTGGGCTTACTCAATATATCGATAGCAGTATGGTAAATGTTGAAATCAAATTGCGAATTGAGCATACCGCTCTTGACATACGAACCAATTAATGATGGATCGCCATATGTTTCGCCAATCATCCATATGTGGCGGTTAGGGTAACGTTGCTTCATTTTTGCGCCTAACTCGCGCCAATAGTTGAGTGGTATGTGTTTGCAAGCATCGTGACGGAATCCATCAAAATCAAATCGCTCTAACCATACCAATGCAGAGTCGGTCATAGGAGAGCAAACTTCAGGACGTTCGAGGTCAAGGGTAGGGATATGTACATCGAACCAAGTGGTGAGACGTGCTTCGTCCCATAGTTCGAAGTTGCGACGGCCGTCTGGCAATATACTATCGGTATGCCAATCTGGATGTGCTTGCAGGGTAGGAGAGTTGATGTGCATATGGTTGGCCACATAATCAAGAATTACGTTGAGCCCGTTCTTATGTGCTACTGCCAACATCTCATGAAGTTCTTCTTCTGTAGTAAAACGTTGCTCTACGCTTGTTGTATAAATAGGCCAATAGCCATGATATCCAGAGAACTTAGTATAAGTCTTGGTAGAGTCGTACTTATTGCCATTCTTGAATGGATAATACCCCCATGCGTCCCATGGGTTTTGAGTAATAGGTGAAATCCAGATGGTGGTTATGCCCAATTGATTGAAAAATCCATCTTTGATTTTTTGTGTGATACCTGCTATGTCGCCGCCTTGATAATCTACTATATCAAGCACTTCTGGACTATTCATTTTCCAATCATTATTGGTGTTGCCGTTATGGAAACGGTCAATCATCAAAGAATAGAGCACTTGTGCATGATCATCGTGACGTGTTAATTGCTTTACATCGTTGAGCACTTTGCCATTTTCAAGCGGAATGAGCAAGTCGTTGAGTTGCTTGCCATCGCCAATAGCAAACACGCGGATATAACTGCGTCCTTTGCTCTCGCGCCATGTTTTTTCGATAGGCACTATAGCTTCTGATCCGTATTGTTCATATGCAACATACTCTGTGGCGCGAGTGTCTTGCCATAATACGCGAAAATGCAAATGCTCATACTCCTTCAAAATACCAATGGTGATGGTAGAGTCGGTTGATGATTTGGTTACCAATCCTACTTCGTATTGAGATTTAGGTAAGATAGGGATATCGTATGTGATGCCAGTAGTCTGGTCTTCAACACGAAGTACTGATAAGGTGTAATCTCCTTTCAGTGTGAGTAGTCCATCTTTTGCTTCTACCACTTGATAACTTGGCTCGGTAGTGAATGTCAAACTATCGAAACACTTCACTTGTGGCAAATAATCGGTCAAATGAATTGTTTGTGCTGTGTCGACGCCTACGTACACGATAGGCATAATTGGATTGTGTGCGGTTGGGGCATCTTGGGGTTGTGGTTGGGTACAACCTGCGAAGATGACCGCTACCATAAAGGATAAAAGGAATTTGTTCATAAGGTATAATTATTAATGTGTTTTACAAAACGGTTAAAATAATTCTAGTTGTTTATGTGCAAAAATCTGATGTCCTACATCACAATGATAACATTGGTGAGGTTGACAGTAGTTTTGATATAAATGTATCAACGCTTGTGTATCAGCTGCTGACTGTATTTCTTGTCCCAATGCAGCCCATCTACGAACGATAGTATTATCCTCTTTTGGAATTGCTTCCAACCAAACGATTGGCGATTCGCTATTGGTGTTATCCATATCCCACGGAGCATCTTTTGTGCTTGAACCATAATAAGCATAGCGATAGGGTATGACAGTATTGATAAGTAATACTTCTATCGATTTCTTACCTAATGGCAAAGGACGTGCTACGCGAGCGTAAACATGTTCGTCGTCGTATTTTATATAGAAAAGTGCCTCCATCTCCTCTACTGTCCTAGCATTCATTAAGCATGAGAAGAGATGCTCCGATTGGTAGAGTAGGTGGGCAAACTGCCGTATTCGCACTTCTGGAGCACTCTGTGGGCGCATTCTTGCTTTCTTCCAAAGTGAGGGTTGTAAGGGCTGAAGTGAGAATTTCTTTTGCAGAAAACAGTATTCGTTCCAAAGTGATTGATGTTCTGATGAGTCAGAAGATCGCTCTTCTAATAGTCCTGATTGCCCAAGCAGTATGGCTGTGATTTGAAAAAGGCTGTTCCGATGTTTCTGCAAACAGGAGAGTGGCGTCTGTATGGCTAATAATTCGAAAGGCAATCCATTGGTATGAAAACCGAATGCATGTGCTAAACTGATATAGAAGGCGTGCACCCAACTGCCTTGTGTGATGTCTAATAATCGTTGTATGGATTGACGTTTACAGCTGAACCGTTCTTGCAGCAGGCTCTGCTTCCACCCTGCAGAAAGGATGTTGGTTGGAAATGCACCTTGACATAGTATAGCAGCTTTAGGGATGCTAGTAGAACTAGCGAATAACATGCTGACGTAGTCTTCGTTAGTAGGGTAACGCAACTGACATTGTGGGATACTTTCGCCTCGTGAATTATATACTTCTTTGTCAGCTTGACTCACCACATGTAGTATCGTGTTGTCGTATGCAGCATTCGTGTGATGATGGTGCTTGTACCAATCAGATGCATGTACATGTATCTCGATGTTTCCTACCCATTCTTGTTGATCGATGCGAATGTGCGCATTCTGAAAGTCTGGTCCTGCATGGATGTTGTACTGCCCTACAGATATAACTTCAATGGGCTTCCCGTCTGTGGTGTACTGCGGAAAACCAGCCCATAGGCGCTTCTGCCAAATATAATGCAACACTATCTCAGGCATCTACCAATCTGTATTTCGACTGCAAAGATACTACTTTTTTTGAAATCGTGCAAATAATTTTTATTCTTAATTCTTCTTTGTGGCAATATGTGGATATATTATTTGCATGGTAATGACCAATATGGCATCTTCGCGCGTGCGCGTCATATGTGAAAGCTTGAGTATGACAAAATAACTATAAACGCCCTATATTTGCGATTTAAGGGCATGAGAGTAAAAAATCGGGGTTGTACCCAAAAATAAGAAAAAATGCAAAAAATCGCACAAAAATTTGCATATATCAAAAAAAAGCAGTAATTTTGCAGCGTGGAAAAGTGGGGTGTTGAACTTTTAAAACTCTGAAACTTTTAAAACTTTATATATGATTGACAACGACAGAATTATTCCTGTGAAGATTGACGAGGAGATGCGAACATCGTACATCGACTATTCGATGAGCGTCATCGTGGCACGTGCGTTGCCTTATGTGCGCGACGTTTTCAAGACAGTACACCGCC
>JAEIGA010005746.1_pt1 | contig 18901 bp, 16 predicted proteins | sample 9270691 | NCBI WGS metagenome assembly JAEIGA01 (sample SAMN17057246, study PRJNA624740) | gut metagenome | biome: biome; isolation source: fecal sample | host: Bos grunniens | place: China: Xizang | collected 2019 | reverse complement strand
GTTTTGAATTCTTGTCCACCTCCACCAATTACTACTATTACGAGCACATCGCTACTGCCGATACGACCGGATGGATCCTGTTTGAAAACAACGCCGGTACCTGGCGCAATTACGACCGCAACTTGATCCTGACTACCTTTGACAACGAGGCTTGGGGTGAAGCAGGGCTGTCATCCGCCTTCCAGGTGGAAGTGCCGGTGGTCTCGCCGAAGGAAGGACGTATGGAGTGGACAACGTCCTCGGGCAAATGGCTGTTTAAGCGTGTGACGGAGGACGAGTAATGGCAGCAATCTTTCCGAAACGCATGCGGGTCTGTTCTCCGCTGGAGGTAGGTCGGATTTTCAACCAAGGCAAATCCATCCAAGTGCCTTACCTGCGTGTCATCTATTTGGAAAAACCCGATCAGACTGAGCACCGCGTTGTGGTGTCCGTGCCCAAGCGTTTGTTCAAGCGTGCAGTAAAGCGCAACTTGCTCAAACGGAGAATTCGGGAGGCCTTTCGCCTGTCGAACACTTCTTTGCAGGAAGGTGTTGTGGCCAAAGACATCCTGTGGGTCTATACATCCAAAGAAATTGTAAGTTATGAAAGAATCCGGCAATCTGTCCAAGCAGCCTTGGAGCAACTTTCGTAGCATCCTTCGCAAAATTGCACTCTTCCCTTTGCTGGTGCTGGTGCATTTCTACCGGTACTGCATTTCTCCCTTGAAACCACCGACTTGCCGGTTTACGCCGACCTGTTCGACCTATGCTTTGCAGGCATTGCGCAAGCACGGTCCGATCAAAGGCTTGTACCTGACAGTGCGTAGAATACTACGCTGCCACCCGTGGGGCGGCAGCGGTTATGATCCAGTTCCGTAAAATTAATCGTGGAATCCGAAGCGGGCCAGGATTTGCGGACGGTCTTCGCGGTCCCTTGCCAAGTTCTCGATTTCTTCTCGAGGGGTATCCTGGAGGTCCATCAGAATCAAACCATCCAAACAGTAGTTGAAGTTTTCATCCACGTTGAAGGCCAAGAAGCGGCAGTTCAACTTGATGTATTTCTTCACCAAGGTAGGCAAGCGGAAGGTGTTGTTGCTCAGACGCAGCATAAAACGGTCGAATTTTTCTACGGTGTCGGATTTTTTGTCCAACAGGGCGTCGAGCTCGCAACGGTAGCAGGTCGGGGTGAACGGTGTGGTCGGTTTCACCAAGCCTTCCAGACCGGTGGCCGGATGGTTCTTTTCGATGTAATGTACCATCATGCTCTTGTAGAAGTCAGGGTACCAGTTGCTGATGCTGACGGGACCTACCAAGTATTGGCAGTTCGGGTAGTTGATTACGCTGAACATCAGACCTTTGATCAGCAACATCAACGGAAGGGCCTCGCGTTGGTATTCGTTGGCTACAAAGGAGCGGCCCAGTTCGATGGCCTTGGGCAGGATGGCTGCGGCCTTGGTTTTGTCGTAGCGGAACAAGGTGTTGGTGTAGAAGCCGTCGATGCCTTGTTTGGCATAAATCTCTTCACCGATGCCGAGGCGGTATGCACCGACGAGCTGTTCTTTGTCAGCATCCCACAGCAGGAGGTGTCGGTAGGTCTTGTCGAACTCGTCCAAGTCCAAGGGGGTGTTGGTGCCTTCTCCGGCACGGCGGAAGGCTTCTTCGCGCAAGCGGCCCAGTTCGTGCATCAGGTTGGGGATTTGCTCGTAAGCAGCCAGGTAGCAACGGTAATTGCCGGTGTTGAACAAGAATCCATCCTTTTCGAGGGCTTGGATTTCTTCCACCAGGCAGGCGTGCGGTTTCGGATCGGCAATCGGGGGGATGTTGTCCGGCAACACCTCGTGTTTCTCTACGGTTTTGGCCATGCTGGCTTCCAAGGCATAGACGCGGCTGCGCAGGTAGCGTTCCAAGTCGCGGTCTTTCGCAAACTCGGCAATCTCGTTGACGGCGATGGGTTTGCCAATGCGCATGGAGATGGTTTTGCCGGATTTGTTCACAAGTTCCATCGGAAGGCGTGCGGTACGCAACAGGGGATGGATCTTGCCCAAACGGTAGAAGGTCTTGGAGTTGTATCCGTCAAAGTAAACCGGGATGACCGGAACTTCGCTGCTGCGGATGAGTTTGATCATCGACGACGACCATACTTTGTCTTCAATCAGCGGACGTTTGTAGTAAGTGGCCACTTCGCCTGCCGGGAAGAGTCCCAAACCTCCGCCGTTGGCCAACAGTTCTTTGGCGGCGCGGATGCCCGGGAAACTTTTCTTCTTGGATTTCATATCCGAGAAGGGGTTCACCGGCAAAAAGTGTTCTTTCAGATTTTCAATGTGCGAGAGCAGGAAGTTGGTCAGGATCTTGAAGTCCGGACGTACCGAAGCGATGGTGCGGAACAACAGGATGCCGTCAATGGCGCCAAAGGGGTGGTTGCACACCAGAATGAACGGACCGGTTTTGGGGATGTTCTCCAGGTCTTGTTCCGGGACATCGTGACCGATGTTCATGGCTTCCATTACCTTTTCGCAGAAATCGCGACCTTCGTATTGGTTGACTTGGGCGTAGTATTCATTCAGTTTTTTGAAGCCCAAGACCCGGATGGCCAGGGAGCCGATGGCTGCACCGATGGGGCCATGCATACCCAAGGCTTGTTGGATATCCGCGATATTGACTAACTTTGTTCTCATTGTTTGATCTTTAGGTTAAGTACTTAAACGCGCAAAATTACGAAAAATTATGAATTTTGACGAGAAAATCAGGCTGTTACCCGAAAGTCCTGGAGTTTATCGCTTTTTGAATGAGGAAGGCGTGGTGATCTATGTCGGTAAGGCAAAGAATCTTAAGCGTCGGGTGGCCCAGTATTTTCAGGCGACCCGCCAGCATTCTCGCAAGACGGCCGTGATGGTTTCACACATTGTAGAAATTCAACACACGGTGGTGGATAGTGAGCAGGATGCGCTGTTGTTGGAAAACAACCTGATCAAACAGTTTCAACCGAAGTACAATATCTTGTTGAAAGACGGCAAGACCTATCCCTGGATCTGTGTTCGGAACGAGTTGTTTCCCAGGGTTTTTATGACCCGGCGTTTTGTGCGGGATGGTTCCCTGTATTTCGGTCCCTACGGTTCGGTCCACCATGCCCGCCAGCTCCTGGACCTGATCAATTCGTTGTACCAATTGCGTACCTGCAAACACAAGTTTACCGAGGCGGCCATTGAGAAAGGGGCCTACCGGGTTTGCTTGGATTACCACATCAAAAGATGCAAAGGCCCTTGCATCGGGGCCATTTCCCAAGCGGCCTATGCCGAGCAACTGGAGGGAATCAAAGACCTGCTGCGGGGCAATACGGGTTCGCTCATCCGAAGTTTGGAGCGGAAGATGAAGGCCGCAGCGGCCGAGCTCCGTTTTGAGGAGGCTCAAGCCTGTCTGGAGAAAAAGACCTTGCTGGAACAGCATTACAGCCGTTCCATTGTGGCCAATTCACAGCGTATTGATGCAGATGTGTTCTCGTTGGTCTTCGAGGGAAACGAGGCTTTCGGCAACTTCATGCGTCTGCGGGATGGGGCCATTGTCCAATCGTTGAACATGGAGTTGCGTCTGCGCATCGAAGAGGAGCAGGAATGCGTGCTCGGTGTGTTCATGCAGGCCATTTACGACCAGCTCAGTGCGGTCGAAGGGGGCAAAGGACGGGGTCCCGAAGAGGTGATTGTTCCTTTTTTGCCAGACCGGGAGTTCGAAGGGCGTAAGTTGCACATCCCGTTACGGGGCGACAAGGTTGCTTTGCTGGAGCTGAGCCGGAAAAATGCAGCCGCCTTGCGACACGAGCGTCTGCGCAAAGAAGAATTTGCCAACCCGCTGCAGCATACGGATCGTATTTTGGACCGTGTCCGTCAGGATTTGGGCATGGAGGTGCGTCCGGAGCACATCGAATGTTTTGATAACTCCAACCTGCAAGGGACGAACCCCGTGTCGGCTTGCGTGGTCTTCCGCAATGCCGCTCCGGCTCGTTCGGATTACCGCATCTTCCACGTCAAGACCGTGGTGGGTGCCAACGATTATGCGACGATGAAGGAAGTGGTGAACCGCCGTTACTCCCGTCTGCTGCGGGAGGAAAAACCGCTGCCGCAACTCATCGTCATCGACGGAGGAAAAGGGCAGGTTGGTGCGGCCATCGATGCCCTGTGTGAACTAGGTATCTACCCTCGCATCAAGGTGGTAGGGCTGGCAGAACGGATGGAGGAAATTGTCATCCCCGGTCAGATGGACTCGTTGCTGTTGGATAAAAATTCTTCTACCCTCCGTCTGTTGATGCACCTGCGTGACGAGGCGCACCGTTTCGGAATCACGCACCACCGCAATCGTCGGAGTGCGTCGCAACTTCATTCGGAACTGGACGATATACCGGGCATCGGCCCCAAACGCATCGAGCAGTTGTTGCAGGCATTCAAGAGCGTCAAGCGCATCCGGGAAGCGGGCTACGAGGCCTGGGAAGCCACCATCGGGAAGAAAGGCGCCCAAGCCTTGCAGGCGTATTACAGGGAGAAGTTGAACAAAAACTGAAACGTATTCGGATTGGTATTTGCATCAAATCCGGTTCCTAGGCGGGCATAGCGTACGCCGAGTGAGAGCGGAATGCCAAATTCCACCACATGGAAGTCAAGCAGCACGTCTGCTCCGTAAGAGAGCATCGGGTTCCAGGTCTTGTCTTTCGATTGGAAGCAGGCAGCGTCGCAGAACGGGATGAGCTGGAGTCGTTTCAGGTACAGCAGTTTTGTCACGTTCACATCCCCCAAATAAATCGGAATGGCATAATCAGCAGTAGCCATCACATAGGGTGCGTTGGGCATGCGTTCATTTTTGAATCCGCGTGGCAGGCTGGCGAATGAGCCGAAGGAATAGATGTTGTCATCAGTGATGATTGGCCATTGGGCGCTGGCTGACAGTTTCAACCCCTGGGTCGTGGTAATCCCCGGCAGGTATCCGTAAATTTTTGCGTAAGCGGCCTCTCCAAAGAGGGGTTCTGCTCCCAACGTGTGTCCGTAAGCCATGTTGATACCAAAGCCCCAACGGGGATAGATGGCCGAGGTGGCTTGGTAGAGATGTTGGTAATAGGTCAGCCCGTAGGTGAGTTGGTGACGGTATTTTGTCGGGTGGTCCAGGAGCAGGAACGGCTCGTTTGTGAAGTTGTAAGCGACTTGGGGCACCAGGCCTCGGAACCAACCGCCCCGGCTCAGGTTGATGGGAACGTACATCCGTGCGCTGGTTTCGAAGAGCGGTGTGTCGGTATCTCTCTCTTGGTAGTACAACACATCCGGTTCATTTTCTTCTTTCCAAAATACGCGTTGTACCCGGGAGCCGTCGTTGAAGTCGGCCGACAATTCCAGTACGGGCCACCAGCCGCTGTACGTGAAGTTGATGTGTCCGGCGTGGTAACCTTCGTGGTAAGAATATCCCAACATGGTAACCGCAGTTCCCAAGCTGTTTTGGGAGTAGGCCGTCAGCCCCAATGCGGCGAGGTCATACAAGGTCTCGTAGCTCATGGACTTGATGCGGTCGATGTTGTAGTACACCGGGGCCCAGGCGTGGAAACGGAACAGGTGCCCGAGTTTGCTGTATTTTTTCGCCGGGTATTGGGTTGCATCGGCGTATCGGGTCCGGTCGTAGGTCGGGCGACGCAAGGAGTCGTATTGCTCCGACAGGTAATAGGCCAGGCTATCGGTGTAAGGCTTGGAGAAATCTTGGGTTTCTTGGACCCATTCTTCCCGGGGTAGGGAGGCCGGACGATAGCCCTGGTGTGTGAAGTCTGCATACAGGAGACCGTCGTCGGTCGGTCGGGGATGGGCTGCGCCGTAGCGGGCTTCGGTTTGCCGGCGGACCTCTCCGGTGGTCGGATCAAAGGTGTAGAGGTTCAACACTCCGTTGACGTCGGAGGTGAAGTAGAGGAGGCCGTTGTGACCATTCAGTTGTTCGATGGTCTGACCTTGGGGTTGGAGGTCGCACAACCAGGTGTCACCGGTCCAGTGGTAGAGACCGAGTCCATTTTCCATCACGATGGCCGCATACACCGTTCCCTCGAGGCAGTAAACTTCTCGGATTTGGCCCTTTTGCGGGGCTTCGATCCGGGATTGTACGGTGCCCGTAGAGTCCATCCGGACAACGTAGGAAGAGCCGGAGACCGGGTACTCGACCGCAATGAGGCCGTCCGGGGTCGGAGCCGGGTTGAAGTAGCGGCCACGGCGTGTGAGCCGGGTCTTTTTGCCGGAGCCCAGGTCGTAGCGGTAGAGGTCGGACCAATTCCGGTGTTCCCATCGCAGGTCCGGAATGATTTCACTCCAATACAGGGAGGAACTGTCTTGGAGGATTCGGCCGGCATAGGGGGAGAAATGGCTCAACAGGCGTTCCCTTCCGCGTTCGTCGATGCGCAGGAGGCGCGCGCTACGGTCCAGGCTGCTTTTTACAGCGTAGTATTGGGTCGGTTCCCCTTCCTCGGTGGGAAGCTGGCCGATGTGTTCGTAGTGGGTGTACAGGCGGTTTTTGCGGTGTTTCAGGTGGGTGGGTTCACTCAAGGGGCCGCGATCGATCTGGTTTTGTCTCCATTGCTCGGTGAGCCAGCCTTGGTAAGAAGCCAGGAGGGCTTGGTTGTCCGGGAAAATCAAGCCGAGTTTGTACCAGTTGTCCACGAGGTTGGTCAAGTGCTTGCCCGGGTGGTCGGCTTGTTTGTGCAGCCAGGTCCGGAAGGCGGTCTGGTAGTAGCCGATGACATAGTGGTTGGGCGTGTAATGACGGTAGGATCCGTGGAGGTAGCGTTTCCAGGTGCGGTAGTCGCCGTTGAGGTAGGCGGTACGCAGGTATTGGGAAAATTCTGCATTGCGGCCGCGGCCGGAGAAGTTTTGTGACAAGGCGGTTTCGGCTACCACGGCGTCTCCTTCCAGGAACCATTTCGGGACATAGAGGCCCAATCCGGCGCCGGTGGACTGTTCTCCGATGAAGTAGCCCAAGTATTTCCAGATCCCATTTTCAAAGTGGGAGACTTGACCGACGTGGCGGGATTCGTGGACGGCCAGTTGTTTTTCCCAGTTCTCCGGGTAGCTGGAGGTTGGCGGGGTGCTGTATAGCTCCATCCGTTTGGGCGCCCAAGTCACCATCCCGTTGCTTTGGCAGTTGTAGGGGTGCAGGACCACCGGAATCCGGCTCGGCTGGATGTGCAGGGGTTGCATAACCCCGTCGCGGCATTCTTCCAACAAGGAAAGGTAGATGCGGGCCAGGGAGTCCACTTCCGCCGGATAGATAATGGTATAATGGTCAGACTCCAGTTGCAGCCATCGGGCGCTGGCCGGGTCGCTGCCTGAAAGTACGAATTGTGCGCGAAGGCTCTGTGCTCCAAAACCTAGGAGCAGGAGTAGCAAAAGAAAGGTGCGTTTCATGGTCTTAAATCGCCGCAAAGATAGCGTTTTTTGTGTGTGTTTTTTTGCTTCTTTTGCTATCTTTGTCGCGCCAAAAATTATCATTATGAGTGCTGTATTTCAAATTCTCACCTTGCTGGGATCCTTGGGTATGTTCCTTTATGGAATGACCCTGATGAGTGAATCTTTGCAGAAGGTGGCGGGAGACAAGCTTCGCTCCATTCTGGCTGCGATGACCTCCAATTCTTTCAATCGAATCCTCACCGGGTTGTTGGTGACCGCTATCATCCAGTCCTCCAGTGCGACGACTGTTATGGTGGTCAGCTTTGTAAATGCGGGTCTGTTGTCGTTGGCTCAGTCCATTGGTGTCATTATGGGTGCCAACATCGGTACGACCATAACGGCCTGGATCATTTCTTTGTTGGGCTTCAAGGCAGATATTTCCATCCTTTCCATACCGTTGATTGGGGTCGGATTTGTCTTCATGATGTCCAAAAAGGTCCGCAACAAGAACATCGGTGAAATGATCATCGGCTTTGCCTTGTTGTTCTTGGGTCTTTCTTTCCTGAAGGAATCTGTTCCGGATTTGGGACAACACCCGGAAGTGTTGGCATTCATCCAACGCTGGACCGGTTGGGGTTTTGGCTCTGTCTTGATTTTTGTGGGTATCGGTACTTTGTTGACCATTGTCTTGCAATCCTCCAGTGCGACCATGGCGTTGACCCTGGTGATGTGTAACTTCGGATGGATTCCCTTTGAAATGGCGGCTGCGATGGTCTTGGGGGAAAACATTGGTACTACCATTACCGCCAACATTGCAGCGTCTGTGGCCAATGTTTCGGCCAAACGGGCGGCTCGTGCACACTCGGTCTTCAACCTCTTTGGGGTGTTGTGGGTGTTGATTCTCTTTAAGCCGTTCTTGTTTGTTGTCTCAAAGATTGTAATTGCGATCGGAGGTGCTGATCCGAGACAGTCTGTTGATTCCATTTTGTATGCCGTTTCCATCGTCCATACCTTGTTCAACGTGATCAATACGCTCATTTTGGTATGGTTTACACCTCAAATTGTGAAGTTGGTGACCAAGATGGTGAAGAGCCCGAAAGAAGAAGAAGTTTTCCGTTTGCAATACATCCAAGCAGGTCCGATGGCAACCGGCGAGTTGTCGTTGGCCCAAGCCAAACAAGAAATCATTCACTTTGCGACCATCGTGAAGAAAGAATACGGTTATGCCCGTCGTGCTTTGGATGAGTCAGACAACCCGAAGGCTTTTGAAGAATTGTACAAGAAGCTCGAACACTACGAACAAGTGACCGACCGTATTGAGTTTGAGATTGCAAACTACTTGAACGATGTGAAAAACAGCCAATTGGGAGAAGAAGGTGCGGGTCGTGTTCAAGCGATGTACAAGGTCATCAGCGAATTGGAGAGCATGGGTGACTCCGGATTTAACATTGCAAGAATTCTCCAACGCAAGAACATCAACAACAAGAAGTTTGACGAAGAATCACTCAACAAACTTCGCCGTATGTTGGAATTGGTGGACCATTCGTTGGATGTAATGATTGAAAACATGAATGTGGGTTACACCAAATTGCGGGATCTTTCATCGGCCATCGATGCTGAGGCAGCCATCAATGACTATCGCAACACCTTGAAGGAAGATCACTTGATGCACTTGGAAGACCGTGACTACCTGACCGGTGTTTACTACATGGACTTGGTGTCAGAGTTGGAACGAGTTGGTGACTTCGTGATCAATGTATCCGAAGCCATCGCAGAAATCAAAGTGTCGTAACGAACCTGGCTTTTTAGCGCATAGATTGCAACGCCCTGACAACTTGTTGGGGCGTTGCGTCTTTTAAGAGGACCCGTTTCTCGCTGTCCAGCAAGTACAACGAAGGAATGGCGCGGATGGCGTAACGGTCGTTGTCCCGCAGGCTGAAGTTCGGGTCAAAGGCATTGATCCAAGTCTTGGGGAAATGGTGTCTGTAGTTCATCCAACGGTCCAATTCCTGATCAATGTAAAGGTTCAGCAACGTGAGTTGTTGGGTCTCGATGGCCTGGTTGAGGACGTCGCTCGCCATAAAAGATCCGATGATTTCCTCGCACATCGGGCATTCCGGGTTGCTGAAGAAGAGCAGGGTGTAAGGGGTACGCAGGTTGTGCATGCGTTGCACTTCTTTTCCCGGAACTTGGTACTCGAAATCTGCGGCCACCTCGCCCAGACGATTCAACTGACAGATCCGTTGTTGTTCCCGGTAACGTTCGAGGACCATCTCGTCCTCATGCTGTTGCAGTTTCCAAGAAAGAGCCGGCAGGTAAAATTCTTCGTTCCGCCAATCCGAAATGGGGTTGTAGAAAAGGATTTCGGCTGCCATGAAGAGCTTTTCTGCCACGCGCGGGTGCTTGAACTCCGGATCGCTGAGTTTGTTCCACAAACGGTTTTGGGCATGCACGGCTTTTTGTGCCGGAATGGCACTCAGCAGGATGGCATATTGGTTGGCAGCATTTTGAAAATCCTCAAACAGGATCCCGCCAACCAGGGAGGTGTCGGCCGAGAAACAGTCAAGAGAATCCAGCCAGGCATCCCAATAATGGTCAGCAATCCAGTTGGCCATTTCCTCGGTGGAACGGACCAGGATAATCGGAGGTTCTGCATTCGGAAAGGGTTGAGGACCGCGTTCGGGGGTTTGACAAGCGGAAAGACCCGCCAACAGGGTCAGGATCACGAAGAATTTTTTCATTGCGTGCGTGGTTTCAAAATTTACATACAAAAAAAGAGCAACTTCGGTATTGCTACTTGAGTTGCTCTCTTTTCAGTTGACCTACCAGGATTCGAACCTAGACAGACAGAACCAAAATCTGTAGTGCTACCGTTACACCATAGGTCAATCTTTGTTTGAGGTCGCAAAGATAGAGTGAAAAAAATAAATTACCAAATAATTTTTTCACCAAATTGCAAATAAAGTAAAGTCCAAGCCAAAAAACGCAGTCCTTTTCCGACCAACATGAAGAAAATGGACGTTTTGGGGTTCACCCGGTAGAACCCGAGGCCAATGGCAAACAGGTCTCCGACAAAGGGTAACCAGGAAAGAAGGGCCAGCCAAGCCCCGTATCGATCGATGCGCAACTTTTGTTTTTCCAGTTTTTCCCGTGAGACTTTCAGGTAACGTTCGATCCATTCCCATTTTCCCAGCCAACCCAGACCAAAGCTGGTGATGCCGCCCAGCCAGTTGCCCAAGGTTGCGACGACCCAAGAAAGTCCCGGACTGCCACCGGCCAGCAAGATGCCGATGATCAGAAAATCGGACGAGAAAGGGACGACGGTAGCTGCCAGAAAGGTCCCCAAAAACAGGCCGATGTAGCCCCACTCTTGTAGAAATTCCATTTACCGGATTTTTTTGAAAAAATCGGAAACCAGGCGACCACATTCTTCTGCCAGGATGCCTTTGGTGACTTCCGTCCGGGGGTGAAGCAGGGGCGGGGTGAACAGGGAGTAGCCGCGTTTCGGATCGTCGGCTCCGTACACCACCCGGCTGACTTGCGACCAGGCCAAGGCAGCTGCACACATTGGACAAGGCTCAATGGTGACATACAGGGTGCAGCCCGTCAGGTACTTTCCTCCCAAATGGTGGGTGGCCATGGTGATGGCCTGCATCTCTGCGTGGGCTGTCGGGTCAGATAAGGTTTCGTTCAGGTTGTGGGATCGTGCAATGATGGTGCCACGACAGACAACCACAGCCCCGATGGGAATCTCTCCTTGCTCCCCAGCGAGTTGCGCCTCGCGCAGGGCTTCCCGCATGTATCGTTCATCGGATTGGTTTAGCATGGTGCGTTGTTTCTTGACCTTGCGAAGGTAGTGACAAATTGGCAGATAAACAACGTGGCACTTATTTTGTTTTACCTTGGCTTGTCCTTTCGAAAATAAGAACAAATTAATATAGTTAGACTATGAACATTAAACCTTTAGCAGACAGAGTGCTGATCGAGCCGAAAGAAGCCGAAACCAAAACAGCAGCCGGATTGTACATCCCCGACACCGCAAAAGAAAAACCCCAACAAGGCGTAGTTGTAGCCGTAGGTAATGGCAAACAAGACGAACCGATGGAGTTGAAAGTCGGAGACAACGTACTCTATGGCAAATATGCCGGTACTGAAATTACCGTTGAAGGCGCTAAATATTTGATGATGCGTCAAAGTGATGTTTTGGCAGTCTTGCAATAATCTTTAATTGAGTAAAACCATGGCAAAAGAAATCAAATTCAATATGGATGCCCGCAACCTGATGAAAGAAGGTGCGGATGCATTGGCAAATGCAGTAAAAGTAACTTTGGGACCCAAAGGTCGTAACGTTGTGATTGACCGTAAATTCGGTGCTCCTCACGTGACCAAGGACGGGGTGACCGTTGCCAAAGAAATCGAATTGGAAGACCGCTTCCAAAACATGGGTGCACAAATGGTGAAAGAGGTAGCTTCCCGCACCAACGACTTGGCCGGTGATGGTACCACTACCGCAACCGTTTTGGCCCAAGAAATCATCAACGTCGGTTTGAAGAACGTAACCGCTGGCGCGAACCCGATGGACCTCAAACGGGGTATCGACAAAGCCGTTGCTGCTGTCATTGCCAACTTGAAAGAACAGTCTCAAACCATTGGCGAAGACTATTCTAAGGTAGAACAAATCGCTACCACTTCTGCCAACAACGATGCATTCATCGGTAAGTTGATTGCAGAGGCAATGAGCAAAGTGAAAAAAGAAGGCGTAATCACCGTAGAAGAAGCCAAAGGTACCCAAACCGAAGTGAAAGTGGTAGAAGGTATGCAATTTGACCGTGGCTACATTTCTCCTTACTTTATGACCAACGCAGACAAAATGGAAACTGTGTTGGATGCACCGAAGATCTTGGTGACCGACAAGAAGATCTCTGCTATGAAAGACCTGCTTCCGATTTTGGAACCCATCGCTCGCGAAGGCAAATCGTTGTTGATCATCGCAGAAGATGTAGAAGGTGAAGCTTTGACTACCTTGGTTGTGAACCGCTTGCGTGGTACTTTGAAAATTGCTGCCGTAAAAGCTCCCGGCTTCGGTGACCGCCGCAAAGAAATGTTGCAAGACATCGCAACCTTGACAGGTGCTGTTGTGATTTCTGAAGAACGTGGCTTCTCTTTGGACAGCGCAACCCCGGATATGTTGGGTAACGCAGAAAAAGTGACCGTGGACAAAGAAAACACAACCATCGTGAACGGTGCGGGTAACAAAGATGCCATCGCTGACAGAGTGGCACAAATTCGCAAACAAATTGAGACCACTACTTCTGACTACGACCGTGAAAAATTGCAAGAACGTTTGGCAAAATTGGCCGGTGGTGTGGCCGTGTTGTATGTAGGTGCTGCTTCTGAAGTGGAAATGAAAGAGAAGAAAGACCGCGTAGAGGATGCTTTGAATGCAACCCGTGCGGCTGTGGAAGAAGGTATCATCCCGGGTGGTGGTGTAGCATTCATCCGCGCAATTGATTGCTTGAAAGCAGTGAAAGCTGACAACGAAGACGAACAAACCGGTATCAACATCATTGCCAAAGCAATCGAAGCTCCGATGCGTATGATCGTTGCCAACGCTGGTGTGGAAGGCAGTGTCGTAGTACAAAAAGTACGCGAAGGCGAAGGTGATTTCGGTTACAACGCTCGCGCAGACCGTTACGAAAACTTGTTGGCTGCCGGTGTAATTGACCCGACCAAAGTAACTCGCGTAGCCTTGGAAAATGCGGCTTCTGTTGCCGGTATGTTCTTGACAACCGAATGCGTGTTGGCTGACAAGAAAGAAGAGACTCCTGCCATGCCCCCGATGGGCGGTGCCCCGGGTATGGGTATGATGTAGGCCTCTCCCTCGATAAAAAAATTGCGGCTCGATTCGTTGGAATCCAGCCGCTATTTTTTTTAACCCACTAACCAGACGAGGATGTGATCGTCGATGAGTTCGTATTCCAGTTCGAATTCTTCTTCTTCGCCGTCTTTGTGGATGAACACCGCTTCCAATTCACCGGAACCACGGGGTTTGAAACGGTCCAGTTCAATTTGTTCGGCAAAGTCAACGCCGCTTTGGGCCATGCGTTTGTAGATGGCTTCTTTGGCACACCAGTAAATGGCCAATTGGAAATCGTGTTCTTTTTTGGAGTCGGAAAGGTCGTCAATCTCGTCTTCGGACAAGACCTTCTTTTCTACCGCAGAGAAATCACGGCGGAGGCATTCGATGTCAATGCCCAAGTCCAGTTCCGGATGGGTAATGATGGCAACAAAACGGTGGGTGTGGGAGATGCTGATTTGAACCAGACTGTTCGGGATGAAAGGTTGTCCGTTGTCGTGGTGGCCCAAATAGACTTTTTCCGGGAAGATTTCATTCAGGAGCGCGCGAACTGCCAGTTTTTCTTTTCTTCTGGATTCGCTCTTGAGGAGCATCAGTTCTTCTTGTTCATCGTTGGGAATCGGATTACAAAGCTGTCGTAGCTCGTCTTCTGTTTCGGTAATTTCCCAAAGGTAAATGCTGGCACCGCTATCGGTGTGTTTCGTGGTATATAGTCCCATACATCAGTAAAATCGGCTGCAAAGGTAGTGATAAATTTATTTTTTCCAAGCCGTATATTTTTCTTCCAGGAAAGCCGGATGATAGGAGAGTTTGGCCTTGCGCAGACCTTCGTCTCCAGCATCGTCTTCGCGGTTGATGTAGAGGAATCCTTCGGTTTCTGCTTCCACAAAGCTGCGGTTGATCATGGGGTAGGCCCCTTCGACCGTAGAGAAAGCTTTTTCAATGTGGACGATGAAGGTGTCGGAGTTCAGCGGTTCTCCAATGGTGTAGGCGACCGGTTCTCCGTTCAGGCGGAGCAGTCCTCCTTTGAGCTGGAGGGGGACGAAATGGGCCAAGGCTTTCCGGCCGGCGCAAATTTCACTCTGCAAGGAGTAGTTGTGACGGCAACCGTTTTCGAGGCACCATTTTCGGTTCAGACGGACACAAGCCTCGAGTTGCTCCCGGCAACGTTCAGGGTCCGCGGAGTCGATGCGTTCGTAGGACCAGTTTTCGTTGCGTAGAAAGCGGGAGATGAAATTCCGTTTTGACTGGTATTTTTTTCCTTTGAGGGTGGCAAGGTCCTCCCGGTGATAAAGGTAGTCAAAACTGTCCCGGGCGGGTTCCATTTCCCAAGTCTCGTTCGGGAACCAAGTCTGCAGCATCGGGAGATCCTCTGCGCTCAGGCAATGGATGCGCCAGGGCAGTTGCAGGGTTTCAGCATCGGCCAGGATGGCATCAAAAGCTGCTTTCAGATCTCCTTGACCCGCGGGGAAGAGGTAGTCCGCCGTCGGATGGGGTTGGTTGGGAGCAATGGAACGTACCAGCAACCAGTCTTGGAAACGGGCGATCCGGGTACCGTAGCTTTCTGCCCACATGAAGAGGGTGGTGAAGCAGTATTCTGTCTTGCGGGAGTTGTGCATTCGCAGCAACTCATCCACCCAGGCCTTGTCTTCCAGGTGGATTTCGTGAAAGACGGGCATCAGTCGTTGATCCATTGTTGGATGTAATCAAGGATTTCGTTCTTGGTTTCTTCGGGGAAAGCCAGGATTCTGGCACCGTGGCAGGCCTCGGGCAGGTTGTAGATCCGGATGTTTTCCCGGCCAAAATCGGGTACGCGGACGGCTGACCAAGGGTCGTTGGCTCCGTAAATAAAGATCATCTGAGCTTCTCCGTTTTGCAGGAAGTCGATCAGTTGGTGATACAGGGAGGCATCGAAGTCAAAGGAAAGTCCTTTGGGCAAGAAGATTTTCTTCAAGTAGCCCTCGGTGGATTGGATGTCTGTGTAGGCACGGAACGGTTCCAAGTCGTAACCGTAGTAACCCAACTCTTTGGCGGCTTGGATGAAGAACGGCGTCGTGTCACTTTCTTTTACAAAATAGCCCGGATCGGAGATGGCTACGAAGGCTTTGAAAAAGTCTGCATTGGAGGCGTCCATTGCCGGGAGGTGTTCTGCTTTGAAACCCACTTGCCAGTAGGCGAAAGGAAACTCCAGCACGGTGTAGTCGTAGATCTCACGCAACGGCAGGTTGAATTCGTAATGGTTTGCCTGACAGAGGGAATCCAGGGCGGGCAGCAGGGCTTCCTTGCGTTTGAGGAATTCAATTTGCAGGTCGTAGAGGTGTTTCCGTTCAGCAGCGGTTCCTACTGTGTCGGCCAGGAAGGGTTCGTGGCGTCCGTCTTCCACGGAACGGCACAAGGGGCCCACATACGGAACGGCAAGGTCCATGTCTTTGGGATAGTGGGCAGTGTAAATCAGGGTATTGTGTCCGCCTTTGCTAGCTCCGGTAACGGCCCAGGGACCTTGGTAAAAGGCTTCAAAAGCGGTGTGGATGCAGTGCAGGTCGTGGGCCTCGTTCCGGCCGTTGAAGTATTGCCAGTCGCAGGGCTCGGGAGTGGATTCCAGAAAGTAGCGGTGTTCCACAACGAGGATGTTTGCGTCCAGAATCATGGCCAATTCGTTGTGGTAACGGGGGTTGAGGGCATAGTGGGCTCCATAGCCTTCGGCGACCATTACGGTCGGCCGGTCAGTGCCGCGGTGGTGTACAAAAACCCGTTGTTCGAACGTGCCGGTTTCCGGGTGTTCGGGGTCTATGGGTTGGGTGAAACGGACGAGGTATTTTTCCGGAAAGTGGGTGGATTCCAACGCTTCCACTGCTTGGATTCCCGGGTGGTTTTCCAAAAAATGCAGGAGGGATTGGGAGGGGAGGTTGCCGCAAAGGCAAAGGCCCAGAAGGACCAGAATCAGCCGTTGTTTTAAGTTCATATCCATCATTTCAATTAGACAAACAAAAGTAACAAAATTATGCCTATTTTTGTGCTTTGATCAAAGCAAGCAAAAGAAGATGAAAAATTTTGTAGAAGAATTGCGCTGGAGAGGTATGATCCACGACATCATGCCCGGCACAGAAGAACTGCTTAACAAAGAAATGGTCTCTGCATACGTGGGTATCGACCCGACGGCAGATTCATTGCATATCGGACACTTGGTCAGCATCATGATTTTGAAACATTTTCAACAATGCGGCCACAAACCTTATTCCTTGATCGGTGGTGCAACCGGCATGATTGGAGACCCTTCCATGAAATCCGCAGAACGCAACCTCTTGGATGAAGAGACCTTGCGTCACAACCAAGCCGCCATCAAAGCCCAGTTGTCCAAATTCCTGGATTTTGACAGCGATGCTCCGAATGCAGCGGTGTTGGTGAACAACTACGACTGGATGAAGGACTTTTCGTTCCTGGATTTTATCCGCGATATCGGCAAGCATATCACCGTAAACTACATGATGAGCAAGGATTCGGTGAAGAAACGTCTTTCCGGGGAAGCCCGCGAAGGGATGTCGTTCACAGAATTTACCTACCAATTGGTGCAAGGCTACGACTTCCATTACCTCTACGAACACTGTGGTTGTAAGTTGCAAATGGGCGGCAGTGACCAATGGGGCAACATCACTACGGGAACAGAGTTGATCCGCCGCAGATTGGGTGGGGAGGCTTTTGCCTTGACCTGTCCCTTGATTACCAAGGCAGACGGTGGTAAGTTCGGTAAGACCGAAAAAGGAAACATCTGGTTGGATCCCCGTTATACCTCGCCTTACACCTTCTATCAATTCTGGCTCAATGTCAGCGACCAGGATGCAGACCGTTACATCAAGATTTTCACGATGTTGACCCGCGAAGAAATTGAGGCGGCGATTGCACAACACCAGGAAGCTCCGCACTTGCGGAACCTCCAAAAACTTCTCGCCCGTGAAGTGACCATCATGGTACACGGCGAAGAAGAATATTTGAAGGCAGAAAGCGCTTCTCAAATCCTTTTTGGTGGCAAAGCAGACCCGGAAGCCCTGAAGGCATTGGATGAACAAACCTTCTTGTCGGTATTTGAAGGGGTTCCTCAATTCGAAATCGCCAAGGCACAATTGTCTGACAACATTCTGGATGTGTTGGCGGTACACAGTGCTGTCTTCCCGTCCAAGGGAGAATGCCGGAAAATGATCCAAGCCGGTGGTTTGTCCATCAACAAAGAGAAATGCAATTCTTTGGACAAGACGTTGGCCGAAACAGACCTGGTTCACGACCAATATGTGTTGATCCAAAAGGGCAAAAAGAATTATTACCTGTTAAAATTTGTATAATGGAAGAACAACAAAGTACCCGACAACTCAAGGTTGCGCGTCAGTTGCAACGCGATCTGGCTGAAATCATCCGTTCCAAAGGAATGGCTGCATTCGGCGGAGCTTTGGTGACGGTGAGTGAAGTTCGGATCAGTCCGGATCTTGCTGTAGCCAAGGTGTTTGTCAGCATCTTCCCCTCAGCAAAAGGCCGTGAAGTCTTGCGGATGATCGAAGAACAATCCCGTTCCATCCGTGGCGAATTGGGCCGTTTGGTGGCCAAGCAACTGCGCATCGTCCCGGAACTTGTTTTCCTTTTGGACGAGTCCTTGGATTATGTAGAGCACATTGACGAATTGTTGAAGAAGTGAGGTTTCCGCTGTTCATAGCCTGGCGCTACTTGTTTGCGCGGAAATCACACCACGTCATCAACACCATCTCGATGATCAGTGCGATCGGTATCGCTGTCGGTACCGCAGCGCTGATCATTGTTTTATCGGTATACAACGGCTTTGGCAGCGTTATCGAGAAAATGTACCGGCAGGTGGATGCCGACCTGCGCATTGAGCCGGTTCGTAGCAAATCCTTCCTTTACCAGCCGGAGGCCCCCGGACCCTGGCAAGAATTGGCCGCAGACGAGCGTGTGGAGGCCGTTTGTTCTCTTTTGGACGAACACGTCTTTGTCGCCTACGATAGCAAGCAGGCGGTGGCTGTCATCCGGGGTGTCGATGCCATTTATGAAGAACGGACACCTTTGGTCGGCCAGTTGGTCGAAGGAGACTTCGCCCTGTGGCATGGGGAAATCCCGCAGGCAGTTGTCGGCCGGGGTATTGCCCGTGATTTGGGCATCATGGTTCGGTTTCTGGATCCTCTGGAGGTCTATTTTCCGGACCCGAACCGGTCCATTTCGTTGATGAATCCGGCTTCTTCCTTGCGGAAAGAGACTTTCTTTGTCTCGGGGAAGGTTGCCTTGGAACAGCAATTTGACGATACCTATATTTTTGCCCCCATTGAGCGTGTGCGCAGTCTTGCAGCCAAACCTAAGCAGGCCGTTTCGGCCCTGGAAGTTCATCTTTCTCCGGGAACGGATGTGCTGGCTTTCCAGCGGGAGTACAAGGATTTGCTGGGTGATGATTTTAAGGTGTTGGACCGCTATCAACAAAACGAGACCGTTTACAAGATGATGACTTACGAGAAGGTCGCTATCTATCTGATCTTTTTTTTCATTATCCTGGTCGTTGCTTGCAACATTCTGGGTTCCTTGGTGATGCTCATCCTGGAGAAGAAAGATGATATTGCAACCTTCCGGGCATTGGGAACGCCAGAGAAAACGGTTCGACGCATCTTCTTGTTGGAGGGAGT
>JAEIGA010005745.1_pt1 | contig 18903 bp, 13 predicted proteins | sample 9270691 | NCBI WGS metagenome assembly JAEIGA01 (sample SAMN17057246, study PRJNA624740) | gut metagenome | biome: biome; isolation source: fecal sample | host: Bos grunniens | place: China: Xizang | collected 2019 | reverse complement strand
CCGACGCGCGCGGCGCTTCAGGACGCAAGCGCGTGTCGGCATGTTTGCAAGCTGTATGTCGTCTCTACCAGTTGTCAAAGAACGACGCTTCTCCACCGTCAGAAAAGAAGCCGTTCTACATTATACCTGACCCTTTTGTTCCTAGCGCGCGCCGCTGCATGCACGGTTCCGGCTCCGCGTCGTAGAGCGGCAGCGTGAACATGACGCAGTCGCCGCGGTCAGGGCGGTACTGGACGCTCACGTCGACACCGTCCACTACAAGGTCGACGCTGCCGTCCTTTCCGGACTGCAGCGCCAACCCCGCCTTCTCGGCGAATTCGGCAACCAGTGACTCGAATGGGTCCATCAGGCCTGGATCGCGTCCCTCATCGACTGGCTTTCCGCCTGAATCACCGCCTGGCAGAGCTGGATCACCTGGTCGATGACTTTCTGCTCCTGGGAGAAGAGGTCCTTCGTCTGGTCGAGCATCTCCTCCTGCTTGGCGGTTTCCGCGCCCTGGCGGGTCGCGTCGGACGCGTACACCGTGTTCAGGTTCTGCGTCATGGACTGCAGCACGCCGCCGATCGCCTGGTTGATGTTGCCGATGCCCTGGAGGGTGGACAACTTGCGGTCGAGCGCCTTGACGTCCATGCGCCTGTAGGCGCTGTCCATCGTCGCGTCGACGTTGGCCCTCGCCGAGGCCAGGAGGTCCTGCCGCTGCGCGGCGGTCATGACGCCGTCCGTGGCGAGCATGTCGGCCTCTGCCGCATACGCCATCTCCAGGTTCGCCCGGGCCGACTGGACATTTGCCTCGAGCTCGGCCTTGGTAGTGCCTTCCGGCGGGTTGGACAGGCGGTCGATTGCGGTCTGATACTCCTGCCTGTACCCCTCGGCTACGCCATGGACGGTCTTCTGGTAGTCGGCGCGGGCGTTCGCAAGGGCGGTGTCGGCGGTCTTGACCTCCTCCTGCGCGATCCTGACGTTGCCCTGTTTCGTCTGGACGTCGTTCTTGGCGACGTTGACTTCCTGGGTGGCGGCGTCGAGCTGCGCCTTCACGCTCTTGATCTCGGCACCCTGTGTGATCTGGGCGTCGTAGTTCGCGAGCGTGGCCGGATCGGGCTGTTTGCCGGCATTGATCTCTCCAACGATGTAGTTCTGCCTGTTGATGGACGCGGTGCGCGCATTGTTCAACGCCTGGTCTCCGCCCAGCTCGTTGTAGCGCGCCTGGAGCGCGTCCATCGTCTGCGTCTTCGTCGTGAGGGTGCTCTGCGCCGCCGCGAGCTCGGCCTTGGCGGTGTCGAGCCGCGCGTCGGCATTGGTCTTGTTCGCCAAGGCCTCGCCGAGGTTGCCCCTGAGGTCGCCGGACGGCGAGTTGCGCAAGGCGTTGTCGAACTTGCCGCAGACATCCGTGGCCACGCGGTCGCCGACCTTGTTCATCGTGTTCTGGAGCTGCGCCTGCGCCGTGGCCTTGGAATCGGTGTTCTGGAGCATGGACGCCTGCAGCTTGGCCGCGTCCGCGCCGGACTCCGTCACGAGCTTGTTCTGCTGGGAGGCGGCGACGCCCTGCGAGGCCATCACGATGCCGGAGACGCCGGCCGAGAGGAGCCCCGTCCCGATGCCGACCCACATGCCGATCTGCGCCGCCAGATGCTGCTGGTCGGCCTGGTCCTGGATCGACTTCTGCACCGCGAGGTTCTCCGACGTCCTCATCTCGCGCGTCGCGTTGCGCTGGGTCTGCGCCACCTCGATCATCAGCGCCATGAGGGCGTAGATGTCGTACATCGCCAAGGACCTCTTCTTGGTCGCCGACGCCGACACCTCGTTCAGCGACCTCGCCGCCTCGGTGTACAGCCTGGTGATCTCGTCCTTCATCTGCGAGATCTGCTCTTCGGTGAGGTTGAGCCCGCACGAGCCGAGCTTCGACACGAGCGACGAGAGCGACTCGGCGGTGACCGTCTCCGGAAGCTCGAGGTCGTCCGGGATGCTGATGGTCGCCGTGCGAACCCCGTCGTCGGTTTTCATGGTGATGGTGAAGGACTCCTTCCCGTCTTCACCGGTCGTCTTCTGCACGTCGCCAAGCTTGGAGAGGACCTTCTCCCAGTCCACGTTCTTGACGCCTGCGTTCGCGTTGACTCCTATGCTCATGGCAAGATTCCTTTCTTTGTTTTTTACGCCATCTGCCCGATGTTTTTGGCGATTTCATCACTCGTATCAGTGACCGAACCGACTATCTGGGCGATTTCGCTCAAGCCGGCCTCGATCTGCTGGAGCAGCTGCTGAAGCTCCTCCTCACTCTCATCGAGTCGCTGCTGGAGCTGGGTGATGAACTTCTGCAGCTCCGTCGTGTCGGCCTTCGCATCATCCGACCTCTTGGTGTAGTAGGTGTTGATGCCGCCGGTGGCGAGCGCGCTCGCGGCGGTCGCGGTGCTGGCGACCGAGATCACGTTCTGCACCGTCTTGGCCGTCTGCGTCGACATGCCGAGGATCGTCGTCGCCCCGCTCGCCGCGTTCGCGGACTTGTTCGCCACGTTCGCGGCTTCCGCCGCGGCCTTGGCGACGTTGGCCGCGCTCGATGCGGCGCTGCTGAAGCCGGCGACCATGCCGCCGATGCTGCACCCCGCGGAAAGCGCGATGATCCCGATGTTGATGATGAGCGTGGCCGCGAGCTGAGCGTCGCTCTTGCTCGAGCCGAACGAGCTCTGTATCGACTCGGCCAGCTTCTTGGTTATGGTTTCCATCGCCCCCGTCTCGTTCAGGGTGAGCGCCGTAACCGCCAGAACCGCGCCCGCGATGGCGAAGCCGGCCGCCGCGCCGCCGGTCACAATCGTCAGCGCAACCGCCGCGACGACCGAGAGGATCGCCCCGATCCAGCTGAACGCACGGCTCCACTTGGAGGCGGACTCGGAGTCCTTCATCTTCTTGATGGACTCGTCGATCTGCTTCATGCGATCGTCGTGCTCGGCATCAAGGGTGTTCTGCTGCATCTCGATGCGGTCCTTGGCCATCTCCGTCTGCCGCTGCTCGTTGTCGAGCTGCAGGTAGGCGATGAGCTTCTCGAGATTCGCCTCGCGCGCGGACGGGTCGCCTGGGTTGTCGAGCGACGGCGTGCTCGTGCCGCCGTTGGTCCGGGTGGTGTCCCTGTTGCCGTCGACGCCGGAAGTGCCGCCGTTGGACACTCTAACGCTTACGCCGGAGATGATGTTCGCAACCTCCCTGAAGAGCTCCTTGGTCTTCTCCGCATCGCCGCCGGTCAGCTTCGCTACCGTGTTGTCGATGCTCTGGAGGATGTCAGCCGAAGTCCTCTGCGTTGCAGCCGATGTTGGTGTTATGTCAGACATGGTTTTTCTCCTTTCTTGCCCTGTCTACACGACAGACTGGAAAAGGTTACGACTTTTTCGCAAGTTTTTCCTTCGCGAGCTTCGCGTCCTCGGCGGCAAGCCCCTCGAACGCGTCCTCGCCGATCTGCTCGCGCAGCTTCGCCGCCTTGGCGCGGTATTCGCGGCCGATGTCGGTGTCCTTGGGGCAGAACTCCTCCAGCGCGAACAGCGCGCTCGCCGCGTTGCGCCGGTCGCCCATCGCCAGGAAGCACTCCGCCGCGTGGAACTGCGGCTTCGGGTTCTTGAGGTCGAGGAACGAGCTGTAGCCGTAGGACACGATCGCCCCCTGGAAGTCCTTCAGCACCTGCTGCACCGCTCCGAGGCCCATCCAGTACTTCTTGTTCAGGTGGTCGAAGAGGACCAGGAACTGGAAGAGCTTCAGCGCCTCGTTGAACTTGCCGGTCTGGTAGTAGCCGAAGGCCAGCGAATAGACCGCCTCGAGCTCGGCGTTGGTCACGCCCTTCAGCTGCTTGAGAGTGGCGTTGTCCTTGATGATCGCCTTCACGCGCTCCGCGATCTGGGCGGCGTCGATTTTCTTCTCCATTTTCTTGTTCTCCTGTGTTTGGTTAGGTGGTTAGGTGATTAGGTGGTTAGGTGGTTGGAGGGTTGGGTGGTTAGGTGGCTACGCCTTCACGACCTTCGCCTCGTCCAGCGCCTTGTCGATCTGTTCGATGATCTTGTCGAGCGCCTCGCGGATGACGTTTCCGATGTCGGTCGCCTCCGCAACCTTCTCCGCCTTGTCGCGCTTGGCGGTGCTGTCGGGACGGTCCACGGAAGTCGACGAATCGACCTTGGTGGCGTCATGCAGCGCCTTGGACACTTCGCTCAGGGTGGACGCCGCGATCGTCTCGCTGCATGCCGCGATCCTGGCGTCGATTCCGGCGATCTTCGCGGAAACGGATTCGATGGAAGCGTTGACGCGGTCGAGCTTCTCCTGCTCCCGCGCGCGCTGCTCCTTGAGCTTTGCCACCTGCTCGCGGTGGTCCGCGCCGTCCTGCACCGCCTGCTTCACCTGCCGCTCAAGCGACTCGATCAGCAAGTCGATCTCGGCGATGCGGCCTTCGGACGCGGCCTTCTCGACCTTCAGGCCGGCAAGCTCGTCCTCGGCCTCGGTCTTCTCGCAATTGAGCGCCTCGATGTCGACCAGGGCGTCCCGCTCCGCCTGCGTGACACGGTCCTTCATTGAGTCCAGCACCGTATTGAGGACCGAGATGCGCACCTGGCTGACGCTTGTCTTGGCGTTGTCAGTCTCGTTCTTGAGGTGGGCGACGAGCGCCTCCAGGTCGGACATCGCGCCGGACGATACCGTCAGCGAGCTGCCGGAGAGGATGGGGGAGGACTTCTTCGCCCCCTGTGCGGAGGGCGCGTCTTCCTGCGTAGCGGCCGCGGTGGTGGTCTGCGCCGCGATCCGGGATATGTCGAGTTGAATGGCCATAGTTGTTCTCCTTTCTGCGCGGTATACACGTCAGAGCTGAAAAGGTTTCATCATCATGCCGAATTTTCGCTGGCGGTTCTCCAGCTCGGCGTCGGTGGACGGCGGCTCGTCGGGCTGCGGAGGCGGCGTTTCGGCCGGCGGCTCCTCCCCCGCCAGCGCCCAGCGCTCCAGCGGATCGAGCCCGCGGCGCCTCAGTTCCGCGTTCACGGACTCGATCTGCGCCTCGGAGAAGTGCATGGCCATCACCTGCTCGCGCGTCAGCCCCTGCCGCTCCAGCAGGCGGTCGGTCTCGGCGATGCGCAGCGCCGCCTGCTCCACGATACGGTTCGACTGCTCAATCGTCGTGCGTATGCGGGCAAGGTACGCTTTCGTATCCTCGTTCTTGCCCGGCAGGCCTTTTGAACCGTTATGTTCCGTCGTTTGCATGAGTTTTTTACGCGCTTGTTTCCCGTTTTAAGGTATGGCTAACCTTATAATTACAGTTATTATACCAAAAAACTAAGCGCCGCAAACGAGAAAGTTGGAAAAATCCAAAAAATTCTCCGCCGGCTTTCCCGCAAGTTACCGCGCGGCGTTGTGGTCGACGGTCCTGAAGTTCCGGCCATCGCCATCGCGCCAGAAGCGGCCGGGCTTGAAGTTCCCGGTCCCCAGGCCGTATGCCGTCCCCTGCAAGGTGTAGGAGATGTAGCCGCTCCAGCCGCCCGCCGTCTCCTCGGTCGCGGCGCGCTCGCCGTCGCCGTCGGGGTCGTCGGGGTCGTCGGGGATGTAGTCGGCGTTGAAGCGCTCGGCGTTGAAGTCGATCGCCGTCAGGTGCCCGCGCCCGCGGAAGCGCGGCAAATGCGCGCAGCCCTCGTCGCAGCAGTTGATCATCGTGAGCGTCTTGGGGCTGCCGCGCTCGAACCAGTAGCCGTAGACGCAGCGCGCCGCCATGCAGCCGGTCATCACTAGGTGGTCTACCTCGTCGAACACGAAGCCGGTGTGCATTCCGCCCACGTTGACCTCGTTGTAGCGGCTACGCGCGCTTTCGTCGTTGCTCCCCGGGAGCGAATAGACGCCGATCGACCCCTTCGCCGGCGTCGCCGGCTTCCGGTGCTCGTAGCGGTCGGGGAAGTAGCGCTCGGTGTAGACGCCCACGAGGTCGAGCTCCATCGAGCCGAAGTGGCGGCCGTCGATGCCGACGAGCGGCTTCGAGGCGTCGTGGAAGAGGATGCGGAAGTTGACGAAGTTCACGTTGTTGACGTGGGTGTAGGTGTAGGTGTCGCCGGGGCCCTCGGGGATGCGCCCGGCGCCGAAGAACACGCGGTAGACGCCGTTCGTCGCCATCGCGTCCATCGCGCGCTTGGTGACGTGCAGCGTGGCGCCGCGGTAGGCGCCGTAGACCTTGCCCTCGGTGGTGCCCTTCACCGTCACCACGCGGGTTATGCCGTCGTTGTAGCCGAAGAGGATGGCGGAGTTCCCCTCGTTCGTGCAGGCGTCGAGCTGGTAGTCGCCGTCCGCGAGGCGCACCGTGCCGCCGTACTTCAGCCGCGCGATCGCCGCGTTGATGACGGCCTCGTCGTTCGTCCCGGTGCAGACGAAGTCCGCCGCCTGCTTCTCGAACACGCGAGAATTCGCCGCCGCGACGACGACTTCCGTCGGCAGCTCGGACTCCGCCGGCGCAACCGCCGCGGCGGTGACAGCCGCCAGGACGAGGACTGCAAACATAGAGCGTCTTTTCATAAACAGGTATTATACGCCTATAGGTGCATACGCGTCAAGTAGGCGCTGGCGATTCTTTGCCTGCAATATCGGCGCGCGGTTAGAACACGCGGATGAAGAAGCCCTGACCGCCGAGAATGCGGTCGGACGGCGCCCACGGCTTCCAGCCCCAGACAATCCTGTCGTCCGCCCCTGCGGGATGGACATAGGCGCAGTCCAGCGACGCCTTCTGGTCAACAAGCGCCCCGTTGCGGTAGAGCTTCCAGCCAGTGCAGGTGTACTTCGTATTGGTCACGGGATCGACCCACAGCGCACTGGCGCGGAATGTCGTCGCCCAGCCCGCCGCAGGATCGACATACACTTGCGGCGAAGGTGTCATTCCGCCCGTCACCGCCGGATTCTGGGAGGCGACGATCACCTCGTTCACCCATTCCTTCCCCAACGGCGTCAGCGTGATGTCATCATAGCCGCCCGAGGTGCCGGAGGACAGGGAAGTTGTCTGCCTGATTGCGAATGTCGCCGACCCCTTTACCAGATTGGCAATCGTATTGTCAGGGACGAACTGCGTTACGGTGGAATTGACACCGTTTGTAGACCAAACCGTATTCGTCACGCCATTCTGAGTGATTTCAACCCTGATATCGAAGTTGTTGCTGTTGCCGTACCGTTGGACAGCACCATACCGGAATGCCAACCTATAGCTACCGGCATACGGAACGACAATATCCTGCTCAAACGACCCCGTCTTATAGATGAATCCAGAATACCCACCCAACGTAAAGGTACTATTCGGGGTGAAGCCCGCGTTGGGCTTAGAAATGCCGTTGCGGTAAACTTCCGCGGCGGCATCCACTTTCCAGACTGTCGTCGTCGCAGTCCACGCCCCATCTTTCACACACAGGTCGTTATAAGCGCCACCATCAGCATTTTTAAAAATGACCGACCCTTCTTCAAACCCGCCATTGCCAATTATAGAGCCCGCTCCGGTCGTGACCGCAAATGTTCCGTCGACAAAGGTTTCGCCGCCAATGTTGTTGCGCACGCGCAGACGGCAGGCGTAGGTCATTCCAAGATCCAGTCCGGCAAGCGTCGTTGAGTAGATACCGAGAGCGGCAAGCCCGCTCAAGAGCGGCTCGTAGTAATCACCAATCGGCTGGGTCGTCGGCGCAAAGGCAATTGCGATGTCCACGATTGCATCGGGTGCACCGAGGGCCGAGAGGTTTAAGTCGAGCGTTACGCGGTCAATGCTCTCACCGCTCGTCGAAAGCGACAAAGCCGGATTGACGTTGGCCTCGACAAGCTGCAGCGAAATGTCGTCGTAGCAGGTCGCGACGGCAATGCCGTCCGGCGGAATGCCGCGCAGCTGGAAGGTCTTGTTTCCGGCCGGCAGCGTCACCTCCCGCTCGCACTGGTGTAGAGCATAATCTCCGTTCTCGATGGACTCGACGAAAAGCGTGTTCGTGACACCCCCTTCGCTCACCACCTCAACCGCCGTGCTGTGATCCGAACGGTTGTAGTTCTTCGCCGCCGCATACTTGAAAGCGACCTTGTAGGTGCCGTTTACCGGCACGGTAATCGACTGCTTAAGATCCTTGTTCTTCCAGATATAGGCATAGACATTGCTCGTAATCAGACCATTCGCATACGTCGTGCTGGGAACGATGATGGAGGTGCCTGACGTTGACGCCCTGGCGCGGTTCGCGACCTCGCCCGTTCCGGACCAGGGGCAATCGTCGCAATCCACGACATTCTTGTAGAGACTGGTCGAGACCGAGAGGAAGTCGGGGAGTTCGTCAAAGCCGCCGTTCAGCAGCAGCTCCTTCGTCGTGCGGAACGACTTCGCCGCCACAAAGCTGTCCCCAGCAGCGGAGAAACGCACTTCCAGATCGTATTCTGTGTCGATTTCAAGGCCGGTGACGAGATAGGCAAGCTCCGTCTCCTTGTCGAGTCCAGCGGAGATTGCCGTCCAGTCGGGGCCAAAGGACTGCCCGTGCTTCACGAGCCGGTAGTCAACCTGGGTGAGATCGTCGCCCTGGCCATAGTCGAGCGGACGCACCTTGAGTTGCACGCGATCATAGCGCGGCAATTTGAAATCGACGGCACCAAAGGGGGACGAGGCGTCCTTCAACACCACGGAAACATCGTCGAAGCACACTGTCTTGCTGGTTCCCTGACCCTCGATCCTCAGCCGGTAGCGTCCGGCCGCAGTAATCGTGGCGGTGCCAGTATAGGTGCCGACCGATGCCCCCGGCGAGATATTGCCGGAGGAGAAGGCCGTTGCCCCCATCTCGTCGATCAAGCTGGCCGTAAGCTGCTCTACATAGTCCTTGTCCTCCTTCCGCATGCAATGGCGGAAGGAGACTTCATACGTTCCCGCCACCGGCAGTTCGAGCGTCTGCTCGACATACTCAAGCCGGTAGATCGTGAAACAGCGCTCACCGGCATAGAGCGACGTGTCATTGGGATGCGGCGCAGAGCTTGCCGCGTCCTTGTCGGTAACGCCACCCGTCCCAGTCCAGTGTTCAAGCCGCGCCTGGCAGGTGTTGATGTTGCCGTATTCGGCCGTGCGCAAGTCGTATGGATTGGAGCTGAAACCGTTCTTCCAGTAGATGTAGGATTCCTCGAAGCCGCCGTTCCAGACGAAGTTGCCGGCGTCCGCGGAAAAGGCGGAGGCGACAGGCAGGGCCGCGGCCAGCGCGGCGGCGGTTAGTGAGCGTATGGTCGTGTTCATTGACATTTCCTCATTGGAGGTTTGGTGGTTAAATGGTTGGGTAGTTAGGTGGTTGGGTGATTCGGCAGCAAATTCGTTTTGTTCATTCGCCGAAGCCAACGTCGAAAGTCCGGCGTCCAAAGTCTCCAACGCCGCCGCGTCGCCCGTCCCGCCGGTCTCGCCCGCCCCGCCAGTCGTTTCTTGCGAAGCGACCGTCTGCGACTCCGCTTCCACCGCGGGCGGCTGCGAGGCGCGAATCGCCGCGACACCGACCGCGCCCACCGCCGCCAAAGCCGAAAGCGCCAGCGCGAGCAGCACTGCCTTCACGCCCGGCCTCTTGACAACGGCACCAAGCTTCACGGCCAGTATCTGGCGGGCATAGTGCAGCCGCCACTTGACCGTGCCGACCGGTATGGCGAGCAGACGCGCGATGTCCTTCACCGAAAAATCCATGAAGTAGTGCAGCATGAGCGTCTTGCGGATGTCCTTCGGCAGCGTGTCGATCGACTCGCGCAGAAAGGCGGCGTCCAAAGTGTTGTAGATGCCCTCGGCCGCCGCCTCGTCGACGCCGTCCGGGACTTCGCCGGGATAGACGACCTCGGTATTCGACTTGCGGCGGACGTCATTGGAGTGGAGGTTCACCAGGATCTGGCACATCCAGGTGAAGAAGGACGAATGCTCCAGATAGCCGTCAATGCCCTTGATTACCGCGGCAAAAGTGCGGTTTACCAGCTCCTCGGCGTCGCCGGTATCGGGGCAAAAGCGCAACGCCAGCGACATAAGGCCGGTTTTGTATTCCTCAACCAGCCGTTTTGCGCCGTTCTCGCGGTTTCGCCTAAGCTCCTCGACAATATCCATCCAACCTCATCTCCTTGCCATTAGAGTTGGTAACCGAATGACTGAATTTGGTTGGGTGAAATTTTCCGCTTATTTTCCGCGCTGGCAGTCCTTGCATGGCCAGCCCTTCGGCGGCTCGTAGCCAGGGCGCCCGACCGGGCGCTTCTGCTCCAGCAAGTGGTAGAAGCCGTTCATACGGATGTCCGTGAGCCCTTCCCTGAGCCCCGCGCCCGGCTCGGGCCAGAGGCGCACGAGCTGCGTTGCCAGCGGCGGCACGTCGCACGAGTACTCGGCGCCGTAGACGCCGAGGTCCTGCTGCCGCCAGAGGTCGCGGACGCGCCACTTGCCGTCAAGTCCGAGCGAGCGGAAGTCAGCGGTGACCGTGGTCGTCTTGCGGACGGCGTTGACAAGCGCAAGGACGAATGATCCGTCGCTCATCGGCTTCGCCCAGATCTCTGCGCGCGGACCCTCGGCGACGAGCGCGGCCTGGGCGCCGAGCTCGTCCTGGTTCGTCTCGATCACCTCGTCGTTGGAAAGCAACGCGAGGGTAAAGTCGTCAAGCTGGGTGAGGTCGCAGCCGATCAGCAGCGGCGAGCAGAGCATGCACCAGAGCGACATGTGCGTATACTGCATGTTGTGGTTGAGGCGCGTCGGGCGGCGGAACTTCCAGGGCCCGCCGATTACGCCCACGATGAGCATGTCGGGATCGTTCCACGCGCCTGGCCGCGCATACGGCCAGAGGTAGCGCTGCGCCGCGAGGATGGACTTGACCCGCTTCCAGGCGTCGTTGATGTCGCCGGTGGTGCGCCAGCTCGAGGCCCACGCCGCCGCCGCGCCGCCGTAGGGCAGCGTCAGCTCGCTGCCGGCGCCGAAGGGATTGATCGAGTAGACGATGTCGCGGTCCTGCGCCCGCAGCGCCTCGCCCATGACCGCGAACGGCAGGAAGTCGCGCTCAGCTCCCTTTCCGACCGCCACCGCAAGATAGCTGCAGCCGTCGTACTTGAGGTAGTCGTAGCCCCACTTCGCATAGGTCTCGGCGTCCTTCCATTCGTGCCCCCACGACCCTTCGCAGCCACCGCACGTCTGCGCGGCGGGCGAGGAGTAGAGGCCGGCCTTGAGCCCCTTGGCGTGGATGTAGTCGGCGAGTTCCTTCATCGAGGGGAACTTGACGTTGGAGACGACCGTCCCGTCCGCCGTGCGCAGTGGCCCCTTGAGCGTCGGCTCGTCGGTCGCGGCGACGCTGTTCTGCCAGAAGTCGTCGATGTTGACGTAGCTCCAACCGTGGTCGGCGAGGCCGGTCGCGACCAGCGCGTCGGCGGCGGCGCGGATGTCCGCGGCGGTCACGAACGAGCCGAAGACATTCCAGCTGTTCCAGCCCATCGGCGGGGTGAGCGCGATCTTGTCGCCGACGACGAGCCTGAGCGAGCCGGTCGCCGTGCCCGCGGCGTTCTTCGCGGTAAAGACGATGACATGCTCGCCCGGCTGCGCAACGCGCCCGGAAAGGAGCCCAGTCTGCGGATCGAAGGCGACGCCGGCGGGCAGGTTCTCGGCGCGGAACTCCATCGGGCGCTCGCCAGTCGCCGAGAGCCGCCAGAGGATGTCGTGGCCGGGACGGACGCCAAAGACCTTCGCGCCGTTGATCCGCGGCGCGGGCGACGGCTTCGGGGTGAGGACGCCGAGCTGGGGTTCGGTCCCGGTCCACGGCGTCACGGAAGCGCCGTCGGCGAGGACGAACTTCGCGTCGCCCCAGACGGCGAGGTCCCAGCTCGAGGAGCCGCAGTCGTCGACCTCGAGCATCACCGTCTTGGTGCCGCGGAGGTCGACCTTGATGTCATAAGCGGGAGTATCCACCTTCATTACCGGCGATTCGGCGACTGTCTTGCCGTCCGCCACCACGCGGAAGCGCATCTTCGCGTCGACCGGAGTGCCGTCCTTCGAGCGCTCCAGCACCCAGGCGTCGACGCCGACCGAGGCCTCGAACGAAACGGCCTCGCCCTCGAACTCGTAGGCGGACTGCGAAGGCGCGTGGGCGCCGATGCCGCGCGCGAAGGCGCGGCCAACCACCTTGAGCGGCACGGCCGGGCCGAACTTGCTCGCCACGGACGCGCGCGGCGTCGGGTCGAAGTGCGCAACGCCGATGTCAAAGCCCTCCAGCGAAAGCTCGTCCACCCAGACGACGCGGTCGGCCAGCGCAGAAAAGGCGAAAAGCGACGCCGCGAGAAACGCGGGCGTCGCCAGTGCATTCGTCTTCAAGGGAACCCCTTACTTCTTCGGCGCGTTGCGCATCACGACCGTGACGGACTGCGCGGTGTGCGGGCCGATCTCGATCTTGAGGGTGTCATAGCCGCCCTTGGGCCCTTCGTAGGCACCGCCGCCGGCAAAGCCAGTTTGCGTGTCCTCGTACGCCAGCTCCTCCCAGAGATTCGCTTCGCCGGGGACCTCGCGGCAGTCGATGTACTTCGGGTCCTTGATGCGGACGATGCGGTAGGTCGGCGCCGCGAACTGCCTGCCGGGAACGGTGACATTGACCTTCTCGGCGGTGGACTTGGTGTTGACCATCACGAGGCAGAGTTCGTTGCCCTTGGTGAGCGCGACCCACTCGACTTCGCCGGGGACTTCAGGCGCCTTGGTGCCCTCCTTGAGCGCTTTGCGGCGCTCGTAGACCTGGTCGCAGACGCGGGAGGAGGTGTAGAAGCTGTCCTCGGTGTCGATATCCTTCGAGGTGCCGTGGTGCCAGAGGAGCGGGTGCGAGCAGAGCGCATTGGCGATGACGTGGTAGACCGCGCCTTGCGCGCCGACCTCCATGCGCGGACGGTTGAGCGGGCTGTCGAAGTCGGGATATTCGCCACCCTCGTCCATCCACTGGACGTTCCAGCTCTTGCCGTTCGAGATGTAGAGCGCGCCGGCGAGGTTGCACATGTTGTGGTGGTAGAACCCGTCCACCTCGGGCTGGCACATCATCATCATCGAGTAGTGGCCCATGATCAGCGCCTCGCGGAAGATGCGCTGGCAGCGGTTGTCCTCGTCGGAGCGCGGGCGGATCTCCGTCCACCAGGTGCGCTTGCCCTTGATCTCGGGGAACGCCTCGGCAAAGCCGCGGATGCGCTTCACGCCGTAGTAGGAGCAGCTGTACGGGGTCTCCGCGCCGTAGGTATGGTAGGTGACGTGCGAGATCTTGTCGAGGACGTTGTTCGTCGCGAGCCCCATGATGAAGTAGGCCGAGTACTGGTTGAACGCGGCCGCCGCGAAATAGGTGTCGCGTTTGATCTCGCCGGCGGCGAGCATGCGCTCGCGGACGTGGGCAATGTCGGGGTTGAGCTCGAAGTTCTCAGCGACCGGCACGCCCATGTAGCAGTTAGGCCACAGCTTCAGGATCTCCGGGACGAGCGCCGTCCAGAGCTTGATCAGCGCGTCCTGGCGGTCGTAGGCGCCGTAGTACGTCTCGCAGCCGAGCTCAAAGCCCTGCACGACGTCCTTGTAGCCATTGTCGATGATCCACTTCACAAACTCGAGCCGGCTGTCCACGGCCGCCTTGAACTGCGCCGCGTCGGCGGCCTGCTTCGGGCCGATGCCGGTAAGCCCGATCAGCACCTTGAAGCCGTTCTCCTTCCAGAAGTCAAACTGCGCCTTCGGATTCGTGCGATTCTTCGGGTTCTTGTCGTTGCGGCGGGCGAACCACATGTCGGAGCTCCAGGTCGCCGTGTTGTAGCAGCCTGCCTTCTTCATCACCGCGGCGGTTTCGTACTTGTTGGTGACGAACCAGTAGTCGTCGCCGTAGGCATGCATCGCGCTGATGTAGCCGACGATCGCCTTGGAGGTCGACTTCGAGAGGTCGCGCATGGGCTTGCCCGACAAGTCGAGGTTGAGGTTGAAGTCGGCGAACGCGCCGCCGGCGATAATCGCCGCAAAAGCGGATACGATGGTCTTGGTATTCACTGCGAACTCCTTGTATGGTCGTGTGGTTGTGTGTATTATACCATAAAACCGCGACGAGTTCGCGGAGATGGGCCTACTTGAGGAGCAGGTCGGAGAGGCGCTTGGCGAACGCGGCGCCGTCGGCCACGGGCGAGCCCTCGGCGATCAGCGCGCCGTCGTAGAGGAGCGAGGCCATGTCGGCGAGCGCGTCGCCCTCGAGCCCCTTCATCTTCTCGACCAGCGGGTGCGAGGCGTTGAGCTCGAGGATGCGCTTCTCCTCCGGGACGTCCTGCTTCATCGCGCGCATCATGCGCACCATCGACGGCGGCAGCGCGTGCTCCTGGCTGACGAGGCAGCAGGGCGAGTCGGTGAGGCGGGTCGAGAGGCGCACCTCCGAGACGCGCTCCCCGAGTGCCTTCTTCACCGCCTCGAGGAGCGGCTTCAGGTCGCCGGCGGCCTTGTCGGACGCCTCCTTCTCGGCCTTGCGCTCCTCCTCGGTGCCGAACGCCACGTCGCCGCGGCCGACGTCGACGAACTTGTGGCCGTCGAACTCGCGCAGCGACTCGACGAGGTACTCGTCCACCGGGTCGCACCACAGGAGTACGTCGCACCCGTGCCGGCGGGCGGACTCGAGCACCGGCGAGCGGCGCGCGTCGCCCTCGCGCTCGGCGAGGATGTAGTAGATGTCCTTCTGCGAGGACGGCATGTCCTTGACGTAGTCCTCGAGGAAGACGGTCTTGCCGGCCTCGCCGCGCGCGGTCGGGTACTTCAGGAGCTTCTTGATCCGGTCGGCGCGGGAGTAGTCGACGTGGACGCCCTCCTTGAGCAGGCTGCCGAACGCGCCGTAGAACTCGTCGTAGCGCTTCGGGTCCTTCTTCTTGATCTCCTCGAGGGTGGAGAGCACCTTGGCGGCGACGGCGTCCTTGATCTTGCGGATGACCGCGTCGTCCTGCAGCATCTCGCGGGAGACGTTGAGCGGCAGGTCGGAGGAGTCGACGACGCCGCGGACGAAGCGCAGGTAGCCCGGGAGGAGCATCTCGATGTCGTCGCCGATGAAGACGTTCCTGACGTAGAGCGAGAGCCCGCGCTTGCGGTCGGGCATGTAGAGGTCCATCGTGGCCTTCTTCGGCAGGAACAGAAGCGCCTTGAACTCGACGGCGCCCTCGCCGGAGAACGGGATCGTCTCGAACGGCTCCTCCCAGTCGTGGGTGAGGTGGCGGTAGAACTCCGCGTACTCGGAGTCCTTGACGTCCTTCTTCGGCCGCTTCCAGAGCGCGACCATGGTGTTGAGCGGCTTCGCCTCACGCTCCTCGCGCGACTTGCGGTCCTCCTCCTTCTCGTCGGCGGGGACGTCGACGCGGCGGAAGGTGACGGGATAGGCGATAAAGTCGGAGTACTTGCGGATGAGCTCGGAGACGCGCCAGTAGTCGAGGTACTCGGCCTGGTCCTCGCGGAGATGCAGGGTGACCGAGGTGCCGGGGAAGTCGCGCTCGCCGTCGGAGACGGAATACGAGCCGGAGAGGTCCGACTCCCACTTGAAGGACGCGTCGCCGCCGCGTTTGCGGGTCTCCACGGTGACGCGGTCGGCGACCATGAACGCGGCGTAGAAGCCGACGCCGAACTGGCCGATCAGCTCGGGCAGGGATTCCCCGCCCTTCTCCTTGAGCATTTCGCGGAACTTCTTGGTGCCGGAGCTGGCGATGGTGCCGAGGTTGCGCTCGAGCTCCTCGGCGTCCATGCCGATGCCGTTGTCGGAGACGGTGAGGGTGCGCTCGGACGCGTTCGCCGCGATCTGGATCTTCCACTCCGGCGAGTCGGCGGCGATCGACTTGTCGGTGAGGGCGAGGAACTTGGCGCGGTCGATGGCGTCCGAGGCGTTGGACACGAGCTCGCGCAGGAATATCTCCTTCTTCGAGTAGAGCGAATTTACGACGAGGTCGAGCATCTCCGCGATCTCGGCCTTGAACTTGCTGGTCTTCTTTTCCATTTTCCCTGCCCTTTCCTGGTTGCAATAAAAGCGAAACGGCCGGCGGAGATGGCTCCGCCGGCCGCCGAATGCGGCATTACATCATGCCGTCCATGCCGGGCTGGCCGTGGCCGCCGCAGCCGCAGGCATCCTTCTTCTCGGGGATGTCGGTGACCATGCAGTCGGTCGTGAGCAGCAGGCCGGCGATCGACGCGGCGTTCTGCAGCGCCGAGCGCGTGACCTTGGCCGGGTCGACGACGCCGTCCTTGAACAGGTCGACGTACTCGCCGGTGCGCACGTTGTAGCCGTTGTTGCCCGTCGCCTTCTTGACGTTGGCGATGACGAGCGCGGCCTCGAGGCCGGCGTTGTCGACGAGCTTGCGGAGCGGGGCCTCGATCGCGCGGGCGATGATGCTCGCGCCGACGGCCTCGTCGCCCTCGAGCTTGAGCGCGTCGATGGCCTTCTGGGCGCGGAGGTAGGCGACGCCGCCGCCGGGCACGATGCCTTCCTCGACGGCCGCGCGGGTCGCGTGGAGGGCGTCGTCGACGCGGTCCTTCTTCTCCTTCATCGCCGCCTCGGTCGCGGCGCCCACCTTGATGAGGGCGACGCCGCCGGCGAGCTTGGCGAGGCGCTCCTGGAGCTTCTCGCGGTCGTAGTCGGAGGTAGTGTCCTCGATCTGCTTCTTGATCTGCTCGACGCGGGCCTTGATGTCGGCCGACTTGCCGAGGCCCTCGACGATGGTGGTGTTGTCCTTGTCGACGACCACCTTCTTCGCGCGGCCGAGCATGTCGACGCCGACGTTCTCCAGCTTGACGCCGATGTCCTCGCTGACCAGCGTGCCACCGGTGAGGATCGCGATGTCCTCGAGGATCGCCTTGCGGCGGTCGCCGAAGCCCGGGGCCTTGACGGCGCACACCTGGAAGGTGCCGCGCAGGCGGTTGACGACGAGCGTGGCGAGCGCCTCGCCCTCGACGTCCTCGGCGATGATCATCAGCGGACGGCCCGACTTCGCCACCGTCTGCAGGAGCGGCAGCATGTCCTGGAGGCTCGAGATCTTCTTCTCGAACAGCAGGATGAACGGGTTCTCGAGCTCGCACTCCATCGACTCGGCGTCGGTCACGAAGTACGGCGAGAGGTAGCCCTTGTCGAACTGCATGCCCTCGACGACGTCGAGCGAGCTGTCGAGCGTCTTGGCCTCCTCGACCGTGATCGTGCCCTCCTTGCCGACCTTGTCCATCGCCTCGGAGATCATCTTGCCGATCTCGGCGTCGCCGTTCGCGGAGAGCGTCGCCACCTGGGCGATCTCGTCGGCCGACTTCACCTTCTTCGAGAGCTTGGCGATCGCCTCGACGACCGCGGCGGTCGCCTTGTCGATGCCGCGCTTGAGCGCCATGCCGTTGGCGCCGGCGGTGAGGTTCTTCAGCCCCTCGCGGTAGATCGCCTCGGCGAGCAGCGTCGCCGTGGTGGTGCCGTCGCCGGCGACGTCGTTGGTCTTCGACGCGACTTCCTTCACCATCTGCGCGCCCATGTTCTCGAACGGGTCGGGCAGCTCGATCTCCTTGGCGACGGTCACGCCGTCCTTGGTGATCTGCGGCGAGCCGAACTTCTTGTCCAGGATGACGTTGCGGCCGGACGGGCCGAGGGTGGACGACACCGCGGTCGAGAGCTTCTCGACGCCGGCGAGGATCTTCTGACGCGCTTCGGCGTCGAACTTGATCTGCTTAGCCATTTTCTTTGCCTTTCAATCTTTTTTCAGTCGTTGTAGATGTCCTAGGTTTCTAGACTTCTAGAATCCTAGAACCTCGTCGGTTATTTTTCGATCACTCCGAGCAGGTCCTCTTCCCTGACGAGCTGGAGCTTCTTGCCGTCGAGCTTCACCTCGGTGCCGCCGTACTTCGGCAGCAGGACGGTGTCGCCCTTCTTGACGTCGAACTTGATCTCCTTGCCCTCCTTGTCGACCTTCTTGCCGACGGCGAGCACCTTGCCCTGCATGGGCTTCTCCTTGGCCGAGTCGGGGATGATGATCCCGCCGACGACCTGGTCCTTCTCCTCGATCGGCTCAATGAGAACGCGATCGCCCAGTGGTCTGATGTTCATTGTTGTTTTTCTCCTTGCTTCTTTTTGCTGTTATTTCTAGACATCCTAGGAATCCTAGACCATCTAGAACTCCGAAACTACTTCATCGTGAAGTCAGCGTCGACGACGTCGTCGCCGCCCTTCGCGGAGCCGCCGCCGTTGTTGTCCGGCGGGGGCGTGCCCGCGTCCGGGGGCGGCGTGCCGGCACCGGCTGCGCCCTGGGCCTGCTGGGCCGAGGAGTACATCTCCTGGGCCACCGGCTCCATCGCCTTCATGAGCGCCTCCTGCTTCGACTTGATCTCGTCGAGCGGGGCGGGCGGCTGCTTGGCGAGCGCGTCCTTGAGCTCCTTGAGCGCGGCCTCGACCGGCGCCTTCTTGTCCGCGGCGATCTTGTCGCCAGCGTCCTTCAGCGTCTTCTCGACCTGGAAGGCGAGGCCGTCGGCCTTGTTGCGCTCCTCGACCTCGGCGTGGCGCCGCTCGTCCTCGGCCGCGTGGGCTTCGGCGTCCTTGCGCATCTTCTCGATCTCCTCCTTGGAGAGGCCACCCGCGGCGGTGATGGTGATCTTCTGCTCCTTCTGGGTGCCGAGGTCCTTCGCCGAGACGTTGAGGATGCCGTTCGCGTCGATGTCGAACGTGACCTCGATCTGCGGCACGCCGCGCGGCGCCGGCGGGATGCCGTCGAGGTTGAAGTTGCCGAGCGCCTTGTTGTCGCGCGCCATCTTGCGGTCGCCCTGGAAGATCGCGATCGTCACCGCCGGCTGGTTGTCCGAGGCCGTGGAGAAGACCTGGCTCTTCTTGGTCGGGATCGTCGTGTTGCGCTCGATGAGCGGCGTGAGCACGCCGCCGAGGGTCTCGATGCCGAGCGTGAGGGGCGTCACGTCCAGGAGGAGCACGTCCTTCACCTCGCCCT
>JAEIGA010005744.1_pt1 | contig 18904 bp, 15 predicted proteins | sample 9270691 | NCBI WGS metagenome assembly JAEIGA01 (sample SAMN17057246, study PRJNA624740) | gut metagenome | biome: biome; isolation source: fecal sample | host: Bos grunniens | place: China: Xizang | collected 2019 | reverse complement strand
CCGTGGCGAAGAAAATCCAATCCCTGGCAAGATATATGCTGTTGATACTGCAAGCAACGGACTTGTAATCCGCAAACTCATCCCAGAAGAGAATGTCGGTTATATAGCAAAATCATTAAACGAAGAAAAATATCCAGATTTTGTTATTAAAGAAGATGAAATTATACGTATTTTCCGCATAGTATACTTAGGAAGGAGCATTGTATAGGCCGATTAAACAAGGAGAACTCAATGGTGGGTGTTACTGTTGCCTGCGGCCAACAATGGCTGCACTCGTTGAAAAACGCACAAGCAAGCTTTGCGTTTCACTCGTTGGCACATTGTTTTTCTATCACAGTGGATATCGCAGGTGCGCTTTCTAAGTAATTTTAAGTAATTACTAAATTCAAGTCCTTGTAATCAAACAGGTTACAAGGACTTTTTCTTTTTATAAAATCTTATAGCCAGCACTCATTGAACTTATGTCAAGCGTTCGTTCTTGCAAGCCTGAGCAGCAAAAAAGCGACACTCTTTTTTGCTCCGTTCTCAAGTAAAAGAGAATGATAATGTTTGCAAAAACAAAGAGAATGAAAGAAGCAAAAACCGCAAAAACATTGTCTTTTTACACATTTTCTTGCGACTTATACGCGACCATTTTTGCGACCATTTTTTAAAAATGGTCGCAAAACATATATATGAACGCTACTGAAATTACCATAAGCATTAAGAGGCTCTACACAGCGATGACTGATACAAGTGGTTTATTGTTCTTCCGGGTAATTACCCATTAATTTAGCCTAGACAATGCATATTATATGAGATGAAGCAATGAACAAAAATATGCCGTAAAGGTTTATATCGTAATAAGGATATACGAAAAAAATATCAATTTTCCCAAATAGCTGTTTTTCAAGACACAAATATAATTATTGTACTAAAATGCAGATTGCATGACAGCACCATTTTTAGAGCACTGGACAATATGTCAAATTTATCAAAAAAGTAATTTATTTCCCTTAACATCAATGCATTGTAGAAATATAATAACGTAAAAAGATTTGCAGGAAATGTTCAAACACCTATTTTTGTGCAGATTATATAAATTTGTCGCAAAATTTCAATATTACTTATCACGGCTATGATTCATATCGGAAGCATTATAAAGAAAAGATTTGACGAACAGGGAGAAAGCGTTTCCTGGTTCGCAAAACAACTATGCTGCGACAGAACCAACGTGTACAGCATATTCAAACGTGAAAGCATTGACACTGCATTGCTTGTAAAAATTTCAATTATACTTAACCACGATTTTTTCAAATACTACAGCAAAGACATCGCAATTGCCGATAACATATAAGAACGGCTTGCATGCGATGTTTCGGAATCGCACGTATGCCTTGAGGAAAACGGATATCTCTGCCCGTTTTCCTCTTTTTTTCCATATTATACCTATTGATATTATTGGGGTTACAAATACAAAGAAACCGGCACTACACTTTTGTATAGTGCCGGCCTTAATCGTTGAGAATTATTCTCACTTCAGCAAAAAGCGCATTATTGCACCCATCAGCTTATTACGCAGAGACTCTTCAAGGACCGTTTCGAAAGGAAAGCTCGACGATATGACCCTATACTTTCCCGCATATGCCACACCGGCACTCTCCCTGTTTCCGCTGAATACGAAAGAAACAAAAGCATCATCCAAAGGAACAAGAATGTCAGGACGTGACACGGCATAGCACTCTTCATTTACTGTACGCCTGAAACCAAACTCAAGCCCCGAACCGGTTATCATATCCTCATTGATATCTGCAACAGAGCCTCCATAGTCAAAACGCAGCACATCACGTATGAATGCTCTGTCCTTTGCATTCTTAGACATATCACTTGCCATGAAAGCACCGCTCACATACAAGCTTCCGCCGGCATTGCAGTACTCCCTTATTCTTGACTGCAACTTCAAGGGGAAGGTCTTGTACGGTTTGTTATAGCCGCCAAGATATGAACCTCCACCACCCTGCTTCTCTACGCCAAGTATCATATCGACAACCTTATAATTGCAGAGATTCACTTGCCCGTCCATAACAGCATCGCTGCTGCAGGAGATAAAGCTTATGCCGTTCGATGCCAGGGCCTTGCCGTGCACAGACGGATAATTGAACATATTGCCGGCAACAAGCATACCTTCGTAATTGTTGCCGCTCAGTCCCAATCCGTTCTCATAACCGATGTTTGCACGCAGAAAATCAAGTTGAGGGCCGCAATATTCCGGTGTACGCATATACGGAACACCTGGGTCACTCTCAATATCAAATCCGGCATTAGAAGGGGTCTTCACTGCTTCCGGACCACTCAACCGATGAAAAGCATTAACGACAAGCACCGTCCCGTTGCTTTCAGGTGCCAAATAAAGCGAAAGTTCTTCCGAAGGAAGACTGCAGCCGCCGTCATTAAGCGCAGAGACCTTAAAGCTGTACATGACATCCTTCTTGACATGGAACGAGCAGTTAGGAACATCCACAACAATACCGTTATCGTATCCGCCGTCACCGGTACGCGTATATACCACATAACCTGTAGGCTTTGCCGTAGGTTCACGAGGGTCGTTAACAGGATTCCATTCAAGAAGCACTTCGTCATCGGATGCAAGAGACATGCGGAAATGGCTCACAGGCAATGGCTGTACTACATAACTGTTGCCATGCACATAACACAAATGCTTAAGCAACGACTTATATACCGAACGGGAAAGTGTAAACTTGAAACCAGGGTCGTGCCCATAGACCATATCCATGAAATTCTGATGCGACAAGGATTCGAATATCATAGAGGGAACCAACGGCCAACGCGACTCGCTGTATTTCCGATCCAATATTCCCCTTACAGGCCAATGCTGACCATAGCTTGCAGCTAGGTCTTCCTGAACATTATTAAGAAGGTACGACGCAAGGTCGCGCGACATATAGCGCGAACGTCCCGACTGCAAGGTATCGCCGTCGTGCTCTGTTGTAACGACGGCAAGCGAACCGACGATTTCATCCTCGGCCGAATAACCGGCATCGGAATGAAAGCCGAACGAAAGTTCTATAGGCACCTTAAGACCAATTGTATCGGGACAATATACCGAGCCTCCGGCAAGGTGATTCACTGCACGGGAACGGCAGTTTATATCATCGCGGTAGTCATCTGTTCCTTCATACGCCGAATAGACGGAATAGGGAAAGCCGCCAGTCTGAAGATTATAGCGCGCTGCCTCAAGATACCTTGGCATTCCGCTTGTTGCAGGAATGGAATCGCCACGGGCTACATTTCCCATACCGCCACCGAATCGGACTGCATCGGCACTTACTATACCTTTATGCTTGCTGTTGTTGTCGAGCACGACACACTGTTTGTCCAATGCCCCTTTCTCGAAACGGAACGTACCGAGATAGACCCACGTTCCGCCTCCCATCCTTTGGTTCACCTTGAAATTGGCAGAACCGCCACTATACCTTACTGTATAATTTGCATCCGGGACTGAATTTCCATAGCTCCTGTACGACACATACACCGCATATTCGCCATCGGCAGGAATCGACGGATACCATGCTGCTGTAGAGAACTGGTTTTTCTTGTTCTGTGAAGAGGCAACAGATTTCGACGAGCCCATAACAAAAGGGTCATCATTGTCGTAGTATATCCCGCCCTTAGACGCATAGCCCCTCTCTCTTGACTTCCATGCATTGCCCGAAGCTTCAGTCTCGACATATCGTGAGCCATCTGTACAGACATCATTGTCCACAATCACACACTCCTTCTGCCAGTCCCTTTCACGGGGAGTATATACTATAGCGCCGGCATTCTCAAGCATTGGCATGAGAAAAGGCACTACAAATGATTGTGTGAACAGGTCCTCCGTAGTACAGTACAAAGGAGGGCGCTGCCACTTCCATATATCCTTCTCGGCATTGTAATAGTACCCATGACTCTGCCACAACGCTATATGACGGTTATACAGTCCCTTGGCTACAGAATATGGACGAGAAGCATTAACTACCCACGGCTGACCTTTATATTCAATGTTCTGCCAAAGCCTGTTCTTGTCTATATCACCTTTCTTTCTATATACATTAGGAATGCGTTCATCAATGCTGTGCCCGGCGTAAACGACCTCTATGTCATAACTGCGCAACTTGCGGGGAAGCAGCTTGCGGATATCATTATATATCGTGTCAACCACTCCGGGAGTAAAAGCCTGACCGGCAAAGGCCTCATTCGAATATATGATAACTTTCTTTGTCGTGCTGTTGACTGCAATATTGTTACGTTTGCGGTCAAGCCCCGAAAACTTCAGTTTTGTACGGGGCGAAGTGTATTTCTTGAAATATTCCGAAATAGAACGTGAAACGGCTCTATCGACCTCCTGTGCCGATAGAACCGCCATACACATAAAACAGACGGCAAAAGCCGCCAATAGTCTTTTTAAACCCATTTATTCAGCCGATGCCAACTTGTTTATCTCTTCGAGCATAGCTTTTGCGTCAGCATTGAAAGAGTCACAAAGGGCATTGAAATACTTCCTTGCCGGCATACCTGGCTGAACATGGTTTACACGGGCAATATACTCCTTGTTCAGTGCGAATATCTTATTGAACACACTTACCCATGCCTCTGCATTGCCTTCGGCATCGTATGAAAGGATAAATGCCTCTGTTGCCAACTCATCTGCCACAAATGTGATAACTTTCTTCAAATTCTTTCTGCTTGCCATATCTTTACTATTTTGGAATATTTCCGTAAAGATAATGAATTTCACACAGCAATGCAACACAAGACGGATAAATTCGACTATTTACATACATTCCAAATAAAAAAAGGCAAAGCACTTTCAATTCTCATAAAAAAAAACGAAATTTGCCCTTAATTACACACAAACAAGTATTTTAATTTTTTAGAAACATGAAAATAAGCGCATTGCAGAAAGCTAGGGCTGCCTACCAGCCCAAACTTCCCCAGGCATTGACCGGGAGTGTCAAACTTTGTGAGGGTGCTGCAACAGAATCTGTTGCAGACCAGGAGGCTATCAAGGCCATGTTCCCCAATACATACGGCTTGCCTATCGTAACATTCGAGAAGGGCGGTGAGGCAAAAGAGTTCCCCGCAATCAACGTAGGTGTAATCCTTTCTGGCGGACAGGCCCCTGGCGGACACAACGTAATCGCAGGTCTATTCGACGGCGTAAAGAAACTGAACCCGAACAGCAGACTTTACGGCTTTCTCATGTGCCCTGGCGGCTTGGTTGACCACAAGTACATGGAGATCACCGCAGAGCTTATGGACGAGTACCGCAATACCGGAGGTTTTGACATCATCGGTTCGGGCCGTACAAAGCTTGAGAAGACTGAGCAGTTCGACAAGGGCCTTGAGATTATCAAGGAACTAGGCATCAAGGCTCTTGTAATAATCGGCGGCGACGACTCAAACACAAACGCTTGCGTGCTTGCCGAGTACTATGCAGCAAAGAATACAGGCGTTCAGGTTATCGGTTGCCCGAAGACCATCGACGGTGACCTGAAGAACGCATACATCGAGACTTCTTTCGGTTTCGACACTGCATGCAAGGTTTATTCTGAGGTTATCGGAAACATACAGCGCGACTGCAACTCAGCCCAGAAGTACTGGCACTTCATCAAGCTGATGGGACGCTCTGCTTCACACATTGCACTTGAGTGCGCATTGCAGACACAGCCAAACTACTGTATCATTTCCGAGGAGGTTGAGCAGAAGGCATTGTCGCTTGACAACATCGTAACATCTATTGCAGAAGCAGTTGCATCACGCGCTGCAGCAGGCAACAACTTCGGTACAGTTCTTATACCAGAGGGCCTTATCGAGTTCGTTCCGGCAATGAAGGCACTTATCGCAGAGCTCAACGACCTTCTTGCTGTTAAGGGCGAGGAGTATGCAGCTGTGGCTCCAGAGGAGCAGCGCCAGTACATCATCGGCCAGCTCTCTAAGGACAACGCAGAGGTATATGCAAGCCTCCCCGCAGGTGTTGCACGCCAGCTCACTATGGACCGCGACCCGCACGGCAACGTACAGGTATCTCTTATCGAAACAGAGAAGCTATTGTCAGAAATGGTTGCAGGCAAGCTTGCTGCATGGAAGAAAGAGGGCAAGTATGTAGGCAAGTTCAACGCACAGCATCACTTCTTCGGTTACGAAGGACGTTGCGCAGCACCTTCGAACTACGATGCCGACTACTGCTACGCACTCGGTTACAACGCATCACAGCTCATCGCTGCCGGCAAGACAGGTTACATGTCATCGGTACGCAACACGACAGCTCCTGCTGCCGAGTGGGTTGCCGGTGGTATTCCTATCACCATGATGATGAACATGGAGCGCCGTCACGGTGAGATGAAGCCTGTTATCCAGAAGGCACTCGTTGACCTCAACGGTGCGCCGTTCAAGACTTTTGCAGCAAACAGAGAGCAGTGGGCAAAGGAGACATGCTATGTTTACCCTGGCCCGATCCAGTATTTTGGACCGACAGAGGTTTGCGACCAGACCACAAAGACTCTTGCCCTTGAGCAGCAGAAGTAAAACCCTACTGCAAATAATGGCAGAAAAGAAGAATAATAAATACAGTTCCGGCGGACAGAAGGCAACACCTTCTGCCCGCCGTTCGTCATCATCACCAAAGAGGAAGCATATGCCGCACTGGCAGTATATTGTCATTGCAACAATAATAACAGCAATTGCACTCTTCTTTGCCTACCACCTTTTCATCAAGAGACTCATTTACACTATTACCCCATGTGAAGGGCTCAAGATCTTTTCGACATGTATTCCAAAAGGATATTCGGTTTACGGAATTGACGTATCGCGCCACCAAGGCGAGATAGATTGGAATACGCTGGCAAGCGAGAACAGCATGGACGCGCCGATAACTTTCGTTTACATGAAAGCGACCGAAGGAAGCGACCATAAGGACATACGGTTCGACTACAACTGGGAAAACGCAAAGAAACACGGATTCATGCGTGGCGCATACCACTACTTCAGCACACATTCCACAGGCCTGGCACAGGCAAATATGTTCATCAAGACCGTAAATGTCATAACCGGAGACCTGCCTCCCGTTGTCGATGTGGAGGAAAAACCCGACAACAAAGTACAGTTCATGCAGGAACTGAAGATATTCATCTCCAAGATACAGGAGCATTATGGCGTAAAGCCAATGATATACACATACAAGAAATATAAGGAGAGATACCTTAACGACCGGTTCTTCGACAATTATCCTACATGGATAGCACACTATTACGTCGATTCGCTTGCCGTCAGCAAAAACTGGACTATGTGGCAGTGCTCAGACAAGGGAGAATTGCCGGGTATAGGACACAAGGTTGACATCAACATATTCAATGGAGAAATCGACAAGCTTGAAAATCTAAGAATCAAATAGAACCGCCGCACTGCAGGATTTGCCACAGGCAGATCTATTGCTCCATAAAACCGGCACTTGCACTCGAATAGCGACGCCATGCCTCAACCATAGAAACAAAATCATCCGGCAATTGAGAATCGAAGAACATCTGTTCTCCAGTAGCAGGATGAACAAATCCTAATGTCTTGGCATGCAATGCCTGTCGTGGGCATAGCTTGAAGCAATTGCGTACAAACTGGCTGTACTTGCTGAAATTGGTGCCTTTAAGAATTTCATCACCGCCATAGACATCATCATTGAAAAGTATATGGCCTATGTGTTTCATATGCACCCTTATCTGGTGAGTGCGACCGGTCTCAAGGTTACATTCGACGAGGGTTACATAACTGAGCCTTTCAAGCACCTTATAGTGAGTGACTGCATGCTTTCCTATATTGTCGTCGGACGAGACGCACATCTGCAGACGGTTCCGGGGATTACGGGTTATGTTTCCTGTCACCGTACCGGCATCGTTCTTCATTGCCCCCCACACGACAGCATTGTATGTACGCTTTGTCGTCTTATTGAAGAACTGCTTTCCCAAATGGGCCTTTGCCATAAATGTCTTGGCCACCACAAGCAACCCGGATGTATTCTTGTCAATCCTATGGACAAGCCCTACCTGGGGGTCGTTAGGGTCGAAATCGGGATTCTCCCGCAGATGCCACGCAACTGCATTTATCAATGTTCCGTGAGTGTTACCGCAACCGGGATGAACAACCATTCCGGCCGGTTTGTTGACAACCATAAGATCGTCATCTTCATACACGACATCAATCGGAATATCTTCGGGGACGATGCTGTTGTCATACACTCTTGCATTGAGCGTTATCACGACCACATCACACGGCTTTACCTTGTAGTTGCTTTTTACGACCTTGCCATTGACAGAAATGGAACCGGCATCGGCCGCTTGCTGTATCTTGTTACGCGACGTATTCGCAACGTGGTCGATAAGGAATTTATCGATACGAATAGGTGACTGGCCTTTATCTACGACAATACGTATCTCCCGGAAAAGAGACTCCTCCATTTCCAGCTCGTCCGCATTGAGCAGAGCCTCGTCAAAACCGTTACTGTCAGAGAACCGAGACATTATCAGTCAAAATAAATTTCATCTACAATAATCTCATCCGGTTCAGGCTCATTCCCGCTGCCCATGACAATGACAAGGCCGGCGCCCTTAGGAACACTCTCGCCATTAGAAAGTTTCCTGCCATCATACTTAACGGCATAAACCCATTCTTTCTCTCCACGTATAACCTCAGTACCCAGCACAACAAAACCAGAGGACTTGAGACGCGCTTCCGCCTCACGCAAGGAACAGTTGTCAATAACACTTGGGATTATTGCCATAGGAAGGGCCGTACTGCTCATGGTAAGCATTATCTTACGCCCCTCCTTCACCTTGGAATTCGCAACGGGATTCTGCTCCACCACTTCGTTCTCGGCTGCTCCCTTCTTGTATTTATAGTCAACTATCTCAAGATCAAGATGATTGTCACGCAACAGCTGCTTGGCATCTTCGAGCTGCATGCCACAGACATCGGGTACTGCATAGGATTCACCATGATGAGTATAACTATCAAGCCACATAAGTACAAGATACGGTACAACAACTACCACGAGGGCCATTGCCAGAATATTCAAAAGAACTGTTCTTATAGCACCCTTCTTATTTATGTTATTTTTTGATTTGCCCATGAATATACGCTTTACAAAATCCAGAATTGAAGAACAAAGATAGTACAAGTTAGGAGTAATCACAAAAATAAGCATGTTTTTTTGAAGAGGAGTGCAAATGCTGAATACGCCGGCAAACATCACATGGGAATAATTCAAGAAGCAAGAGTCAAAAGCTTCAGCAATAGGATGAATAAACTTGTTTTCTTTTCAGTTTTATATTATCTTCGCAAAATGAACATAACAGGTAATATTAAATTTATATATTTATGAGAAGATTATTGCCAATTATTGCTTTAATGCTAATCTGCACTACAGCATCGGCACAGCTGTTCAAGAAGAAAGACCGTACCGTTGAGCCAAAATTCCAGACTGGCACCGTAAATGTAACCAACGGCAAAGTAACATTCGAAGAGACTATAAAGGCTGACGGTTTGACATCGGCCGACATAGAAAAAAGAATAAACGACTGGATAACATCAAGATTTGTTGAGCCTACTATAATTTCCGTAAAGAGGTTCGAAAGCGAACAACCGGCAACAACGGTAATCAGAGGCGAAGAGTACATCGTCTTCAAAAACAAGTTTCTTGTTCTCAGCAGGGCCAGGATATATTACTACCTGACACTCACAGCAGGTGACGGATTCTGCAAGTTCAACATGTCACGCATTACATATTGGTATGATGACGAGGATGAGAACGGAGGCTTAAAGATGAAAGCCGAGGAGTGGATTACCGACGAGCATGCATTCAACAAGAAGGGCGGCCTCAAGAAGTTCGAAGGAAAGTTCCGCAGGAAGACCATTGAACTCAAGGACCAGCTCATTGAGGAACTGAAACAAGAACTGAACAGATAAAACAAGAAAGGAATGAGAAAACTTGACAAGGCAAGGCTTATTATGAACACGCTATTCATAATTGCTGCAGCAGCAACGCTGATACTCTATCTGGTTGACAGCGATGGCCGTGAATACTTCTACACTGGAATCGCAGCTTTGTCATTGAAGATTTTCGAGTATATCTTACGTTTCGTAATTTAAGAACTAACAGCTACGACAATGATGAAGAAGGCAGTATTGCTATTGTTATGCATGCTATCCGTAACCTTGCCGGCACAAAACCTGCAGAGCCACCAGGGCGGAGGAGGAAATGTCAGCAGCGGATTCGGCAGCGGCGACTCTTTCAACCCCTTCAAGAAAAGCCGGAACGACTCGACAAAAGTAGATCTCATTGTTCCTAAGGAGATACACCAATGGCGCATTGAGGAAGAATCGGGAGACCCGATTCATATTGATGCAGACACGGCACAGTACATGTTTCAGAATTGGCACTTGACAGAAGGAATGAGAGGCGAATACAACTTTCTGGGAAGTATGGGTACGCCACGCCAGTCAAGAATATTTTTCGACAGGCCTACTGATACAAGTTTCGATTTTCTCCAGCCGTACGATTATTTTTACACTAAACCGGGACGCTTCATATTTACCGATACCAAATCCCCTTACACAAACCTCAGCTACCACTCGTCAGGAGACAAGGTGGAAGGTGATGACCGTGTCAGAGCATATTTCACTACAAATGCCGGCAAGCACTTCGGTATAGGCTTTCTTTTCGACTACCTTTATGCCCGCGGACGATACGACAACCAGTCAAGCGCACTTATGAACTTCTCGCTATTCTCTTTCTACAGAAGCGACAGATACAATTATCACCTTCTCGCCAGCCGTTACCATATGAAACAGGCCGAGAACGGAGGTATTACGGATGACAGATACATCACACGGCCTGAGGAAACAGACGGTTCGAACAGCAACTTCGGAACTACAGACATTCCTGTAAAGCTAGAAAAGAACTGGAACAGAAATGAGGTTTACAATGTCTATTTCTCACATAACTACAACATGGGATTCTATCGCGATGAGGCAGTAATGGACAGCAATGGAATGGCAACGGACTCTCTTGAGAGGAAGTTCATAAAAGTCTCAAGGATTACGCATACATTCAAGATGACACGTGACAGGAGAGAGTACATAAGCCACCAATGGCCGACCAACTATTATGCCGACACTTATTTGCCACATGACTCTGTTGACTACGCCACAGGAACAACGATAGAAAACAAGGTAGCATTGTCGTTATGCAAAGGATTCAGCAGATGGGCATTTGCAGATATAACCGCATTTGCTTCATATAGCTACAACAACTACATGTTGCCAGATACCATCCCCGGAAAAAAGAAGGCGTACGAAAGAAAATACAGTGAACACATCATCAAGATTGGAGGTGCAATATCAAGCAATATCGGAAAATTCCTGAAATATCGGGTAGAAGGAGAAACCGCAATATCAGGTGATGAGATAGGAACATTCTCGCTTGACGGAAAAGCAGAACTGAATATGAAACTTTGGAAAAAGGATGTAAAGCTTACAGCCCATGCCTTTGCAAAGAACAACCGTCCTTCTTTCTACTACCGCCATTATCATTCGGCTCATTACTGGTGGGATAACGACAATCTCGACAATGAGCTAAGGACAAGAATAGAAGGAAAACTGGAAATTCCGGCATGGAAGACAAGACTCTCTGTTGGATTCGAGAACATAAAGGACTATACATATATTGCCAACGAGGCTATCAGCAATGACAAGGGGAAGACATATCTCAACCGCTTCAGCATTAAACAGAACAGCGGAATAAGAGTGTTCTCGGCAATGCTTGAACAGGATTTCAAGATATGGAAGTTCTACTTGAACACAGCCTTCACGTTCCAGGCCAGTAACAAAGAGGATATTCTGCCACTTCCAAAATTGAATGCATATGCAAACCTCTTCATAAAATTCAAGATTGCAAAGGTCCTCAACACAGAGCTTGGAGCAGATGTAAGATACTTCACTGAATATTATGCGCCTGACTACGCTCCGGCACTTGGCCAGTTTGTTCAGCAGAACCCGCATGACAAGATAAAGATAGGAAATTATCCTGTAGCAAGCGTATATGCCAACTTCCTGCTCAAGCAGACACGATTCTATGTAAAATACTATCATGTGAATGAGGGTACCGGCAAAAGAAACTATTTCCTTGTACCGCACCACCCGATCACACCGGCCGTGCTCTGGATGGGACTGTCATGGAACTTCTACAATTAAAGATATTCGGGAAGTATGAACATCAACATCAAATGGGGATTCATCGGTTGCGGAGAGGCCACAGAAAAGAAAAGCGGACCAGCGTTCCCTCTTGTCAAAGGTTCTGAGGTTGTGGCAGTAATGGGACGTGACAGAGAAAAGACCAGGAATTATGCAAAAAGGCATAATATAACACGATGGTACACCGATGCCCAAGCACTCATAGACGACCCTGAAGTAAACGCAGTATATATTGCGACTCCTCCGTCTTCGCATGCGACATATGCGATAATGTCGATGAAAGCAGGCAAGCCTGTATATGTTGAGAAGCCACTTGCAGCGAGCTACGAGGATTGTACACGCATAAACCGCATATCACGAGAGACACAGGTACCATGCTTTGTCGCATACTATAGAAGATACCTGCCTTATTTCCAGAAGGTAAGGGAGCTGTTGCCTCAAATCGGCAATGTCCTTAATGTGCAGATACGTTTCTCGGTACCGCCACGGGACCTCGACTACAACCGCGACAATCTGCCATGGCGAGTTATACCTGATATTGCCGGCGGAGGTTATTTCTACGACCTTGCACCGCATCAGATAGATTTGTTGCAAGAGATGTTCGGATGCATTCTTTACGCAGAAGGCTATGCTGCAAACAGAGGTGGATTATACAAGGCTGAGGACACAGTCAGTGCTTGTTTCAAGTTCGAGACGGGAATTCCCGGTTCCGGTTCATGGTGCTTCGTATCGGACGAATCATCAAAAGAGGATCACATTGAAATATTCGGAAGCAAAGGCACTATCAAGTTCTCGGTATTCACATTTGAACCAATAGAGCTTCGTAACGAGAGCGGTACGACAACGTTCAATATACCGAATCCTCCATACGTACAACTTCCTTTGATAAGAAGCATTGTAGAACATCTGCAGAAGAAAGGGACCTGCACTTGTGACAGCATAAGTGCAACCCCTACAAATTGGGTCCTGGACAAAATTCTCGGTAAAATTGTTTAAATGACTGTAAGGAAGCACTCTAAAGGCAACTTTGTGAGATGCATTATGACAATAGCCATGCTGCTCACAGCAAACCTCGCGTTTTCTCAGGACGAGGCGAACGGACACAATGGCATATTAAGCGGGTTTACACAGTTCATTACCAAGAATGCACACAAGATACTGGACAAGACCGAAGGAGTAATAGAGAAATACCTTGATGCCAAAGACAGCATATATATAACCCCGAACAAATACAACTTCACAGTCATGCCACAATACTCATACAATTTTGAGTATTACAGGTTTTCGGCCGGCAATGGCAGTCAAGGATTTACACTAATGCCTGACATAAGCAGCAAGGCTGGATTGTATATCGGCTGGAGATGGCTGTTCATCGGATATAGTTTCAATTTAGACAAAGGTGCGCCACAAAGAGACTTTAACTTCAGCTTTTACACCTCAAGAATCGGCATAGACTTGTTCTACCGTAAGAGAGACAAAGGATTCAGAGTACGTAGCCACAAAGGCTTCTCCGGCGAAGCAGACAAATATCTGAATGAGAACAAAGGAATCGGGGGATTGACGGTAAGGCAGAAAGGAGTAAATGTCTATTACATTTTCAACAACAAGAAATTTTCCTACCCGGCAGCATACAGCCAGACCACAATACAGCGTATAAGTGCCGGTTCATTCATCCTCGGAATAAACTACAATGAGCAGTCATTCAGTTTCGACCATAGCAAGCTCTCGCCTGTAATTCAGAAACAGCTCGCCCCCGAACTGAAATTCAAGTATATAAAGTACAAGGACTTTGGAGTAAACTTCGGGTACAGCTACAACTGGGTCTTTGCACATAACTGTCTTGCAAACATTTCTGTAACTCCTGCTATCGGATACAAGAACACATCACTCAAGATGTCGGACAGCAACGAAATACTGTCAAACATCAACTTCGACCTGATAACACGCGCGGCAATAGTATATAACAATGGTAAATACTTTGCCGGCGCGTCTGTAATCTCACACACCTACTCCTACAGGAAAGAGGCCCTGTCAATACTGAACGGATTCGGTGTAATAAACATTTATGCAGGATTCAATTTCTGGCGCAAGAAACAGCGCTGATCAGAAACGTATTCCCATAGTAGCTATCACTGAGCTGTTGGTATATTCAACATTTGCCGCAGGATTCTCATATACAGTATCGTAGAATGGATAAAAATCCGCTTTCTGCGTCTGCAGCATATATGCAACATCGAAGTAGAAGTTCTTGTAACGGTAACCGCCTCCTATTGTAAGGATATCCTTCTTCAGTTTATTGACATAGTCTGTTGATGTATCAGTTATATTCGCATTATCCAGATTCTTGTATGCATCTTTTTCAAATGGAGAGGTATTGTGGCAATAACCGCTTCTGATGCTGAAGTTACCCAACTTGCATTCAGCACCGACACGGAAAGTATGCTGTGCCTTCAAATTCCGTTCAACCTCTTGATTCTGCGCCTTTGAAACGGCTCTGCCGGAAGAGAATTCCATTGACGAATAATCGGCATATTCATATTCTGCGTTCAAGGCCAGAAACGTACCGAAAGTATATGACATTGAAGCATTCAAACGCCATGGTGTTGATATCTTATAGTCAATCCTCACCTCATCACAGAAACGCTCCGGATCACGAGTGTCATAAATATAGCCATCGGTAGCAGCTATTGATGAAGAATAGATATCTGTAAGCTTATACCAAGTAGGAGAATGTACAGCAAGACCGATCTTGAAAGGAGAATACTTGAAAGGACGTATAATAGCACCCAGCTTCAGGTTCACGCCATTTCCTTCTACCTTATAATTGTTTACGATTGAATAAATTTCGCCTAATTTGTCATTCTCAAAATAACAGCTGTAATTACTGTAATCGATGTTTGAGAAACCTAATGTCACACCTAAATACAAGAAATCGTTATAGTTCGCAGAAACATTAAGTTCCACGTTGTCAACACCGCCACGCTTCTCGCTGTAATATCCTATCTCGTCGGGAGCCATCAGCAACAAGCCGTTAGGATCTGTAATAAAGTCCTTGGCATCTTCATAGCCATAATAACCCTCTGCCATAAGAAGTGTCAGCCAATTGAAATTGAAGCCGGAATACATTTCCTCACTAAGACCGTCAATAGCAAAAGGATTACGGCGATAGATATCATCTATTATATACTGTTGCGAGAAACCGTCTGCCAGACCGGACATCTCAAAATCCTCTTTGAAGTTATTCTTCCTGTTATAGTTTATACCAAAGTTCAAATATTTCCAATCATTGTCGGAAATGGGATTTGAAAGCACAAAGCCGATATTGTCAAGACCTACGTACGAAACATCGCTTTTGGACTTTCGTGCAACATATTCCGCTTCTGACTTATTGAAATTCACACTCGCAGTAAAACTGAAGTCATTGGAACGGAACAGAGCAATTCCTGCCGGATTGGTTCCTATAACAGACACGTCTCCGCCCAAAGCGCTCATAGAACCGCCCATACCTACAAAACGTGCAGTACCTGTAAGATTATTATCTGCTGCGGGAATCACATTATACATATTCTGCGATGCAAGACAACATGGCAATAACAACAATGCATATAGTACTTTTTTCATAGCAAACATTTTATATTATTTATTCTCTATTGTTTTTCTCATATCACTATCGGCGTGAGCTACGTGAGCCTCCTCTTGATGAAGAACCGGAACCTGAGCTACGGAATGATGAGCCGGAGCCTCTGGAACTTGAGCCGGAACTGCGGAATGATGAGCCGGAACCCCTAGAACCGGAACCTGAGCTACGGAACGATGACTCTGAGCCACCTCTAGAACGTGTCACGCTTGTACTGCTTGGACGGTTATAACTCCTTGAAGAACCGTTCCCATAACTATTCTCTTTACCTCTGCGTTGTTCACGTACACTCACACCCTCTACCCTACGCCTGTTGCCTCCATTGTCTGACGATGAAGAATAGCCACGGCGTTGCTGATTCCTGTCAACACTCTTTCTCTCGTTCTTGTTGCCTTTTCCGTTTACAGCCTTTAGTGAAAGTCCATTCCCACGACTAGGCTGCTGGCGGTATTTCTTGACCGATGTCCCAACGTTGTTATCCGTATTGTTCTTTTTATCATTTATTCTTAACGTACGGTTCCCGTCACGAAGGTCCATTCTTCTATCCGGCCGTTGACGACGCATTCCAGTACCGTCTCCACGTTCACCTTTACGGAACTTTTTGTCATTTGAAACAACCTTGCCGTCCCGTCCTCTTCTGTCTTGTTCTTTACGTATTGAAGCACCGCCTATCGCTATTCCAGGTTTGTTTTCCTTGTTTACGAATCTTGATGAGCCAGTACCTCCTCTACGCATTCCACGGTCTCCCCGGCCGTTGTTAACAACATTTGAGCCATCCTTTCTGACATATCCGTTTCTTTTGTACATATTGTGGTTTACAGGGATATCCCTATACACCTTATGAGGCGGATTCCATGCCCTATACCAATAGTGGTTATGTCCCCATGATATATTATAATGATACCACCAGTCGGGACTGTCGTACCATGCAGGACTGAAACAAGCAAAATGATTGCTCAACCCTAGCCAAGTGCTTTTATAGGTAGCCAGATTCCATGTTCTATAGAAACCGAGAGAATAGTTGCATCTTCCCCAATGATACAATGGATTATTGACAGTGGGATATATATCTATGCTATATCCGTTATCATACACGAGCCAGTCATTTATTCCGCAACCATATACCAAGTCCCAACGGAGACTGCTGGAGTATAAACGGCCTGGACTGCGAAAACGTACAATACGTGTAGAGTAACTGTAATCATTGTCAAAATACAAGTCCGGATCATTCGTATATGATACACGCTCGGTCGCAGATACAAGATCGTCGATATTCAGAGTCAATGTATCTTCTTCATACACACCTTCTGCATATTCGTCGTATTCAGAAGCATCATTGGAGACATATTCTTCCGCATCGACAAAATAGCACTCTTCCGAACTCTTTATGACAACTGTCTTCTTCTCCTTCTTGGGAACGAAATAGACCTCGTCATACTGTGCCATTGAAACAAATGGAATCAAAGCCAAAAGAAACAATACTACCCTTTTCATAAGCCCATCTTTTATTTGTTACTATTTCTGATACAAAAATAGTAAGTGCCACGACAAAGAAATAGGGAAAAATCCTACAATAAACGAGGATTTTCCCTATTTATACATGCAAAGAGTTATAAGCACTCTGCGAATGCGATGAAATTACTCTACATCCTTTACTGGCTTACGCTTATAGTCTTCATTGAAAAGATACTCACCAAGCACCTCTTGAGCAGAGCGCGGCACTGCCACACGACCGGACTTCACGAACTGCAGCATGCAGTTCTGAGCTACGAACTGGTCATACAGCCTTACGATATCATCAGTAGAACCGGTAACCTCCACAACAGTATATGTCGGATTCACCTCCATTACACGAGCATTGTTGTGACGTATGGTCCTTGAGACCTCGCTGTTCTCCAACATGACAGGAGTCGAAAGCTTGTACAGCGCAACTTCTTGGAAGAAAATCTCATTGTCGGTATAATAATCAGCCTTGAGCACATCCACTTTCTTCTCTATACGCTTTGTAACCTTCTGCACGGAATCCTCTTCGCCCCACAGAGAGATTGTATAACGGTGAACGCCCTCGACTGATGACGATGAAGCCGTTATAGTATCTATGTTCATCATGCGACGTGTAAACTCAGCTGTAACCTGATTAAGCATACCGGCTATATTCTCAGTATATATGATTATAGTAAACAGTTTCTTGTCCATATCCATTTATTCAAAAATCATCTCATTTACCGAAGCACCCGGAGGTGTCATCGGCATTACATTAGCCTCTTCCATTACTGCCACATGCAACAGGAAAGGTCCCGGTGCCGCAAGCATTTCTGCAATGGCATCATCGAGCTCATTACGCTCGATGACAAGGCGTGACGGAATGCCGTAACCCTGCGCAATCAGAGCATAGTCGGGATTCAGCATCGGAGTCCATGAATAGCGGTGATTGAAGAAGAGTTCCTGCCATTGGCGTACATTGCCCAAGTAGTTGTTGTTCAGAAGAATTATCTTTACCGCAGTACCCTGCTCCATTATGGTACCCAACTCCTGTATATTCATCTGCATGCCTCCGTCACCGGTAAAAAGGCAGACTGTACGTTCAGGCATCGCAATCTTTGCACCGATAGCAGCAGGCAGTCCATAGCCCATTGTTCCCAGGCCTCCGGACGTGAGTATGCTATGAGGCTTTGTATATTTGAAATAACGTGCCGACATCATCTGGTTCTGCCCCACATCGGTAACAAGTATTGCGCTGTTTGCTGTAGCCTCGCTCACTTTACGTGCTACCTCACCCATAAGCAGAGGACCGTTTCCTGGATTCAAAGCCTTTACCGTAACTTTCTCATGCTCTATTGCATTATACCTTGCAAAGCTCTCAATCCACTCCTTATGCTCGGCTTTGTCCACAAGAGCCGTAAGAAGAGGCAGCACCTCCTTGCAATCGCCCACTATAGGTACATCCACTGTTACATTCTTGTTTATCTCGGCATGGTCAATATCTAT
>JAEIGA010005743.1_pt1 | contig 18912 bp, 11 predicted proteins | sample 9270691 | NCBI WGS metagenome assembly JAEIGA01 (sample SAMN17057246, study PRJNA624740) | gut metagenome | biome: biome; isolation source: fecal sample | host: Bos grunniens | place: China: Xizang | collected 2019 | reverse complement strand
TATTCAGTAATTTTTGCGACACCATATAAAAATAAAGATTCAAAATCTTTATGCAACGATACGCTTATCATCAAAGCGCACAAAGAAGTAGTTCCTCTAATAGAACTATTAGACGGAGACACCTCCATTAATAACAATGGAAAAATTCAGTATTGTAAAGAAGAGACACCAGGAATACTCACCATAAAACGGGGAAAAAGAAATTATGAGGTTGAGGTAATTGATGATAAATTTTCTGCTTTTACACTTGTAAGTGATTCTACATACATATTCAAACCGAATATTGATACAAAAAAACCGGGAAAAGACTCGGTAAAATTCATTCAAAAAAACAATACCGGTTGTATAAGTGATACATTTACGCTCAACATTGAAGTATTAGATGTTACAGCTTCAGAAACACCGGCATTACCTTCAGCCATCAACAGATGTGTAACTCCAAATGAAACAGTAGTAATTACCATAGAAGATCTTGAAGCCGTAAAAGAAAAAAGAGCAGAAGGTTTTGATGTAAGATGGTTTGCTGTAATCAACAACAAGGAAATTATGATAAAAGAGGACACAATTTCTATTGAAGTTCCAATTGATTCCGTCGGAACATTCACTTACGGCGCAAAATTTTACTTCTTCGGGTGTGAAAGTAAAATGGCAAAATGTACCCTAAACGTATTTGCTCCAGACCCTAAGATACCACCAACAACAATATCCGGATGCCAATACTCAACGCCAAATGTAACTGAAATAAGTAAGAAAATAACTGTTAGGAATGAATCCAAAACATATTATTTTCCGTATGATTCACACAATCCCACTCCTTCATTTACTGAAAATGAATCAGAATCACTAGAAAATATTGTAAACAACATAAATTTCAATATACATGGAGATAACTACTTTTATGTATGTACTAAAAATGAATTTGAGTGTTGGAATGAACCTACAATAATAAAAATCCAAATTCATCCTACAGATACAATACGTCCCGAATTTATAGTAAATGAGAAAGTCGCAGATTCTGTACTATATTGTGTTGGTGATAACGTTAATGAACTTGACAATTTCATTAATAAGTCAAAACACCCTGGGATAACAGATTATAGGTGGTATAATACCGCACCAAAAAAACCATATAATACAACTCCTCAGACTACACATGCCACAGGTCAAGATATAAATATTATCTCCACAAGACCTAGTACCCATGAATACTATGCCGTAAGAATAGATAACAATGGTTGTGCAAGCAATTACGGAAAATTCAAAGTTGTTGTTGGAGATCGAATTACAACTCCTCCACCTGCAGTCGGAGGCATAAAACATGCCGGACTTAATGTAATTTCAGTTGACTTTTTCTGTAAAAATGCATCTATTTATGAAAATAACATTATTCCTATCGAAACAGACCTTCCATCATACTCAATTGATTGGGCTGAAAAAAGTTCATTGAGCGATGAGTGTCCAGATGAAAAAAATACCAAGAATGTCGAAATAAAAAATACAAAAAATCGTAATGGGGATTTTAAAGTAAACATAGGAGAAGTCGGAAGCAAATATTATTGTGTAAGACAAAGTACTCTATTAGGGTGTAAAGGTCCTTGGATTACAGTAAAAGTAACTGTCAACGATTCTGTGAAAGATATTCCAACAATAAAAACACCTATAGCTTGTCAATATGACAATGAAATTAGAGTCAAGGATAGTGTTATTTATCCTTCTAATTTGGCTCTAAATATTTATAATGAAAATTTTGAATTGGTAAGTGAAAAAGACGCTATTATAAAAACGGATGTCGCAGACAAATTCCTTTCATCTCTTGGTAATAATAAATACTTTGCATCACTAAAAAATGAAATAACAGGCTGTGAAGGTAAAATTGTTGGTGTTGATGCCATCATCCACCCAAAACCATCTTTACCTTTGGTTGATGAAGGTAATAAACAGTTGTATTTCTGTGTAAACAATCAAAAAATTCATATCAATGATTTTGCACAAGTTACAATTAATCCTTATGATCATCATACAAAATTGTCATGGGACAAAGATTCTATAATAACCACCCAAATAAAAGATAAATGCGTTGTTTGGCAAGTGGATACCATCACATTATGTAAGAGCGATACAATAGAGATTAATTACATCGTTGATAAACCATTTGAATACTCTCCAACCGACTCAATTATTGTTTGTCACAATGAGAGTGTAAACCTATGGAATATCATAGAAAAAAATATCCGAACAAAGAATCAACTCATCAAAAATGCAAAAACCGAGTTTTCGATTTCGCCGATTATCGGAAATATCCAACAAGCGAAATTGAGCCAAATTGAAGCTGAAAATATCGTATCTACTGCAATTTCCACTGAAGATCAAATCAAAGATTACATCATCAAAATCTGGGAACCTATCAGTGGTTGTGAAGTCTATGATTCTATGTGCATTCGTTTCAAAGCTCTTCCTAAATTAGAAGAATCGACACCAGGTTCCTTCTGCCAATATGAGTTATTCGATCTTCCTACTCCATCATCCGATTACAACTTTGAGTGGAAAATTGTAGATGGAGAAAGTGTTAATGTTTGGAACGATATAAGTTTAACTCAGGATGAAACTTTCCGCTTGACTGCCACCACAAAAGACTCCTATCAATGTAAAGACAGCATCGACTGGAATGTGAAAATCATTGAAATTCCGGATACTCCTATTGTTAGTGTGCCTACATATTGTCAATTCACCGGGAAACATGCTATCGAGACTCAATTACAAGGAACTACAAACAACCCTGTTAGCGACTTATCATATATTTGGTACAAAAATGGAGTTGTAACAGACAAAGTCAATACGGATACTCTTTTCTCGGGAAAAAGCATCCAAGAGACCTATACTGTTGTTGTAACCAATCAATTCACGCGATGCTCCAATCGTGACAGTGTCATCGTGAATATCTGGCAAGCAATAACTTTGAACATGGAGGATATAGAACCGGTTTGTGAACCGGAAACAATCAATGTTGCCAATAAGGTAAATATCTACACATCAACCAACATAGCTTCTTTCGGAGGAAACACTCCTAAGTTGCTCTCCTACTTCATCTTGGAAAATGGTCAAGAAAAAGAGGTTACGCCTAACGATCTTTCTGCAATCGATTTCGATTCAAACCATTTTGAAAGATATTTTGGATACAAAATGACAGACTCAAGAGGTGTTTGCACCTCTGCTGATACATTTAAAGTAACTATTCATCCAAAACCATCTGTTCCTACAATCGAAGGTGGACAAGATACTTTATTCTTCTGCAAAGATGATGCTCCATTAACTCTGTCAGCTATGCCAAATGGACGCTTAACAGACATTGGATTATTTTGGGACAATGGAGCAAAGGGGAACACTACACCGGTGAAAGAGGATATTAGATGTGCAACGTACAATGTTCAGGCGATTGATACCGTAACCCAATGCAAAGGCGATTTTATAGGTATAGTGGCGGCCATTGCTCCGGCTATACAGACAAAACCTATTTTCAAAAACGATACGATCGAATTGTGTGCCGGCGAAATTTTAAATCTATGGGATTTGGCATACAATTCATTTAGCCATGATGGTTTCTATAACTCCGAACTGATCATAACGCAATCAACCAAAAACGGGAATGCAATCGAACAAAATTTGTTAGAACAAATCACCTCAACTCAACAAGACACTTCAACTTATTGGTTCGAAATAACCGACCCACTAACAAGTTGTAGTGCCACCAACACAGTTGTTGTGGTCTTCCATGCAAAACCAACAATCGTTTTTGATGGAGAAACGACAATCTGTCAAAATTCCAACCTAAAGTTAAATACGACGGGAGACGAACGACTAATCAATTATAAATGGGAAATTGACAACAACTTGGTTAGCACGTCCGATATGTATCAACAAACGAATCTTCAAGATGGATTTGAAATCAAATTGACTACGACATTGGATGAATTAAAAAGTTGTTCATCAACCATAAATCAAAAGATCATTGTTAACCCGGCTCCGGAAACGTTGACACCGATTACATTCAACCGTTGTCAAACTGAATCTGAAAAAATCGTAAAAATCAATCGAAACAGGAGTTCAAACGAAATTGGTCAATATGCCATCACTTGGTTTAATACAGATGGTACAATCCACTTGCAGGATGAAGAGATTGAGGTAGATTTGGCTCAAAGTCGTATCTTGGAATATGATGTAATGCTTACTGATCGTATTACATCATGCAATAGTGAGAAAAGTAGAGTCACTATCAAAATTAATCCTCGAATCAGATTTGAATGGAGCGATCCTGACACAATTTGTCCGCCTAATGAATACCAACTTTTGCAAAATGTCTTAAACAGTGTAACCGGTGGTACAAATCCTAAATATCTATATACTGTTTTCAATGGTGACACCATAAAAAATGAAAATAACATCGCCCAAAGCGGTCGTTATACCGCGTACTTCACCGATGATAATCAATGCGAAAACTCTCAAGAGGTAAACGTTCAATTCTTCAAACGTCCGGAAGTGCCTACACTTATCGCTCAGAATATTGTTTGTCAAGGTATTGGCGACATCACTTTCTCTGCAAAGAAAAATGGAGAAGATGTTTTGAATCAAACGTTTGAGTGGAAAGAGGGTGTTAAAACCACTTTGGCAGACCAATTAAACGTTTCTACCGATGAGTACGGAATCAGAAACTTCATCATAACGGCTGTTGATACACTTTCGCATTGTCGTAGTGAAGAATCAACTTTCAAATTGGACATCAGAGAAAAGATCCACTTCTCTCCTATCGAGCCGCTGGAAAGTTGTTTTGATGTTCCTGTCGATTTGACTCTTGCTACTCAAAATGCATACAGCGGCAATGATGAAGAGAAGATTTTGTCTTACTTCTCAGTCAACAGCAACAACAGTTTATCTTTGATTAACGACCCCACTAATGTGTTAAACAGCGGAAAAGTTGTTATCAAAGTTGAAGAATCAGAATCCGGTTGCAACAGAGAAGATACCATCATCGTTGATATTAAACTACCATTGCAAATCAGTACGATCGGTACTACCACAATTTGCGAGGGCGAGAAAATCAATGATTTGACTGCCATCAACGCAGAACGTTACAACTGGGTTCGACAAAACGGAACGGAAGTGGAATCTACGCTATTCCCGTTCGGAAACTCTTTAACTGAAACCGAAACTTTCAGGTTGTACGGAGAAAAAAAGGTGGGTAACATCTATTGTATGGATAGTACCGACGTTGAAATAACAGTTAATCCAAATCCGTTACCACTAAAGGATAGTGTACTGTACTTCTGTCAGACAACAAATGGAGTAGAAGAATTACAATTTAGTACCAACGAAAGAAATGGAGAATTATTAGAAATTACTTGGTTAAACTCCGACGGGGATATCTTATTTGGTGTAAATCAAGAACAAATTATAACAACTACGAGTGACACCACCTATACAATCTATGCAAAACAAATTAATAAAGAGACTAGTTGCGAAAGTAAATTAACAAAAGTAGAGGTGAATATTTTGCCTAAAATAGAAGTTCCAACTATAGATAGTACAACCTGTCAACCTAACTTTATTAATCTATCTACACTTGCGAGTAGAGGTGTAACCGCCAAGGAGTACTCATCAAAGATTAGCATTGAAAGCATAGGTATAACCAATGAGATTGATAGAAGTTTGGTCACTCCAATTTCCAACAGCACAGAGATTACAGAAAGTGGAATTTATCGAGTATCTTATAGTTATACTCATGAAAATGTAACCTGTCGTAATAGTGCAGATGCAAAATTAACATTCTTGACACAACCAGAGAAACCGCTTATTGACAATCAAGCTATATGTCAAAATAGTGGCGAATATGAACTGAAAGGAACACCATCCTTAAGTAATTTACGTTTAATTTGGGAAGATCTTTCAGTATATCCAAGTAGAATTGACACCAATAAAACAACTATCACCACAAATATGGCGACAGAGATGAACTTTAAAGTTCGTCATATCCAAAATAATAGTGGATGTATTAGTACGGACACAATTATCAAAGTATCAATTTTACCTGAAATAGTAGCACTAGATCTTGACACATCGATTTGTTATGGTGAAAATGTCAATTTGCGAAAATTTGTAGAGAGCAACCATCAACAAAACAAACTTATCAACTCCATTCTATTCAGAAATCTAGAAATGGAACAATACAATGAAGAGGAAATAGATAAAACAAGTCGATTCTATGCATTCCTTTCCGATAAACATGGAGTTTGTCGAGATACAAGTATGATTCAAATTCAAGTTAACACTCCGATTAAAATTGAAATTGATGGATACAAACCAACAATTTGTTCTGATGAAACAATTCAATTAAGCGTATCCGGCGCTGATGAATACAAATGGAACAATGTATATGACGGAGCAAATTTTGAATACAAAAAGAGTAATCCCGGAGAAATTACGATTGAGTTAAATGCAAAAAAATCATTTAATGATATTTTCTGCTACAAGGATAGTACTTTCACCATCGAAGTATTAGCTGATGTAAAACCATTGACGTTGACCTATGACACATGTAGAAATAGCAGAATTACAACCGAAATGATTAAAGAAAAGTTCAACATTTCTGAAACCATCGATTCGATTTGGTATAATTCTCAAAACATTATCAGAAGTAACCTAAGTAGAGTAATTGAAGATGAAGGTGATTACCTGTTACTTGTAAGCAATCAATATGGTTGCAAGACAACTCATCAAATGAAAGTAAACATGTATGGAGTTGACAATTTAAGCGTCGATTACAACAATTCCACACCATACTGCTTTGGAAGCATGGATACGTTCACTGCCAAAACAGACAATGAGTGTAAATACTTTTGGATAAATAGAGATAAGAACGGACAAGCAGATGGAACAAAATACATCGACACAATGGTAACCAACACCAACTACATGCTCATTGCAGCAGAAAAGATTATGGGTTGTAGAGACACAATTGAATTTACCACGAATGTACGGGAACAAACTCCTATCATAGTAAAAGGGAAAACAACTGTGTGTGAAGGTAACACTATAAGTTTATCAGTAACAAATCTCAAGTCAGTATCTTGGTCTTATAATGACAGTATAATTGAGAATAATGATTTAAATGTTATTGGAGAAAAAAATACGAAGATAGATGTTTGGGGTGTTGACATTAATGATTGTCCGATTGTAAAAAAACCGGTTGAAATAAGCGTTGGGACATTATTAAATCCGATTATAACGTCTGATAGAGACGAAGGAGAATATAATTTATCCAGAGAACAGAACTCTATAATACTGACAGAAATGGGGAATAGCAATCAGGATAGGTCACTTCTCACCTACTATTGGCAAATTGGAAATGGAGAAATAGATTCCATATCCCACGGAAGTCTAACACACACGTTCAGTAACGAAGAGATTCTCTTTAATAAAGACATCGAAGTTAAACTTAAGATAGTACACGAATACGATTGTGAAGCTACAGCAACAAAAATTTTGACAATCGATCCAAGCATCGAAGTTCCGAACACCTTACTATACGGTCATGAATTTATCTTTATGGAAGATTATGAACTTCAAATTTTTGACAGAGTAGGAACGCTTATTCACGAAGGAAAGGGTTGGGATGGAACCTACAAAGGAAGACCTGCAATCGCAGATACCTACTTCTACTCGTTACTTTACTACGTAAAAGGAGAAAAACAGTTTAAAACAGGTTATATTACTTTAGTCAGATAACATGAAATTTAAAAGATTATTCGGTTGGCTTCTGTTTTCGACTATTTGTTTTCAAATGGTCGGACAGGAAGTCCCATTTTTCACCAATAAACAATTACAATACAACTATTTTAATCCCGGTTATATTCCGGAACTACAATATGCCTCTGTAGGAATCAGTGGTAAATTTCAATGGGTAGGATTGGAGGGACAACCCATTGATGGATTTTTCAGTGGAAAATACTTTTTCTTGGGAGCCCACTCTCAAGTCGGATTCAATATGTTATATGACAAAATCGGTTACCAACAAGTAATTAATCCGAAGATAAACTACGCATTCTGCATACCAATAGGCGATGATAGTTATCTCAACATGGGATTGAGCACAGGATTAATGAGCAAGGGGTATAATGACGATGAAATAGTCGTTTGCGGAAATAAAAATATAGACGAAGCCACCAAAAAGTTAGAAAAAGGGAATGCGGCAGACATTGATGTAGGATTTGAATTCCTGATTCAAAATTTCGAATTCGGAGGTGCTGTAAATCATCTGTTAAAAGGGAATCGAATGGTAAAAATGAACAAAACAATTTTTGCCTTTGCCAACTACAATTTCCAAAGTTCCGAATGGTGGCGACTCTCTCCGTTTTATACATTTTACGGAGTGTTATCAAATGATGAGAAAAATCATATTTGGAAACATCAGATGGGATTACAATTTCACTACATTACCGATTATGACAATGCGCCAATGGATTTATTTTACATAGGAGCAGCCTACAGACTTCCGCGCGAGGGATCGGTGATGGCAGGATTTGGATTTGGTTTTTTTTCGGTATTCTACTCGTATGATTTCTTCTTTGGCAATTTAAGCAAAAATAGCAGTGGTTCTCATGAATTAGGAATCGAATTCAAAATCAAACAGCACGACAAAGGCTGTTATGCAAATTATGGAAAAACAAGAAAAAAATATACACGTTACAACAGAATGTAACAAAACTTTTACATGTTTTTTTTGGTGGGTCAACTGATTACTCCCCAATTGATTTTTTTCTTAGCCAATTGATTCAATTGCATATTAAGCAATAGATTTTTCTCCATTTGAAGGTCAGGATCTTCATCTAAGACATCAATTGCAAGATGACGCGCCTGCTGAACAATCTGTCCATCAGTTACTAAATTAGCGATTTTAAGATTGAATGGGACTCCACTCTGCTGGGTCCCTTCCAAATCTCCAGGTCCTCTCATTTTTAAATCAACCTCAGAAATTTCAAAACCATCACACGTTCTCACCATCACCTCCATACGCTGTTTACTATCAGAAGATAATTTAACTTGAGTCACTAAAATACAGTAAGATTGTTCTGCTCCGCGCCCTACTCTGCCTCGTAACTGATGCAACTGAGATAAGCCAAAACGATCCGCACTCTCTATCATCATAACGGAGGCATTCGGAACATTTACCCCAACCTCGATAACCGTTGTCGCTACCAAAATTTGCGTCTCTCCGGTTACAAATTTTTGCATCTCCGCATCTTTCTCTGCAGGCTTCATCTTACCATGAACCATCCCAATACGATAATGGCTCTCGGGAAAAACATGTTTCAACTTTTCATAACCTGCCTCCAAATTTTCATAATCCATCTTTTCTGATTCCTGAATCATCGGATATACTATATAAATTTGTCTACCTATTGCAATTTGAGACTTAATAAATTCATACAAGTCTGCTCTTTTGGTATCATAACGGTGAATGGTCTGAATTGGCTTCCTTCCGGGCGGTAATTCATCAATAATTGAAACATCCAAATCTCCGTACAACGTCATAGCTAATGTTCTTGGGATTGGCGTAGCAGTCATAACCAACACATGAGGAGGTTGAACACTTTTAGACCACAACTTAGCTCGTTGAGCAACCCCAAAACGATGTTGTTCATCAATAATAACCATCCCTAAACGCGGGAATTGAACCCAATCTTCCAACAATGCATGTGTTCCGATTAAAATTTGAACTTTCCCATCATTCAAATCAGCTAAAATTCGTTCTCTATCTTTCTTTTTCGTAGATCCGGTTAACAGCTCTACTCCAATCCCTAATGGTTCAACCAAAGTACGAATGGTTTCAAAATGCTGAGTTGCCAGAATCTCTGTTGGAGCCATTAAACTAGCTTGAAAATCATTATCCAATGCCATTAACATCGACATCAAAGCAACCAACGTTTTTCCACTTCCGACATCACCTTGTAATAACCTATTCATTTGTTTTCCACTACCGACATCAAAACGAATCTCTTTCAAGACTCTCTTCTGTGCATTGGTCAAATCAAATGGAATGTGGTCGCTATAGAAAGTATTGAAGTAATAACCAATTTTCGAGAAAAGAAACCCCTTAAAACGATTAGCACGAATTTTTGTCGTTCGTACTATTCCTAATTGGATATAAAATAATTCTTCTAATTTTAAACGAAATTGAGCAGCTTTTAGAAGTTCAAAGTTTTTAGGATAATGAATATTAACCAAAGCATCATGCAATGACATTAATCCGCATCGTCGCAAAATATGCTCCGGCATAGTTTCAGGGATACGATAACCATTTAATGAATTTAATATGTCTAATTGGATTTTCTGCAATGCTTTTGACGTAAGAAATCCGGTTTTCATCTTCTCCGTCGTATTGTATAAACCTTGTATTCCACCAATCTGTAATTTAGATTTAGCTTCATTAATCGTCTCGATTTCTGGATGAACAATACTAATATGTCCATTAAACAGAGTCGGCTTACCAAATACAACATACTCATTCCCCTCTTTATACTTTCCTTCCAAATACTTGATTCCCCTAAACCAAATCAGTTCCATCGCAGATTCGCCATCAGAAAAAATAGCAGTCATACGTTGCTTCCGACCCTCACCTTGCATAGAAATTTTCAGAATTCTCCCTCTCACTTGTACATAAGAGGATGAAGAAACAATTTCACTGATCTTGTAAAATTTACTCCTATCAATATAACGATAAGGGAAATAATACAACATCTCCTCATAGTTGGTAACTCCGATTTCACTCTTTAGCAATGCAGCCTTTTTCGGACCAACCCCTGACAAATAGGTAATATCTTTATCTGACAAAAATGACATTACAAAATCTCTGCAACTTTTAAATCAAATGAAGTCGTAATTTTTATATTTTCTCTATTACCATCCGTAAGAACAACTTTAACACCATAAGCCTCAACCACACTTGCATCATCTGTAAACGAAGTAGTATAGGGTAAAGAATATGCCTTTTTAAGAAGTGATAATTTAAACGTTTGAGGAGTTTGAACCAACCTCAATTTAGCTCTTTCTTTGGCCTGACTATCCCCATCGGTATTTACAATTTCTCTAACAGAGTCAACGCACTCTATGACAGGTACTGCAACTCCGAATTTTTCTGCTTCAGCAAAAGTAGAAGCAATTGTAGCTAACGAAACGAAAGGTCTAACTCCATCATGAACAGCCACTAATGCCTCTTCAACTTGTATAGAGGACAAACCATTTAATACAGAATGATAACGGGTTTCACCTCCATGTACTAACTGATATGAAAGTGTGAATTTATATTGTTGACACAAATTCAACCAATATTCGACCTGAGACTCCGGAAGAACCAAAACAATATGAATATTCACATCATACTCATAGAATCGTTCCATCGTTCGCATCAAAATCGGCTTCCCTTTAATCGGTAAAAATTGCTTTGGAATATCGCCACCCATACGTAAACCTTTACCACCGGCTACAATTATCACAAACTTCTCCATAAGACCTAATTTACTAAATTATCAATCCCAAAGACAAATTTAAAATAAGTTCTCTCAAATTCACCTTTTACGAAAAGATTTTTAAAAAAAAATATAGATGTGCAAGTTGGATTAAGATATTTACCATACAAGCACATCTATACTATACCAAAATAATCTGCTGCATCAATAAAGAGAATAAATCAACCTAGATCGAAATATCACTCAATTACTGAATATCGAAAACAACGCTACAGATTCTTATCCATCCAATCCTAAGATTCATTAAAATTGACAAGATACAAGGCGTTGAGATTTAGAGTAAGGGAGTGTACTTTCGTACATGAACAAACTCTAATGTCGATACGCAGTAGATTGTTAATTATAATGAATCGACTTAAAACGCATCAATAATACCGCAGAAATCCTCTACTTTCAAAGAAGCTCCACCAATCAAACCTCCATCAATGTTTGGTTTAGCGAACAACTCAGGAGCATTTGAAGCCTTACAAGAACCACCATAAAGAATAGAAGTATTTTCAGCTACATCGTTACCATATTTATCAGCGATAACAGAACGAATGTAAGCGTGAATCTCCTCTGCTTGCTCTGCAGTAGCAGTTTTACCTGTTCCAATAGCCCAGATTGGTTCGTATGCGATGATGATTTTAGAAAAATCTTCAGCAGACAAGTTGAATACAGAACCTTCTAACTCAGCCTTAACCACCTCATTTTGTTTATTAGCCTCACGCTCAGCCAAACTCTCACCAATACAGAAAATCACTTTCAAGCCATTTTCAAGAGCCAACAAAACTTTTTCTTTCAAAATTTCAGGAGTTTCATTGTAATATTCACGACGCTCAGAGTGACCTAAGATTACATACTCTGCTCCGGTTGATTTAACCATCGCTGCAGAAACTTCACCTGTATATGCTCCGGAAGCCTTATCTGCACAGTTTTCAGCAGCCACACCAATCTTTTTAGTATCAATAGCAGCTGCAACACTTGCTAAATGAATAAATGGAGTTCCGATAATAACATCGCAATTCAAACTCTTATTTTTCAAAGCGGCATCCAATCCGGTTGCCAAATCAAGACCCTCTTGCAAGGTCTTGTTCATTTTCCAGTTTCCTGCTACAATATTCTTTCTCATTGTTACAAAATTTATAAAAGATTAATTAATACTATTTTTCTGTTTAACTCTATCCAATACATAACTAATAAGATGGTCAATTGCAAAGACCAAAATCAAAGGAACAATAAATAAAATGACCGACAAGAAAACAACTCTCCAATCATTAGGTTGTTGAACCTGACCTCTTGGAGAATCCTCCAATGGTTCTGTAAAGGTAGGCATATTTTTATTGCTCCACTTGTTGATTACAACACCATCTTTTATCAATACCAATCCGGGATTTGAACGAACAATCGTTTTAAGTGTAATCTCATCTGTATTTACAAAAGGATACTCTACACCCCCGGACTCTATCTTATACTCCTCCATCTCCTTAGTCTCCAATCCGGTTGCTGTCATACAATAGAAGCCATACGAATTTTTCTTAGCAAAATCATAAATTGCAGCAATCTCCTTACGTTTACGAGTATCTGCTTTTTCCACACGATGACTTACCAATAAGAAGGTGTAACCAGGATTTGATACCACATCTTCTGTAATATCTCCCAAGTCAGGATGCTCCATTGTAAAGTCATGAATTGGAGGTTCATAACCTTTCTTTATTAAGACATTTTTAGAATCAACAAACGTCCATGAGGAGTCATTACTTGGATAATTATCCATAGAAAACTCTTGTTGAACACCATCTTTTTCATAAATCAACGTAGTCTCATAAATATCTGGTTCAGCACCTTCCGGTACTTCCATCGACTGAGGTATATTTGTTCCATTTTTGTATGGACGAAAATCAATGATCGGCAAATTCACTAAACAATAAAGCGAAACACAAATTGAAAAACATCCTGCATAAATAGCAATAATCCAATCCGTTCTTTGTGAAAATAAATTAGGACTATATTTTCTCAACATATAAATAACTATTGCTAAAGCTGAAAAAACAACATTTTTCCAAAATGTAGCCCAATTACTTATTACTAACGCATCCCCAAAGCACCCACAATCGCTCACTGGGTCGGTCAAGGCAATGTAAAGAGTTAAAGGGGTCATAAACGCCATAAAAAGAATGGTCAGAATAGAGGTTGTTTTTAAATTTGCACCCAACAACAAACAAATTCCCAATAAGAACTCTGCCGCACACAGAAGAATCCCTGCCACAAAAGCCAATGGCAACAAGGCATCCCAACCAAACGCAGTTAAGTAATCCTGAATTTTATAATAAGATCCATAAGGATCTACCGCCTTTGCATATCCGGAAAAGATAAATACGCAACCAAGTACAATTTGACAAATAACAACAATTATTCGCTTCACCTTACTCATATCTAAATTCATATCATTCACCTCCCTATTATATTTATTAATTTATTTCGTTCTCGTTAAACTCTATTTTTATCAGACCAAACATTGCATAATTAATCATGTCCATATAGTTGGCATCAACTCCTTCCGAAACCAAGGTGAAATGTCCATTATCTTCAATTTGCTTGGTTCTATACAACTTCATAAGAATCAAGTCTGTGTATGAGCTCGGACGCATACCTCTCCAAGCTTCATCATAATCATGATTTTTAGCCAACATCAATTCGCGAGTTTGAGCCATGTACTTATCATACAAATCAATAGCTTCATCAATGGTTATATCGCATGTTTCAGAATATCCTCGAGCCAACTGAATAAGTCCCATTACACCATAATTAACAATTCCGATAAGCTCCGATCGAATACCCTCATCAATCATAGACTCCTTCTTCACCTCCAATGTCCTGATCCGATTCGCTTTTATATAAATTTGATCTGTAATCGATTCCGGACGTAAGATACGCCAAGCAGCTCCATAATCTTTCAATTTCTTAATATACAAATCTCTGCATATCTTGATTACTGCATCAAACTCTTGCTCTGTATTTTTCACAACGTTTCAAATCATTGATTAAACATATCCTTATTATAAAACTCTAAAATTTCTGTTGTTGCCCGATAAGCATGACGAGCCGAACTATTTTCATTCAAATCAATCGCCTTCTGATAATTATTCAAAGCGGATTGCCAATCTTCCTTCTTTCGATAAGCATTCCCTAACAAAAAATAGGCATCGTCCGAATCGGGATTTTCACAGATAAATGCATTCAACATCTCCACAGCATCATCCCAACGACCTGCATCCAATAGTTCTTTCGCACGCTTTAAATCTAACATAATCAAGCAGTTTTAACTCTGTAGTGGCAACGAACCTTCCCTTTTGCCAATGCAGATAATTTACTCTTATTCATTTGCCGGCGGATAGGCGACACATGGTCTATGAACACCTTACCCTCCAAATGATCATATTCGTGCTGAATTGCTCTTGCCTTAAAGCCCTCTATCTCCTCATCACAAGCTTCAAACTTTTCATTCAAATATTGAATTCTTATTTTTGTTGGACGCTTTACAGTTTCATTTATACCCGGCAAACTTAAACAACCCTCATTGTACGTATCAAGTTCATCCCCAAATTCAATAATACGAGGATTAATAAATACTTTTTTGTAGCCCATAAATTCAGAGTCCTTGTCATCATCAGCCATAGCTGTTAAATCTACAACAAAAAGACGAATCGATAGACCTATCTGTGGAGCTGCCAATCCTATGCCTTCTGCATTATACATTGTCTGAAACATATCTTCTATCAACTTATCCAACTCCGGATAATTTTTGTCGATATCTTGCGTTTCACTTCGCAACGTCTGATGCCCATATATTACAATCGGATATATCATTACCTTATATATTTGTTAAAAATTCATTTTTTCACTTTCCATAAAGGACTGTAAAATTATCGTTGCACTAATCTCATCCACCAGTGCCTTATTTTGACGATCTTTTTTCTTTAATCCTCCATCTAACATTGCTTGATGAGCTAAAACCGAGGTAAATCGCTCATCATACATTACAATTGGAACATTGGGATGTTGTTTTTTTAATTTTTCCACAAATGGTTTAATGTATTGCATCGACTCCGACTCCTCATTTCTCATCGTCTTCGGAAGCCCAACTACTATACGTTCAACCTCTTCTTTGGCTAAATATTCCGACAAATACCTCAAAATATCACAACTCTTCACCGTTGTTAAACCATTTGCAATAATTTTCAACGGATCAGAAACTGCGATTCCCACTCGCTTTCGCCCATAATCTATAGCCAATATCCTACCCATATTCAAAACAATAACACTCAACGACAAAATTAGTACAAAAAAAAGGAAGTACAAAAATTTCAAGAAGTATTTAGACGTTGTTTAAAAATTTATTAAGAATTTTGTACCTTTGTCACATGGTTAGAATATTATTAATTCCGCAAAGATTTTAAGTGATATGCCATTAAATATACCATCGAATTTGCCGGCAGTCAAAGAACTGCAAAAGGAAAATATTTTTGTCAAGGACTCTGAATCAGCCTCAACGCAAGATATTAGACCGTTAAAAATTATCGTTCTAAATTTAATGCCATTGAAGATTACGACAGAGACCGACTTAATTCGACTATTATCCAACACTCCACTTCAAATTGAACTGGATTTTATGCGAATAAAAAGTCATACATCCAAAAATACTCCGATTGAACACCTGCTTACATTTTATAAAGATTTTGATTCGCTTCGAAAGGAACGTTATGATGGTATGATTATAACCGGTGCTCCTGTCGAAAATTTTAAATATGAAGAGGTTACCTATTGGGAAGAGATGAAAGAAATTTTTGATTGGGCAAAAACTCACGTCACCTCAACTCTATTTATTTGTTGGGCTGCTCAAGCCGGATTGTACCACTATTACGGTGTTCCAAAGTATCCTTTAGACAAAAAAATGTTCGGAGTTTTTAAGCATAGCGTTTCTGATCGATTAAACCCAATTTTTAGGGGATTTGATGATTTATTCTACGTCCCTCATAGTCGTCATTCGGAAGTAAGACGATGTGACATCGAAAAAATTTCAGGATTAAAAATATTATCTGAATCTCCTGATGCGGGAGTTTATATGGTTCAAGGGAGAAATGGTCGAGAATTTTTTATTATGGGACACTCTGAATATGCTCCAAACACACTCGCAGATGAATATTTCAGAGACAAAAATAAAGGATTAGAAATTGAAATTCCTGTCAACTACTTTGAGGACAACAATCCAGAGAAAAATCCTTTGGTTCGTTGGCGAAGTCACGCCAATTTATTATTCACCAATTGGCTAAACTATTTTGTTTACCAACGGACACCGTACAATATTCACCGTATTCGATAATATATGTATAATGCGCAAGATTGAATTGCTATCTCCTGCCAAAACTGCCGAGCATGGTATAGAAGCCATAAGCCATGGCGCAGATGCAATCTATATTGGGGCTCCTCAATTTAGTGCGCGAGCATCTGCCGGTAACGATATAAAATCGATTGAGCAACTCATCAATTATGCTCATCTATATCATGCAAAGGTTTACGTTGCTTTAAACACTATCCTTACAGATAAAGAGTTACTTGAAGCCGAAAAACTCATTAATTTATTGTATAATATCGGGACTGATGCTTTAATTATTCAGGACTTTGGTATAACTCAACTATCCCTCCCTCCAATTGCATTACATGCGAGTACACAAATGGATAATCGTACACCTGACAAGGTGAAATTTTTGGAAGATGCCGGATTTGAACAAGTTGTTTTAGCTCGAGAGTTATCGCTTAACGAGATCACAAACATTGCGCAAAATTGTTCCGTAAAATTAGAAGCGTTTGTTCATGGTGCTCTTTGCGTATCCTATAGTGGCAGATGCTATTTAAGTCAACACGTTTGCCAACGCAGCGCAAACAGAGGAAGATGTGCTCAACTCTGCAGACTTCCTTACTCATTAATAGATGCCAATGGAAACTATATCGCAAAAAACAGCCACCTGCTTTCTCTAAAAGATATGAATCGAAGCAATTACATTAAAGAGATGATCCAAGCCGGCATCTCCTCCCTAAAAATAGAGGGGCGCCTAAAAGATATCTCGTATGTGAAAAATGTAACTGCCTACTATCGTAAAATATTGGATACTCTATTAGAAACTGATGATACTCTCAAAAAAGGCTCGTCAGGAAGGATAATTCACTTTTTTACACCGAATCTCGAAAAGAGTTTTCACAGAGGATCCTCCGCCTATTTTTTAGATGGACGCAAAGATGATATAACATCATTTAACACCCCAAAATCAATCGGAGAAAAATTAGGGAGAGTCATTAATCTTAAAAATGGAAAAATTGAAATTGAGACAAATAAAAAAATATCAAACGGCGATGGCTGTTGTTTCTTCTCTAATGACAATCAATTAATTGGATTTAAGGTAAATGTTGCTAACAAAAATTGGATAACTCCGGCTGAAAAGATTTTAATTCCCAAAGGAACATTGATTTATCGAAATTTTGATAGCGAATTTGAACATACGTTATCAAAAATTTCTGCGGAAAGAAAAATTGAAATTTCCGTAAAGTTAGAGGAGTGTGAAATCGGATTCCGATTGACTGCAATAGACGAAGATGGAATCTCTTTATCGATAGAAAAAAATAGCGTAAAAGAAATTGCAAAAGATGCAATAAAACAACGTCAAAATAGTATAAACACCCTCAAAAAATCGGGCAATACTCCTTTCGCTGTAAAAGAGGTTGTTTTTACGGATGATCAAACCTTTTTTATCCCCTCTTCACTCATTGCAGAGTGGCGTAGAGAGTTATTAGCAAAATTAGAAGAGAAAAGAATTGCTGAACATCCTCGTTCTGTACGACATTTCCCAAAGACATCACACCCCTACCCTCATTCAGAAATCGACTATAAAGAGAATATCCATAATGATCATGCAAAAAGATTTTTTATTCAACACAAATCAGATGTCAAAGAATTTTCTTATGAAAGAAGCAAGAGCAATGAGATTGACTTGATGACTTGCAAACACTGCCTAAAATATTCGTTCGGACTTTGCGCAAAAGTATCAACTAAAAAGGATGTGTACAAAGAACCCTTTTATTTAGTATCTCAATCCTGCGAAAAATTTAAGCTATCCTTTGATTGTAAGGAGTGCATTATGAAACTCCAAACAACATCTGAATGATTGTTAATAAAAAGATGAAAAAATCCTTTGCATTTAAATATTAATTAGTTACATTTGCACTGATTGTGAAATCAATGGTTATACAATAAGGTTTATGGTTTTCTAAAAGACAAGTCTTGTTAGGCTTGTCTTTTTTT
>JAEIGA010005742.1_pt1 | contig 18912 bp, 14 predicted proteins | sample 9270691 | NCBI WGS metagenome assembly JAEIGA01 (sample SAMN17057246, study PRJNA624740) | gut metagenome | biome: biome; isolation source: fecal sample | host: Bos grunniens | place: China: Xizang | collected 2019 | reverse complement strand
GTGGTTCACAAAGTACTGACAGGGAACCTCAGCCAAACGACAAATCTCCGCAAACACAGCAGCAGACTCGGCATCGGTCACGTACTTCTGATTGGCATTGATCTTTATCACAGGACCTCCACCCATCACGGGATGATTGGTGGGATCGTGCTTGCTCGGATAGTTAGGATGCAATGCATGAGCCATATCAGCAGAAATCATGAATGAATGCTCGAGAGCGCGATACAAGCCATCAGTACCACAACCATCATTGGTAACCACACGCTCGAGCAAGTTACGCAACACGGGAGATGCCGCTCCCTGCTTGGTACCGCTACCTGTCTCCTCATTGTCAAACACGGCAAGTACCTGTGTCATCGGTGTGGCAGCACTGTTGAGCATAGCATAAAGACCAGCATGTACCATCGCCAAATCATCGAGACGGCCACATGAGACAAACTCCTCATTCAATCCTACAAGCTCGGCCTTCTGGACATCGTAAAGCGAAAGATCAAAATCAAGGATATCACTCATCGCCACGCCAAGCTCCTCGGCTATTACCTTCAGCAACAAGTTGTTTGCCTCCAGTTTATCATTTATCATACCTATCACGGGCAACATATCTACCTGCTTACTCAACTTGTTGCCTTCGTTGACCTGACGGTTGAAATGTATGGCAATGTGGGGAATGACAAGTAAGGGACGATCAATCTTCAATCTGCGAACCTCAGGCTTCAACGGATTGGCACTACGCAGCAGTACGCGTCCTGCGAGTGAGAGAGGACGGTCAAACCATGTATATAGAATAGGGCCTCCATAGACCTCGGTATTGAGCTTCACTACCCCACCCTCCGTATACATCTCCGCAGCGGGCTTGACACGGAAACCTGGAGAGTCACTATGTGCGCAGATAAGTTTAAAACCTGCTTCGGCAGGGTGTGTGGTACCCATTCTGAAAGCAAATACAGATGAGTTATTCTTTGTTATGAAATATCCCTTGCCTGGCATCAGCATAGGGAAAGGCTTTCCTGCGTCAAGGTGAGTAAATCCGGCCGCCTTGAGCTGTTCCTCTACATAAGCTGCAGCTAGGAAGTTTACGGGCGATGCATCGAGCAAGGCCATCAGTTCTTGTGTGATAGTGTTCATTGTATTACGTTTTAAGGTTTTATTTCAATATAGGAATGTTTATAGTTTGCCCTATAGCAAGATTATTATAATCTTTCATATTATTATACTTTACGATATAGGGCCATAGACGTTTTTCACCGTAGTATCTCTTTGCCAACTGAATAATGGTTTCACCACTTTTCAGCTTGTGCACCACGAGTGTTCCAGTCATTTCATAGATGGTTGTATCTGCCACAGTAATCTCCTTAATAGGCTTAGCCTGAAGTGATTCTATCAGTTTTACTGTACAGAAGATTACGGAATCCGTTGTTATTACAGAATCAATCGCTTGTGGATTGGGATTTTCCGTTACCATAGATTTCACCTTTTCCATAGAATCTGTAGACGTTGACAGGGAAGCAGATGAAGCGCCTTTTACTGGTTCTGAAGGCACTGTTATTACCTCTCTTATATTAGAAGTGGGTGTTTCAGTTTTTGATTCTTTTTCCCACTCAGCGCCTAATTCATCTTCTAAATTCGGTTTCACAGCCATACTGCTGTATTCTTCTACTTCATTCTGCTCAACAACGGCAAAATAGGCATAAAATGAGTATATGGCAAAGGCAACAACTATGAGTAAGAGTAGAACACCCCATACACACCCCTTGCGACTATTTTTCTTTGATTTTGCTTTTTGGGGTTCATCAGCAGGGGAAATAGACTGTTCGGAAGGAGTGTCTGTGTGGATTTCTTCTGTAATTTCTTCAGTATTTTCTTCAGTATTTTCTTCTTCTGTTTTCTCAGAAACAATTTCGTTAGTGACAATCACTTCTGTTTCCTCAACTTTGACATCAGTCATTTCGGTAACAGCTACTTCGGTTATCGTAGGTACTACTACAAGTTCTTCGACTAGTGATTCTTCAGCCACCTCTTCAGCTACATCTTCACTATTCTCTATCGTTACCTCCTCAGCAACATGTTGTACTGTACTTTCGACTATATTTTCCTCTTCACCAAACTCATTCACATCATTTTCATCAGACAAATCTTCTTTCTCGTTCAGTTCTCCGTCAATAGGATACCCTTCGTTCAATTCCGTGGGTTCAAAGTGTGCAAACGGGCGATTCACAAACTCCTTCATCGCACTATCAGGAGTGAAAGCCACTCTACGGTATCCCTTAATAGTGATACGTTCGCCTGTATTGACATCAACACTTGCACGACTATTCAATTCCTGAAGCTTAAAGGTTCCTAATCCTTTAATCTTCACCAAATTGTCTTCTTGAAGTCCCTTCTCTATGGCTTCCACGAAAGCACGCATGAAGTTGTCGGCAGCTTCGCGCGAAAGTCCATTTCTTACGGCTAATTCTTCTACTATATTACTTAGTGAGATTTTCCCCATGATGTACGTGGTTATTCTGCATTAAATTTTTCTTTCAGTACATTACTCTGCTTGAATGCAAGCATCAACTTTGGAGGGATAAGATATCGTTTACCACTGGTAGGATTCACCGAGATACGTTCCATCTTCTTTTTCACCTCAAAAGTACCGAATGTTTGTATGTTCACCACATCATTTTGTTGGAAATGCTCTTCAAGTATCTTGATAGCATCTGCTACCAACTTAGCCGAATCGATGATTGAGAGATTCGTCTGTTTGGACAGTTCAGTGATAAACTCCTTGTTGTTCATAATTTGCTATCTTTGAGTTGTTCAAGACGCTTGATTATACTATCTTTCCATACAAGTCAAACTCGTCAGCAGCCGTAATCTCTACCTTATAGTAGTGGCCTATCTCCGCATTGTTTTCCTCCTTGAGCAATAGCACCTCCGGATCCACCTCAGGCGAGTCGTACGGCGTACGCCCCACGTAATAGTTACCTTCGATGCGATCTATCACCACCTGCATTGTCTTGCCTATGCTAGCTGCGCTGACCTCTTCAGCTATACGCTGTTGCACACGCATCAAACGGTCGAGCCTGGTTTGCTTCACCTCATCTTCAATGTCATCCTCATAGTGTTCGGCAGCATATGTCCCTTCCTCTTCAGAGTATGCAAAGGCTCCCATACGCTCGAAACGCATCTCTTTAACAAACTGTACCAATTCTTCGAACTCCTCATCAGTCTCACCCGGAAAACCTACCATGAGCGTGGTGCGCAAATAGATTCCAGGAACCTCTTGGCGAATGGTGCGAAGAAGCTCGATGGTCTCCTCCTTGTTTATGTTACGACGCATACGCTTGAGTACACCACTGCTCACATGCTGGAGAGCAATGTCAAGGTATTTGCACACATTGTCGCGCTCTCGCATCACTCGAAGCAGATCCATAGGAAAGTGTGTGGGGTATCCATAATGCAAGCGTACCCACTTAACGCCCTCAACATCCGAGATACGCTCTACAAGTTCGGCAATGCACTGCTTTTTATAAAGGTCAACACCATAATATGTGAGGTCTTGTGCTATGAGCTGTATCTCTGTCACTCCCTTGCTCACGAGCAAGCGAACCTCTTCAACGATTTCTTCCATCGGGCGACTCACATGATGCCCCGTGATGATAGGTATAGCACAATAGGCGCACGTACGGTCGCATCCCTCCGAAATCTTCACATATGCGTAATGCTGGGGGGTGGTTTGTATTCTATCAAGAAGAGGCGATTCCGGCATATCGGCTATTTGCTCCTCATTGGACGAGATAAGGTCTTTCACTAAGTTCACCCAATCAAACTTACCATAATACTTATCTACCTGTGGAATCTCGTCGCCCAATTCGGCCATGTAGCGTTCCGAGAGACATCCCATAACGTACACTTTACGCACACGGCGTTTCGTTTTCAAGGCACATACCTCAAGAATCATATTGATGGATTCTTCTTTGGCATCTCCTATGAACCCGCAGGTGTTGATAACTACAATTTCGCCATTCACCTTATCGGGATTGTGACGGAGGGTATAACCGTTCTCTTCCAGAAGCTTCATCAGTTTCTCCGAATCCACCAAGTTCTTGGAACACCCGAGCGTGATAACGTCAATTTGATTCTTAATCATCGTTTAAATTATTAGTCAACAAGCAAATCAACGAACCATATACCGTTGACAGTAGACAGTTTATGCAAAAAATTAAAAGAGCGAGTCCACGAACTCTTTCTTGTTGAACGGTTGAAGGTCATCAATACCTTCGCCCAGGCCAACGTAACGAACGGGAATCTTGAATTGGTCAGACACACCGATGACCACACCACCTTTGGCTGTTCCATCCAACTTGGTTATTGCCAATGCGGTAACCTCAGTTGCCAACGTAAACTGGCGTGCCTGCTCGAAAGCATTCTGTCCGGTAGAACCATCGAGCACCAAAAGCACTTCGTTAGGAGCATAGTCCACCACCTTCTTCATCACATTCTTTATCTTTGTCAGCTCATTCATTAAGCCCACTTTATTATGCAGGCGACCTGCCGTATCAATGATAACCACATCAGCATCATTAGCTACGGCCGACTTTAATGTATCAAAAGCAACAGAAGCAGGATCAGCCCCCATCTTTTGCTTGATGACAGGCACGTCAGCACGGTGTCCCCACTCCACCAACTGCTCTACAGCAGCTGCACGGAAGGTATCTGCCGCACCAAGATATACTTTCAGTCCTGCCTTTTTGAACTGGTGGGCGAGCTTACCGATGGTAGTAGTTTTACCCACTCCATTCACACCCACAACCATGATTACGTATGGACGCTTAGCATCGTCAGGGATGGAGAACCCTTCAGTATTTGTTGACTCGTTTTCAGTGAGCAACGAAGCTATTTCATCTTTCAGGATTGCATTCAGCTCATTGGTGGTCACGTACTTATCACGTGCCACACGCTCTTCAATGCGCTTAATAATTTTCAGCGTAGTCTCAATACCTACATCCGAGGTTATCAGGGCCTCTTCCAGATTGTCGAGCACTTCATCATCTACCTTGGATTTACCCGCTATAGCTCGGGTAATCTTACCTAATACACTTTCTTTAGACTTCGACAGACCTTTGTCGAGCACCTCTTTTTTGTCCTTTGAGAAAAATGAAAAAAATCCCATATCGTCTTTACATCTTAAATAACATGCGAAGTTACTAAGAAAAAACGATATGGGCAAGAAAAATTTCCCAATTGTCAGCTTCCCAACTTTGCTACCCTACTTGAGGAACACAAAGAACACTGCGGCAACAAGACATCCGAAAGCCACAAAATGATTCCACTGCAACGCCTCACCCTTGAAAAAGACAATGGTGAATAGCGTAAAGATCGTAATGGAAATAACCTCCTGGACCACCTTCAGCTGCATCAGAGTGAAAGCACCGCCATTCCCTACAAATCCCATACGATTAGCCGGAACCTGACAAGCATACTCAAAAAGTGCCAAGAACCAACTAATGAGAATAACGATGTAGAGAGGAGTATTGTCAGAGATGAATTTCATCTCCTGCAATTTCAGATGTCCGTACCAAGCAAACGTCATGAAGACGTTCGATACAATAAGCAATAGGATAGTACCAATTCCGTGCATTTCTTCTTCGTTTAAAATTCAGCGTGCAAAGATACTGCAAAGCAAGATAAATCCCTACACATCGGGGAATAAAAATCCACATCAGAGGGGACAGTCTTTCAATCTTTCCATCATGCGACTAAACATACTATCGAACCTGCAACATCTATTTATCACACTGCAATAAATCGTTATCGCAGGCTTAAAAAAACTTTATCTACCTGGATTATTTGACTCAATCGGTGTAAAACCCCGATTATAACTCCATGATTATAGTACTGCAAAGAAAAAAAGAAATCAAATCACTTTGTTCTTCGCTCAGCTTGTTGTAACTTTGCTTTTTGAAATAAACAACACACATCGTATGGCTATTAAAAATAATGTAATGATTGTGCGCCAGAAGCTGATGAAAAAGCTTGTAAGCCTCTGGAACGAAGGACTGCTCACCGAAAACATTGACCGTGTCCCCATAGAGTTTGTTCCCCGCAACTCCCAAGCAAGCGGACGTTGCTGTATCCACAAAAAGCGTGCCGTCTTGAAATACAAATCACTCCCCTTGCTCGGATATGACATGACCGACGAGACCGATGAGTTGACCCCGCTGTCCGACTATGCCAAGATGGCGCTTGACCGCAACAAGATGAAGGACAACATCATGTGTGTCATCGACGAAGCCTGTTCATCATGCGTGCGTACAAACTATGCCATCACCAATCTTTGCCGAGGCTGCGAAGCACGTGCATGCGAACACTCGTGTCCCAAGAACGCCATTGAGTTCGATGCCGATACATCGCAGGGACGCATCAACCATAAGGTGTGTATCAGTTGTGGCAAATGCTATGCGGCTTGTCCCTATCACGCCATCGTATACATTCCCGTACCATGCGAAGAGGCTTGCCCCGTAGGTGCCATCTCTAAAGATGAATACGGTGTTGAGCATATCGACGAGTCGAAATGTATCTATTGTGGAAAGTGCATGAATGCATGCCCCTTTGGTGCCATCTTCGAGATTTCTCAAGTATTCGATGTGCTGCAAGCCATACATCGCGGCCAAGAGATTGTAGCTATGGTAGCTCCCTCAATACTTTCGCAATATAACGCCCCTACAGAACAGGTATATGGAGCCATTAAAGCCATCGGTTTCAAGGATGTGATTGAGGTAGCACGCGGCGCCGAGGTAACCACAGCTAATGAAGCCCAAGAGTTTGCTGAGAAGATGGAAGAGGGACAACCCTTCATGACCACATCGTGCTGCCCCTCATACATAGAGATGGCTCGCAAACACGCACCAGACTTGCAAAAATACATCTCCTCGACCTACTCACCCATGATATATACGGCAGACATTGCACGAGAGAAATACCCCAATGCCAAGCTCGTATTCGTAGGCCCATGTATTGCCAAGCGCAAAGAGGCTCGTCGCGAGGACCTCGAGGGTAAGGTTGACTTTGTGCTCACCTTCGAGGAGATCCATGCCATGTTGGGTGGATTGAACATCGAGTTGGGTGCATCTAATGTGCATCCCGTAGACTGTTCTTCATGCCGCGCTGCTCATGGATTTGCACAAAACGGTGGTGTCACTGGTGCTGTGAAAGAGTTTGTGGGAGACAAGTTCGACTTCACCACCCTCCAGATTGCAGGACTTAACAAGAAAAGCGTAGCCCTGCTTAAAGCATATGGCAAAACGGGCAAGGCGCCAGCCCAATTTATTGAGGTGATGGCTTGTGAAGGAGGTTGCATCTCAGGACCGAGTGTACACACCGCATATGGCGATGGTAAGAAAACCTTCGATGCTGAACTGAAGAAGAGATAGATATGAAGGAGTTAATCGAGCAGCTTGCATTAGAGCATCGGCTTGATGCCACGTCAATGGCAAAGCTACTGCACGATGCCATACACAATGCCGCCACGCTCCAACTCCTCCGCTCCACTGCCGTCCGAACTGCTCGCGAGCAGTTCGGACGTGGTATATACATCCGTGGTCTTATCGAACTATCCAGCTACTGCCACTGCGACTGCCTCTATTGTGGTTTACGCCGCAGCAACTCCCAGGCAGAGCGTTATCGCCTTACTCCAGAGGAAATATTGGACTGTTGCGAACAGGGCTACCGTTTGGGATTCCGCACCTTCGTACTGCAAAGTGGCGAAGATGCCACACATACCGACGAGTGGCTCACCCCAATCATCTGCAAGATACGTACACTGTATCCTGACGCTGCCATCACCCTATCGCTTGGAGAACGCAGCGAGACATCGTACAGAAAACTAAAAGAAGCAGGAGCTAACCGCTACCTACTTCGTCACGAAGCTGCCAACGAGGACCTTTATGCGTCATTGCATCCGCATGGAAGAGGACTCCGGCACCGAATACATTGTGCCAAGACATTGCAGAATCTCGGCTACCAGGTTGGCATAGGCATGATGATAGGTGTAAAAGGACAAATTATAGCTCATCTCATTGAAGATCTACAGTTCATCACCGCCATGCATCCTGAAATGGTGGGCATTGGTCCCTTCATCCCCCACCCCTCAACACCATTGGGAAGCGAGCCTGCGGGAGAGCTTAACCTCACATTAGCAACAATAGCGATTACCCGTCTGCTGCTCCCCCAAGCACTCATTCCATCCACCACTGCGCTAGCCACCCTATCATCCACGGGACGAACAGAAGGCATACTCTCAGGAGCAAATGTCATAATGCCCAACCTATCACCTACGAACGTTAGAGCCAAATACGCCATCTACGAAAACAAGGCTGCATGGGGCACGGAAGCTGCCGAGGGACTTTCAGCATTGGAAAATGAGCTTCAAGCCATAGGCTATCATATCGATTATTCAAGGGGAGACTACCATTAATTAATCCATACACTAATAGCATCAAATAAAATCACTCTACATATTATGAAAGAACTTAAATGTCCTCAGTGCGGCAGCATCTTCACAGTAGACGAAGCAGACTATGCCTCCATAGTAAGTCAAGTAAAAACACAAGAGTTTGACGCTGAGGTGAGAGCACGACTCGAAGAGATACGAAAGCAAAGCGAAGTAAAGCAAGAGGCTGAGGCTTTGAGAATAAACCAAGCATATCAGACCAAACTGAATGCGAAAGAGATGGAGCTTTCAAAAAAAGACAATGAAATAGTTCGTCTACAAGCCCAGATTGACAGTTTCAATCAGACCAAGCAATTGGAGATTAACACAGAACGCTCTAAGGCCAACGAAGAGATTGCACGACTGAAATCTGTGATAGAACAAAATGCAGATAAAGTACGCGTAGCCGTCCTCGAGGAACAGAATAAGGCCAAAGATATCATTCAGGCTAAAGAAAACACCTTAATGCAGCTTCGGAGCCAAATTGATGTAAATCAGAAGGAGGCAACAATCCGTGAAACGAATATCAAGGAAAGCTACGAACGACAGCTCAAGCAAAAACAGGAACTTGTAGATTACTATAAGGACCTAAAGACAAAACTTTCGACTAAAATGGTAGGCGAATCGCTCGAAGCGCATTGCAGCAACGAATTCAATCGTGTACGCACCAGTATGTATCCTTATGCCTACTTCGAAAAAGACAATGATGCCAGTCATGGAAGTAAGGGAGATTTCATTTTTCGCGACTTTGCTGATGGGTTAGAATACATATCCATCATGTTTGAGATGAAGAACGAAATGAGTGAAACCGCCACAAAGCACAAGAATGAAGACTTCTTTGCCAAACTCGATAAGGACAGACGCGAGAAAGGATGCGAATATGCCGTACTTGTTTCGCTCCTTGAGCCAGACAATGACTTCTACAACGAAGGCATCGTAGATGTCTCATACCGCTACCCCAAGATGTTCGTCGTGCGCCCACAGTTCTTCATGCCATTGATATCACTGCTTACACAAGCATCAAGAAAGAGTGTGGAATATCAGCGCGAACTCATCCTTGCCCGCCAACAATCCATCGATGTCACCAACTTCGAGAACAAATTGAATGCCTTCCGGGATAAGTTTGGCAACCACTACCAGAGAGCCAGCGATAAATTCAACAAAGCCATTGAGGAAATAGACAAAACCATCAAGTCACTGCAAAAGATGAAAGAAGACCTGCTCAGTTCTGAAAACTACCTCCGCTTGGCCAACAATGACACCGAAGACCTCTCCATTAAAAAGCTCACCCGTGGCAATCCTACCATGAAGCAAAAGTTTGAAGAAGCAAGGGCCGCAGAACAGAAGCAACTGGAAAACCTTCAAAAACAAGAAACAAACGAGTAATATGCAGAACAACATCATATACAATGTCAAATCGGAGCGTGCCGAGGAATTCATACATGATGGCGAGATACGTGCCACATTGCAATATGCTCACGAGCATCGCAACGACAAAGCCTTGATAGAGGATATCCTCACTAAAGCAGAGCAAGGAAAAGGTATATCACATCGCGAGGCTGCCATACTCATCGAGGTCAATGATAAAGAGATTGAGGAACGCATGTATGCTATTGCACGACGTCTTAAGGAGCACATCTATGGCAATCGCATCGTTATGTTTGCTCCGCTTTATCTTTCAAACTACTGCATAAACGGATGCACCTACTGCCCCTATCACGCACAAAACCGTCATATACCGCGCCGTCGTCTTACGCAAGAAGAGATACGTCGCGAAGTTATTGCGCTGCAAGATATGGGCCACAAGCGACTGGCATTAGAGACAGGCGAGCACCCAAAGCTAAGTCCCATAGAATATGTATTGGAATCCATCGACACCATCTATTCCATACGTCACAGAAACGGAAAGATACGCCGAGTAAACGTCAACATTGCCGCCACGACAATAGAGAACTACACCAGACTAAAGAACGCAGGCATAGGTACCTACATACTTTTCGAGGAGACTTATGACCGTGACGCCTATGAACGCTTGCATCCTACAGGTCCCAAAAGCGATTGGGCATACCATACCGAAGCCATGGACCGTGCGATGCTTGGAGGTATTGACGATGTGGGTATAGGTGCATTGTTCGGATTGTCAAACTACCGATACGATGTAGTTGGCATACTCATGCATGCTGAACACCTTGAAGCACGGTTTGGTGTAGGTCCACACACTATCAGTGTTCCTCGCATTCGTCCGGCCGACGACATCAACCCTGAGGACTTTCCCGATGCTGTGACCGATGATGTATTCCGGCGCATTGTAGCTGTGTTACGTTTGGCCGTTCCTTACACCGGAATGATTGTATCAACACGCGAATCAAAGAAATGCCGCGAATTAGTACTCGACGTTGGCATATCACAGCTCAGTGGAGGCTCGAAGACCAGCGTTGGTGGCTATGCCACAGGTCTGGAAAATGTAGAGGAGTCAGCACAGTTTGACATTTCTGACAACCGCACACTGGACGAGATAGTCGGTTGGCTCTTAGGACTGAACTATATCCCTAGCTTCTGCACTGCATGCTATCGTGAAGGGCGCACAGGAGACCGTTTCATGGCGCTGGCAAAGAACGGACAGATAGGCAATTGCTGTGCTCCCAATGCACTGATGACCTTAGCCGAGTATCTTGAAGATTATGCCTCACCCCAAGTAAAGGCCGCAGGACAATTCATGATAGAGCGCCTGACTCAAGAGATACCTTCAGACAAGATTCGCGAAATCACCAGACGACGACTCATAGATATTAGTAATGGTAAACGAGACTTCAGGTTTTAATAGATAGTATGTCAAACACTCCCACTTCAGAACGCATTCATATCGCCATCTTCGGACGCTGCAATGCCGGCAAGTCCACCCTGGCAAACCGAATCACAGGGCAAGATGTCTCCATTGTTTCACCACAAGCAGGGACCACTACCGACCCTGTACAAAAGGCTATGGAGATAAACGGGCTCGGCGCAGTAGTCATCATCGACACTCCAGGCTTGGATGATACCACCTCATTAGCTAATGTACGCATATCACGCACTCACAGGGTTTTGGACAAGACAGACATCGCCATCATACTCTTCACCGAGGAAGAGCATACTCTCGAGTTGGGCCTTATGAAAGAGTGCCGCGTGAGAGAGATCCCTACCATCGCAGTACTGTCGCATATTGACCGTATCCCCAACTATTCCATCCTACAACATACACTCAGCCAACGATTAGGACAAGAGGTACACGCCATCAGTGCACTTACAGGAGAGGGTATGGATGAACTTATCCAGAGCATTGTTTCTGTACGTCCTACAGAAGAGAGGTTCATTACCGAGGGCTTCTGTCAGTCAGGCGACCACGTGCTGTTAGTGATGCCTCAGGACCAATCTGCCCCCAAAGGCCGCCTCATACAACCTCAGGTACAGACCATCCGCGAACTCCTTGATCGAGGTTGCATCCCCATCTGTTGTACCCCCGATTACATGACAGAGGCTTTGACCATGCTATCCTCCCCACCCAAGCTCATCATCACCGATTCGCAAGCTTTCGAGAAGGTGTACCAGCTGAAGCCCGAGGCCTCGACACTGACCTCGTTTTCGATACTCTTTGCACGCTACAAGGGAGACATCGACCTCTTCGTTGAAGGAGTCAAAGCATTAGAGACACTAACCTCCACATCGCGCATACTCATTGCTGAAGCATGCACACACACGCCCCAACATGAAGATATAGGTCGTGTAAAGTTACCTCGATTATTGCGCAAGCACTTTGGAGAGGAGTTGCAGATTGACATTGTGAGCGGCAACGATTATCCCGATGATCTCACCCCCTATCACATGGTCATCCATTGCGGAGCCTGCATGTTTAATCGGAAGCATGTACTGAGTAGAATCGAGCGAGCTCGCCAACAAGGAGTAGCCATCACCAACTATGGTGTCATCCTAGCAGCGCTCACAGGCATACTTCCGCGTGTGAGAACACATTAGTATAATTCCTCATCAGAACAAGAAGACATTCAGGGCCTCACCACCACGGTATACAAATTCTCTGGATTAAGATAACGTTGTGCCAATTGCTGCAACCGCAATGCATCGGTCGTGCGTATGGCTTGCAGCGTATCATCGATGTGCGTCTGCGGCAGTTGCAGGTGCTCCATGAAGATATAGGCATCAGTAAGTGAGAAAGCCCCTTCATAGTTTCGACAAATCTCACCAGTCATATAGTTACGCACCATCTGCAATTCGTCAGCTGCTATAGGCTCGTTCTTCAGACGATACATCTCAGCATGCACTTCCGCAATCACCTCTTCAGCTTTGTCTGCCAAGGCCTCGCAACTCACCATAAACATCACCTGAGAGGTGTTAGTCACCAAATCAGAACTTATGTGATAGGTATACCCCTTTTCTTCGCGCACATTCTTCATCAGTCGACTACCAAAGTATCCACCAAGCACGGTAGTCAGCACACGCATCGATAGATAATCCTCGTCTTTCACATCCATCAACAGAGCCCCCATTCGTATACTGCTTTGTAAGGCATTGGCACGAACAATCTCCATACGCCTTTCCGTAGCGGGAGCCATGCTATAGTTTTTTGTTTCTACATGCTTTTTACTTCCCCATTGTACGCTGCCAAAGAGTTCTTCAACACGTTTCAGGACATTGTCATCTATCGTTCCTGACAAATAGATGGCACAGTTACACGAACCGTAGCACCGATGAAAGAAGTCGTGCAGAAGCGACACCTGCAAGGCATCATAATCTTCCGGATTGGCCGACATGCCACACGGATGCTCAGCACCATAGATGCTACGACGTAGGGCACGCAAAGCACACACATCCCCCTTTTGGATGTTCACTAGCAGTTGTGCCTTATTATTGGTGCGTATCGTACAGAACTGCTCCTCATCGTATGCCGGCTCCATGAGCATTTGCCACACCAGTTCCAGTGTTTGCGCAAAGAATTTCTTCAGCGTATATAACGTGATGAACGAACGACTCATCCCCACACTGAGTTCAAGCCATGCACCATAGTAATCGAGCCGTTCGGCAAAGCGTGATGCACTGAATCCTTTGCATCCCTCACGCAACATGCGGCATGTAAAGAGTGCCTGCAACTTTTGACACTGATGCCATTGCCCTGCAGTGAAGACGAAGTCAATACGCACCACTTCCTCCTGTGCCGCAGATTCTATAATAGATAATGGTATGCCATTAGGCATCACGTGTCGCACAGGTTTACGAAAGGTAAACGGCACCGTTTGAATGGTTGGAGGTATAGTCCTGTCAAGCATCAACTCAGGATTTATGCAGGTTACTCAAAAAAGTCATCCAATTGCTCACCAGCGAAGTCAGTCACGAACATCTGCTGTGCACAAGGATTGAAGTCCTCAGGTACATTAAACTTCTCCTCCTGAGAATAGCCTAACGACTCATCGGCATACACCTTCTGCATATAGAGTGCCCAAACAGGCAATGCCATTGAGGCACCCTGACCATCGCTCATGCTTGTGAAATGGATGTCTCGGTCATCGCCACCCACCCAGCATCCACTGACGAGCGAAGGCGTGTAACCCATGAACCAACCATCGGCATTATCGTTCGTCGTACCGGTCTTTCCAGCAATCTCCGCAGTGAATCCATAGCGGAAGCGTAAGCGACGTCCCGTGCCTTCGTCAATCACAGCACGCATCATGTCAATCATCTTATACGAACTCTCCTTACTGATCACCTCATAGGTGTTGGGAGTAAATGTAGCCACGATATTTCCCTCATTATCTTCAATGCGTGTCACAAAGATTGGTTCGGTGCGAATACCATTATTGGGGAATGCGGTATAGGCTCCCACCATTTCACCCACCGATATGTCGCACGGACCAAGGCAGAGCGATGGCGTAGGCTGAATGTCCAGGTTACGTACACCAAACCGATGAATCAGACTCTTGAAGGCATAAGGGTTGAGCTTGCTCATGAGGTATGCCGATATCCAGTTGTTCGACTGGGACAATCCCCATCGCAGTGTGACAATCTTGCCATAATCCTCCTTACTACCCGTATTACGCGGAATCCATATCTGTCCGTCTTCCGTGAGTATGGTCTGCTCCACATTGCGCGTCTGGTCGCAAGGCGAGAAGCCATTCTCCATGGCCAACGTATACAGATAGGGTTTGATGGTAGAGCCCACCTGACGACGTCCCACCATGGCCATGTCATACTGGAAATGAGTATAGTCAGGGCCACCTACATAAGCCTTCACATATCCCGTCACAGGATCCATTGACATGAATCCCACGCGCAGGAAATGCTTGTAGTATCGTATCGAGTCCATGGGCGAGAGTATGGTGTCTCGGTCGCCGCCATAGGCAAACACACGCATCTCGCGTCTCACATCGAAGGTGTCGCGGATAGCCTTTTCCGAGTAGCCCGCCTTTTTCATCTCCCTGTATCGGTCGGTCTGCTTCATGGCACGCACCAGCAATTGCTCTATCTCGGCAGGCTTCAGGTTGTCATACGGTGCATTTTTTCTGTTCTTCTTGCTCTTGAAGAAGCGGGGCTGCAGATACCCCTCGATATGCTCTTTCACCGCCTCCTCGGCATACTGTTGCATGCGCGAGTCAATAGTCACATGCACTTTCAGTCCGTCGGTGTAGAGATTATAGGGCGTACCATCCTTCTTCGTGTTCTTGTTGCACCAGCCATAGAGCGGGTTGTTGGCCCAGTCGAGTGAGTCCTCATAGAACTTCTGCATTTGCCATCCCCGATAGTTCTTTTTCTCGGGCTTCTTAGCCGTCATCACACCGCGCAAGTACTCACGGAAGTAGGGTGCCGGACCCAGCTTATGGTCCACACGACGATAGTTGAGCACAAGAGGTGTTGCCTGCAACGAATCCGTTTCGGCAGCAGTGAGGCAGTTGTTCTTCTCCATCTGTGCCAACACCACATTGCGGCGTTTGCGCGTGGTCTCATTGCGGCGGATGGGGTTATACAGCGATGAGTTCTTACACATGCCCACCAAGGTGGCGGCCTCTTCCACCGACAGTTCCTTCGGTTCTTTCGAGAAGTAGGTGTTGGCCGCTGTCTTTATGCCGATGGCGTTATTACCAAAGTCATACTTATTGAGATACATGGTCAGTATCTCCTCTTTCGTATAGTACCTCTCCAGCTTCACGGCAATCACCCACTCAATCGGTTTTTGGAACAGACGCTCCAACTTGTTGCCCGCCACCTCGGTATAGAGCTGCTTGGCCAACTGCTGCGTGAGGGTGCTACCACCTCCCGAGCCCGACTGACGCAGCAGACCCGTCTTCACAATGGCACGCATGAGGGCACGCAAGTCAATGCCCGAGTGTTCGCTGAATCGCACATCCTCAGTGCTTATCAGGGCCTCTATGAGCGCAGGTGAGAGATCCTTGTAGTCTGTCCACACACGATTTTCGCGGCTATACGAATAGGTACTGAGCAACTTACCGTCCGATGAAATAATCTGCGTCGCAAATTTATAGTTCGGGTTCTCCAACTCTTCTATGGGAGGAACAAAACCAATCCACCCTTTCGTGATGGAATAGAACAGCAGAAACAGGGTCACGAGCCCCACTGCCAACAGTCCCCAAAGGACATAGATAAGCTTCTTCATCATAGCTCTTCGATAATATTCCTGTATTTACTTCACGTTGTCGAGCGCCATCATACGCGCCATGTATTTGCCGATGATGTCAAACTCGAGATTCACCACACTGCCTTCCACAATGCTGTGGAAGTTGGTGTGCTCATGAGTGTAAGGGATGATAGCCACCTGGAACGAATCCTCCGTAGGGTTACACACCGTGAGGCTCACACCATTCACCGTCACCGAGCCTTTGTCCACAGTGAAGTATCCACGACGTGCCATCTCGCGGTCAAACGTATACTTGAACGTATAGTACCAGCTACCCTCAGCATCCTCCACCTTGGTGCAGACGGCCGTCTGGTCCACATGTCCCTGCACGATGTGCCCGTCCAATCGCCCGTTCATCATCATGCTGCGCTCCACGTTCACATCGTCGCCCACCTGAAGGTATCCAAGGTTAGAGCGTTCAATGGTCTCCTTCATGGCAGTAACGGTGTATGCACCGTCCGCGATGCTCACCACCGTGAGGCACACGCCATTGTGCGACACGCTCTGGTCAATCTTCAGTTCGTCCACGAAACTGCACTTCAAAGTCAAATGGATATTCTCCTGTTCCTTGACGATGCCAACTACCTTGGCACACTCTTCTACTATTCCTGAAAACATATCTTATTCTATTTAATTATAGCATCGTATCTTATATCAGCCCACAAAGTTACAAAAGTTTTTTTTAGCTAGCAATAGCTTGCCTTGAATATCGGTGCAGGACACTGTGTCATGTTATCATATCCGAACCAATAGCCATGTCCCTCCCCATCTGTGGGTAGGAAGCAGAGGCGCAAGGTATCTACATACTCACCATAGTCCACCTGCCACATTGCTGATGGCTGCACATGTTTGGTACGCACCCCTTCGGCAGGACGCTTCTTGAGCGACATGCCAGCCTCTATCCATGCCACGGTAACATCGATGACATGGCTCGGATAATGTTCACGACAGAACAGGTAGAGCAGCTCGCCACGCCTTTCCAGACTCATGGGCTGATCGATATAGTTGTGCTGCGTCAGATGACAGAGGAAACGATACAGAAAGCCCTCCTCCGTCAGGATGAGGTTTCTCGTCACCTCCTGCCACGCCGCAGTGTTGTAGTAGGCATCCAGCAGGCGCGACAATCGGCGTGCCTCTTGCAGCTCCAGGCTTGTGATAGCATCCGTCTCCAGCACCTCGTAGGGCGGCAGTGGCGAATAGCGTATGCCCAGCATGTCCGCATCGCGACGCATCGCTGTACCTGGAAGCAGCTTCAGCGACTCTAGCTGTATCTCCCCAGCCCGATAACCCGCCAACGTGTGTATGTCTTCATAGATCTGCGCCAACGTATAGTCTGGAAGTCCTGCTATGAGGTCAGCATGCGTGACAAGATTCGGTAGCGAGCAGAGAAACCGCAATCCATCCAACGCCTGCTCCAGCGCCCCTTTGCGCAAACTCCTGTCCAGCACCTCCTGCCGCAAGCTCTGTATGCCTGCTTCGAGGTGAAGCAGTCCATGAGGCATCGCAGCCAGTACATCGCGCACACGCTGAGGCAACAACGCCGGATGCATCTCCAGATGAAACCTGAGGTGTGGATGAAACTCTTCAAAGAGATGCAGCAGCTCTATGGCACGTCCCGGATGATAATTAAACGTACGGTCCAGGATGCGCACATCGCGAATGCTTCGTTCACGGATGCCGTGGAGCCGCTGCCGAATCGCCTCGATGGGCAACGTCCGCACAGGGTCACCCACCCCACTCACACAGAACGCGCACGTATTGAAGCATCCACGTGTGGTCTCCACCTGCACAAAGGGCTTGCCCCACACAAACAAAGGGCTCTCTTCAGGTGCATGCAGAGCAGCAAAGTCCATCACCCGTGCCACACCCTGATCAGCATACACACCTTTATATATATAGCACAACCCCGCAATGTCACTCCATGCCTCGGGTCTGTTCCATACCTCCACCCATCGGGCAAAGCTCTCCTCGCCCTCGCCACGCAGCACGCAGTCCACCTCGGGGTGACGACGCAGATACTCTTCATTACCACCCAAGAACTCGGGACCGCCCAGCACCACCACTGTTTGGGGCAGCAGAGCCTTCACCCTAGCCACGATATGCAGCAGCTGCTCATGCGTGAAGAGCCATGCCGTTGCCGCCACCACATCAGGCCTGTGAGCATACACCGCATCCACCGCTGTGCCTACCGCTTCGCCCGTCGTCGTGCGCACCACCGCCCACTCCACACCGGTCCTATGCATCAGCTGAGCATGCAGCGCAGGCAGAGCCAGCGAGCTATGTGCATACGAACAATTAAGGTCAATCCAAACTATTTTCATTCTACTATTTATTTCCGCAAAATTAGTGCAAAAATTCGATTAAGCCAAACACCCGTTGCCGTCAAATCAGACAGCTCCGTTAATTCCATCACGCACCTGCAATAAAATGATTGCAGGCCTCTGATAAAATTATCAGACAAAGGCTTTTTTTGATTCGAAGAGCAATGAGTTTGCCGACACATGCATGCAATGCATCCCGCACATGCTTGTGATGGACACCGCACATGCTTGTGACGAGCGCCTCACATGCTTGTGACAGGGCAGACGCATCAGAAATTTCATAAAATTTTCTTCCAAGAAAATTTACATAGACAGCTAATATTCATATTGTTATATTTGTTTATGTCATGAATTTTTCGTAACTTTATAGCTGTAAAGTTTTACAAATTTTGACATAAAAATGGACCTAATTAGCATAATTAAATACTTGGATGACCCTC
>JAEIGA010005741.1_pt1 | contig 18916 bp, 16 predicted proteins | sample 9270691 | NCBI WGS metagenome assembly JAEIGA01 (sample SAMN17057246, study PRJNA624740) | gut metagenome | biome: biome; isolation source: fecal sample | host: Bos grunniens | place: China: Xizang | collected 2019 | reverse complement strand
ACAAACTTCCAGAGGAAGGCTGGAAAAAGCTTTACAAAGACCTTGTTTTTTGGGAAATGGAGCTTGAAGAGGCTGATGAAAATATGCTAGAAATGCTTCAAATGCAAAAGCAAGAGGCACATGTGGCTTTCTCAAAATACATTAAAAACAATTACGAAAAGTGGTTCCAGGACGAAACAGGTAAACCTGTAATGAGACCAGATTTGTTTAAGACAAAGGTGTTCCCACTGCTTGACAAGGGTGAAAAGGTGTTCTTTGTGCTTATAGACAATCTTCGTTTAGACCATTGGCGTGTGATTCAAAAAGAACTTAGTTCACTTTATGAATTTGAAGAGGACGATTCTTATTTTAGTATTTTACCAACGGCTACTCAATATGCAAGAAATGCTATTTTTTCTGGTCTAATGCCTGAGCAAATTAAAAAAATGTATCCAGACCTTTGGGTAGACGAAGAGGAAGACGAGGGTAAAAATCTAAACGAGGAGTCGCTTATTAGAAATCAAATAGAACGCTTCAGAAGAAAATTTAGGTTTTCTTATAACAAGATAAACACCAATCAGGCTTGCGAGAAATTCAACGACCAATTGAAGTCACTCATGGAAAACGACCTAAATGTGGTGGTGTTCAACTTTGTGGATATGCTCTCTCATGCTCGCACCGAGGTGAAACTATTTAGAGAACTTGCTCCAGATGAGGCAGCCTATCGTTCGCTTGTGAAGTCGTGGTTTAAGCATTCACCAGCATCTGAGTTTTTCCGTATGCTTGCTAGGCAAAATGTAAAAGTAATTTTAACCACAGACCACGGCAGTATTAGAGTGAAAAATGCCATTAAGGTGGTGGGCGACAAAAATACTAACGTAAACTTGCGTTATAAATTGGGCAAAAATTTGGCTTACAACAAAAAAGAAGTGTTGGCAATTACAAATCCTTCTTCAATTAAACTGCCTAGCCCAAACATAAGTACAAATTATATTTTTGCATCTAACACAGACTTTATAGCATATCCAAACAATTATAATTATTATGTGAGTTACTATAAAGATACCTTCCAACACGGTGGTATTTCACTTGAAGAGATGGTAATTCCTATTATTAAAATGCGTCCAAAATTATGATATATCCTTCTTTTTTAAAGGCAAACGACAAGGTTGTAATACTTTCTCCTTCTGGCAAAATTGAGGCTCAGTGGGTAGAAGGCTTAAAGGCTATGCTTGAGTCTTATGGCTTAGTTGTGAGTGTGGCGGAGCACGCTTTTTGTGCAAAGGGAAGATTTGCTGGTACAGACGATGATAGGGTTCAGGACTTACAAAAAGCAATAAACGATGCTCAGGTTAAGGCTATTTTCTGCTCTCGCGGTGGATATGGACTTGCTAGAATTATTGATAAAATAGATTTTTCTGCTTTAAAGTCTGCTGCCAAATGGATTGTTGGTTTTAGTGATGTTACTGCGCTTCACAATGCACTTAGCAGAGTGGGTGTGGCATCTATTCATGGCATAATGGCAAAACACATTACCTTAAAGGCAGAGGGATTGGATAATTTAATGACCATGCTTTTTGGTGGTGAGGTAGCTTACGAAACTCCAGCGCACGAGTTTAATAAAGTAGGTGAAGCAGAGGGTGAACTTATTGGTGGTAACCTTTCTGTGCTTTATGGCCTAAGAGGCACTCCATTCGATTTAGATTACAAGGGTAAGATTTTGTTTATTGAAGACCTTGGCGAAAGACTTTATCATATAGACAGAATGATGCAAAACCTACGTCTTGGCGGAGTGTTTGAGCAAATAAGTGGCCTTGTGGTGGGTCAGTTTACAGATATAGATGAGGATGATAGTTTCTCAGGTGGTGTTTATGGTGTGATACGTGACGCGGTGAAAGATTATAACATACCTGTGTGTTTCAACTTTCCTGCAGGACACGTAGACAACAATCAACCATTAAAAATGGGTGCGAATTATAAATTGGAAGTATTAAAAGATAAATCGATATTAAAATGTTTAAATTAAAAGGACTTTTTGCGTATAGTAGCAATTGGCTAAAGTTTATTATTGCGTTGCTAATACCTTTCTTCTTTCTTTGTTTAACTTCTGCTTTTATGGCAGTAATACTTAAACTAACAGGAGAACCAGACTCTCTTTCTGTGGGTGTAGAACTTACTATTCAATTCGTATCTTCTATTATTACATTTATTTTGGGAGGAGGATTGGCTGCTTATTTAATATTTGAAGAACCAAAAGAAGAACTTAAACTTTCTTCATTTGGTAAGGGTAAAAATTATCTTTATGGTATAATTGCTCTTTTTGCACTTTTGCCTATAGTTGGTGTGCTGAACGAATGGAATCAAGCTATAAGTTTGCCTGACTTTCTTGCTCCCTTAGAGGAGTGGATGCGTGAGGCAGAAAATACTGCAACGGAGCTTCAAGAAAGATTCTTATCGGGAACTTCATATCTAGATTTGTTTGTAAACATTATAGTTATGGCTATTGCTCCTGCTGTTTGTGAGGAGTTGCTTTTTAGAGGTGTTCTTCAAAACCAACTAGAAAAATGGTTTAAAAATGCGCACGTAGCTGTGTGGGTGGCGGCGATTATCTTTAGTGCTATTCACTTCCAATTTTACGGATTTTTCCCTCGTATGATATTGGGTGCTGCTCTTGGCTATTTGCTTGTTTATGGTAAGTCGCTTTGGCTTCCCATTGTGGCGCATGCGATAAACAATTTCTTGGCAGTAGTTGTGGCATGGGGGGCAAATAAACTGGAAATTATGAAGGATGTAGAAGCTGCAGCGCCTACTTACACCACATCTGAGGATTATATTTTCCTAATAGGTTGTATCTTCGTTGTGGGATTGTCGTATTATAAGTTAAGCATTAATAACAAGCAAATATAATACTTAAAAATGCGATATTGCGATGAGCGGAAATAGATTTTATGAGATGATTAACGTTAAACAAAAGCGTTGTTTGAGCGATAGCGAGTTTAGCTTTTGTAGTTAATCATAAATAAAATCCCGTGAAGAGCTCTACGCGCAATTTTTATGTATTATATTTGCAGAATGAATATAAACAAAATTAGACAACATGAAACACATAGCAATCGTAGCGGGTGGTGATTCTTCTGAGGTGGTAGTATCACTAAAAAGTGCACAAGGTATTAAGTCTTTTATAGACGAAACAAAATATAAAACCACCATTGTTACCATTATTGGTGACGAGTGGCTAGCAAAGGTATCTGAAACTAAATCTTACGTTATTGACAAAAACGATTTCTCATACACAGTAGATGGTGAGAAACAAAAGTTTGACTTTGCTTATATTACCATTCATGGCACCCCTGGCGAAAATGGCATTCTTCAAGGTTATTTTGACTTAATTGGTCTTAAATATTCTTGCTGTGGAGTGTTGGCGGCTGCCCTTAGCTTCAATAAATTTGCTTGCAACCAATATTTGAAAAATTTTGGTGCTAATGTAGCAGATTCTATGCTTGTGAGTACAGGAGAAAATGTAGACCCTGCTCAAGTTGTAGAAAGACTAGGACTTCCATGTTTTATTAAGTCAAATGTGGGTGGAAGTAGTTTTGGTGTAACCAAAGTGAAAGAAGAAAGCCAAATCCTTCCTGCTATAGAAAAAGCGCTTGCAGAAGGCGGAGATGTGATTATAGAATCATTCCTTAAGGGTACAGAAATTACTTGTGGTATGTATAAAACACACGAAAAAACTGTTGTTTTCCCTATCACAGAGGTTGTGTCAGAGAATGAATTCTTCGACTACGATGCTAAATATAATGGTCAAGTAAGTGAGATTACACCTGCTCGTATCTTAGATGAATTGACTAAAAAAGTACAAGAACTAACAAAAAAATATTACGACATTTTAGGCTGTAAAGGCATTGTTCGTATCGACTATATTATTACAGAAGATGGCGTTCCTCATGTCTTAGAAGCCAACACCACTCCAGGTATGACCCCAACAAGTTTCATTCCTCAACAAGTGCGTGCAGCTGGCGTAGATATCAAGGACGTTATGTCTGATATTATTGAAAACAAATTAAATTAAAAAACTATGGAACCAAAGGTAAAAGAGCAAATTGCTTTAATAGAAAATGCTCTATCCAGAATAAATTGGAAAGGGAATCCACAATCTTTATATGACCCAATAGAATATGTTCTTAGCTTGGGAGGGAAAAGAATTAGACCAGCGCTATGTACACTTGCGTGCGAGTTTTACTCCGGTGATGCAGATAAAGCTACCCCTGCAGCATTAGGTCTAGAGATATTCCACAACTTTACTCTGCTTCACGATGATATTATGGACAGAGCAGACACTAGACGTGGTCAGGCTACAGTTCATAAAAAATGGAATGACAATGCTGCAATTCTATCTGGAGATGCTATGCTTATTTGTGCATATCAACACATGGCACAAGTGGAGAATCATCTTTTGAGTAATATTATGATGCTTTTCTCAAAGGTGGCAATGGAAGTGTGCAAGGGGCAACAACTTGACATGGCTTTTGAAACAAGAGACAATGTTACCATAGATGAATATATAGAAATGATTCGTCTAAAAACAGCAGTTCTGCTAGCAGAAAGTTTAGAGATAGGTGCAATCATAGGTGGAGCTCCAGTGGCGGATGCAGATCTACTTTACAATTATGGTATAAATCTTGGTCTTGCATTCCAACTTCGTGATGATTATCTAGATGCATTTGGCGACCCAAAAGAATTTGGCAAACAAATAGGCGGTGATATTAAGTGTAATAAAAAGACCTATTTATTGCTAACAGCTCTAGAAAGAGCAGAGGGTGCAACAGCAGAAAATTTGCGAAATTGGATAAATGCCAATGATGTAAATGACGAGAAAGCTAAGATACAAGCAGTGCTAGATATTTATAGAGAAACAGAGGCGGATAAGCGTTGCGAAGAGGCTATTCAAGATTTCTTTGAAAAATCAGTCGTTTGTGCAAAAAGTTTACAACTGTCTGATGATAAGAAAGATATACTAATAAATTTAGCATATCACTTGATGGGAAGAAAAAAATAATTAAAATTTTTGTTGAAAAATAGGGGGATTTTAAAAAAATCTCCCTATTTTTATGGCGAATATCCTTAAAATCTAAAGATTATGCCATATCGTCGCTTACCAAATACAGATGCGGCACGACTTCGTGCTATGAAAGTGGCTAAAGCAAAATTTGAAGAAATCGGTTCTGCTTCTGCGCCTTTCTCTACAAAAACTATGATAGAGATTAATACTTTTATACCTCAGTTTGAAAGAGCAATTTCTGAGTATAAAATGTCTGTCACTATGCAGAGTGAGAAAAGTTCAAAATATCAACAACTAGTAAAGAATGCTAGAATGTATGTTTCTCACTTTATTCAGGTGTTGAATTTATCTTGTCTGAGAAACGAAATTAGACCAGATAAAAAGTTAATGTATAAACTTCTTCCTGATAACTATACTGTACCAGATTTAAGCACAGAGGCACTTCTTCTAGAATGGGGTAAAAATATCATAGATGGAGAAACCGAACGTACTATGAGTAGTCCAGGTAGTGCAATTTATAATCCTTCTATTGGTAAAGTTAAAGTTCATTACGAATTATTTGCAGAGGCATATCAGGGCAAGAAAGTTTCACAAAAAACTTCAAGTAGATTTTTGGATAATATTCAAAACCTAAGGACAAAAGCAGATCAAATAATCTTAGATCTTTGGAATCAAATCGAAGGACACTTTGCGGATCTTGGCACAGATGCTATGCAAGAAAAATCAAAAGAGTTTGGTATTGTATATTATCTTCGCAGAAAGGAGAAACAGAAATTGGGAATCCCAGTCTCTGGAGACGACGATTTTGATTGATTTTTTTATTAATTTAATAGTGATTTTTGGTATAAAATTCTTATATTTGTACGTTAGTTTCGTTGGGAACTAACGTACTTTTTTTTAGTTTAGAACAACATAAAATTAATATATGGAAGAAGTAGAAAAAAGCCAGCAAAATGCTGATTATGGTGCAGGTAGTATTACTGTGTTAGAAGGTCTTGAGGCGGTTAGAAAACGTCCTGCTATGTACATTGGCGATATTAGCCAAAAAGGTCTTCACCACTTGGTGTATGAGGTGGTAGATAACTCTATTGACGAGGCTATGGCTGGATATTGTAGAAATATTGACGTAGTCATAAATGAAGATAATTCTATCAGTGTGTCAGACGACGGTCGTGGTATTCCTGTGGATATGCACGAGAAAGAAGGTAAATCTGCTCTAGAAGTGGTACTTACCGTGCTTCACGCTGGTGGTAAGTTCGACAAAGATAGCTACAAAGTGTCTGGTGGTCTTCACGGTGTGGGTGTATCTTGTGTGAATGCACTTTCTACATACCTAAGAGCTGAGGTTCACAGAAATGGTAAAATCTATATGCAGGAATATGCAGTAGGTAAACCATTTGAACCTGTAAGAGTAATTGGCGACAGCAACAGAACTGGTACCACAATTACTTTCAAACCAGATGGCTCTATCTTCACTACAACAGAATACAAGTTTGATATTCTTTCTGCACGTCTTAGAGAGCTTGCATACCTAAATGCAGGTATCAAACTTACTCTTACCGACAAACGCGTAGCAGAAGGCGAAGAACCAAAACAAGAAGTATATTTCTCTAAAGAAGGTCTTAAAGAATTCGTTCTTTATGTGGATGAATCTCGCGAAAAACTTCTAAATGATGTTATTCATATTCAAACAGATAAATATGATACACCAGTAGAAATTGCGATGACCTACAATACCTCTTACGGTGAAAATGTTCACTCATATGTAAACAACATCAACACCATAGAAGGTGGTACTCACCTTGCAGGTTTCCGTCGTGGTCTTACACGTACACTTAAGAAATATGCAGAAGAAAACAAACTTCTAGACAAACTAGAAAAAGCAAAAATAGAACTGAACGGTGACGACTTCCGTGAAGGTCTTACTGCAATTGTTTCTATCAAGGTAGCAGAACCACAGTTTGAGGGTCAAACAAAAACCAAACTTGGTAACAACGAAGTGATGGGTTCTGTGGATATGGCTGTGAGCGAAGCTCTTGGTAACTTCCTAGAAGAGAATCCAAAAGAAGCTAAGATGATTGTAGAGAAGGTAGTACTTGCTGCTACTGCTCGTAAAGCTGCTCAAAATGCTCGTAAACTTGTTCAACGTGCTAGTCCTCTTTCAGGTTTTGGTCTTCCAGGTAAACTATTCGACTGCTCTAGCAAAGACCCTTCAGAATGCGAATTGTTCCTAGTCGAAGGTGACTCTGCGGGTGGTACTGCAAAACAAGGTCGTGACCGTGTTACTCAAGCTATTCTTCCACTTCGTGGTAAAATCTTGAATGTAGAAAAAGCTATGACACACAAAGTGTTTGATAGCCAAGAAATCAAAAATATCTACACTGCGCTAGGTGTCACTATTGGTACAAAAGACGACTCTAAGGCTCTTAACTTAGAAAAACTTCGTTACCACAAGGTTATTATCATGACCGATGCCGACGTGGACGGTAGTCACATTGCAACACTTATCCTTACCTTCTTCTTCCGTTATATGAAAGAGCTTATCGAAGGTGGACACGTTTACATTGCAACTCCTCCAATTTATCTATGTAAAAAAGGCAAAGTAGAAGAATACTGCTGGAACGAACAACAACGTATTGCTTTCATTGAAAAATATGGCAACAATGGTACAGAAAGTGGTATCCACGTGCAACGTTACAAAGGTCTTGGTGAGATGAATGCTGCTCAGCTTAAAGAAACCACAATGGACAAAGCAAATAGAACACTTCGTCAAGTAACCATTGAAAATGCTATGAGCGCAGACCGTATCTTCTCTATGCTTATGGGTGATGATGTGGCTCCTCGTAGAGAGTTTATCGAAAAGAACGCAACATACGCTCGTATCGACGCGTAATATGAGTTTAAACAAACTAAATATACAATCAGTGTGCAGCTATTTTCATATAGCCTGCACACTTGTTTTATTTTGTGCTATCCCATTTTATTATTCTCCATTTATTCAATATGGATTAATCTTCTTTTTTGTTTCTTTTGTAGCAGATTATTTGGCGAGTAAAAGATGGCAAGAGGGTTTCCAATGGAATGCAAGCAGAGTGGTATCTGCTCTCATTTTGCTACAGTTTGTTTTGCTATTTATCTTCGGTTTATTTGAGAAAGATACAAGATACTTATCCACATTTTATGAAATGCGAACAGCATACATAGGATTCGGTATTGTGGGTTTGTTGGGTGTTTCAAATAAATTTAAGGTTAGGCAATTTGCATATGCGTCTGCACTTACAATAATTCCTTTTCTGATAATATTATATAATATGCTCCCACCATCGTTTCCAAATTTGGATAGCATACAAGATAAAATAAATATAATATCCCAGGTTAGGAGTCAAGAAATATGTTCACACATGACACTGAATCTCTTCTTATGTGTGGGTATGATTCTATTCTCAAAGGTGATAAGTATATCCAAGAGTAATATAGAAAAGGCGTTTTCTATATTTATTATACTACTATTTTATATACTTGTTGCTTCCACACAGGGTAGGGTCGGTCTTATGAATGCAAGTATTGTATTATTGTTTATAATTTTACGTTTTGCTACTGTAAAATTAAAATATCTAGTTCCTACACTAATAGTATTATTGGTCGGAACTGTGGGTTTAGGGGTTTTCTTATTATCTGAAAATCCATTAAAAGAAGATATAAAAATACTAAATAAGGCAAATCCTCGTGAGTATATTTGGCAGGACGGAGTAGAGTTAATCAAGGAATCTCCAATTGTGGGATTGGGAGCTAGCACCAACGCTCTTAGAGTAAAAGAGAGACTCCTTAGCAACGAAGAGTTGTGTAGTATGGAAAGATTCCTAATAATGCATTTAAAAGAAGAACATGTCTTTGGTATGCATACTCACAATCAAATAATGCAAAGTTGGCAGGAGTATGGACTTATAGGTTTATTTGCTATATTGGCTCTATTTATAGCAATATTATGGTTAGTTAAGGGTTCTTTGTCTTTAAGCTCATTATTTCTTGTGATATTTATCCAACTAATAACAGAACCAATAGATAGTGGTGTTACTGCCATAGGATTTTGTACCTATATTTATTTTATGCAGGTATTATTAAAGTCCAAGCAAATGGGTAAAATAACGGCTTAAAGGATATTTTTAAAACGTTCTGGAAGTTTTACTACTACTTTCCACCAAGCCATAGAAGGTTTGTTCCATGCGTATGGTTTACGGCAAAATGTTTGGAAAAGTCTTAGTTTTTTAGATATTTTATCCAAGTCTATCGCCTTTCTTTCTGTTACTTCAACAATAGTTTTTCTGCGTTTTTCTATATGTTTTGCCCAGCCTCCAGCCATTCTATCTTTGTCTGAAAAACGTGCCATAAGCATATTATCATCAAAACCACCTAGGTGGATAAGGTAGAGATGCTCTGCTATGTGAAAGTTTTCTCCCTTTATTCTGTGAAATCCAGAGCCCCATGTGAGTGGCTGTGCTATCACCACAGGTTTGGTATAGCGAGTAGAAACAAATGCATAACTTCTTTGGCTTAAGAAGTTCTCATTTTCTATTATTGGCTTTTCTTCATTTAAGTTTTGACCAATATCTAGTCCCAAACCAGAAGCAGAAGATTGTATATTTAGTGTAGAAAGATATGCCCTAAGTGAGATTTCTAGTTTTGGATCCACCACAAGAAACTCATCGGCATCACAACCTATTATTAGGTCGTAGTCTGTCAAAAGCTCTGCAGCTCTGTCTGAAAGGAATTTTAGGCGTGCTCTATCCAGAGCTACCACTTTGCCCTTTATCTTTTCCACTTTGGTAATGCTCACACCTTCTGAACCTTCTGGAGCTTCTTGGTCTAGTCCATCTAAAAAGACATAAAGATTTTCTCTACCCAATTCTCTACCATAATATGATATCCATTTTTTTAAGAAAAAGGAATCATTTCTTGCCATTGTGATAGCAGCTATCTTTTTCATGATTTATATCCTCCGTGAACTATTCCAAATAATGTTGCGAAAAAATAATAAGCTGCATGCATTGGCATAGCTAGTTGCCAAGCACATCTAGAAAGCACTACAGCCTGTCTTAGGCGAATCTCAAATGCCGAAAAACAACCGCTTCCATACTTTTCTATAATATATTGTTTTATGTCGAAGTTTACAGATTTTGCAAACTTAATCTTCTTCTCTAGATTCTTATTATTGCTAATAGAAGTGCCAGAAACACGATATACCGCAGTGTTTTCTTCTAGGTAATGTATATCTCCATTTGCAAGAAGAGCAAGCCACACAGGGTAGTCAAAGGTCATAAATTTATGTTTTATATAATCATCTATATTGCAATATTTTTTAAACGCACTATGTCTAAAACAAACAGAAGGCGAGAAAATAATATTTCTATATAGGATATGGTCAAATGGTGTTTTGTTTGGAGTATTGAACAGATACCCAGCATTGATATTCGGAATAAAATTTCCGTTTTTCAGATGCAAAACACCAGAAAAAGACAAGTGACAATTCTCGTGTGAGTCCATATAATCCACTTGTTTTTGCAGTTTGTTTTCATCTATCCAATAATCGTCACTCTCTAGCACTGCTAGATATTCTCCGGTGGCTTTCTCTAGTAAAAATTTATAATTTTTAAGCAGCCCTTGATTCTCACTTTGTTTAAAAAGTTTTACTTGAGGGTATTTTGTGGCGTAGCTGAGCGCAATGTCGTATGTTTTGTCTGTGGAACAATCATCATTTATAAGCAGTTCTATTTCAAAATTTGTCTTTTGTAATAGAAAACTTTCTATCGCCTGAGCAATATAGGCCTCATGATTATATGTTGGCATTAAAACGCTTACTTTCATGATTGTTTTAGTTGGTTAAATAAGGATTCCCACTTGTCAATAATGTTCTCTGTAGAGAATTTTTCGCCCACATAAGACGCTGCATTTTTTGAGAACTCTATGCGTAAATTGTCGTTCAAGATACAAGTTTGTATTGCACTAGCCAAGGCATCTATGTTCATTGGTGGCACTAATAGGCCTGTTTTTTCGTGTTCGATAATTTCCTCTGGTCCTGTTTGACATGCGAAACTCACAGCAGGAAGCCCCATTGCGGCAGCCTCTATAAGCACAAGTGGAAGTCCCTCAAAACGAGAAGACATCACATACAGTCCGCTTTCTTTAAACAGACCTTGAATATTATTTGTAGGTGGAATTAACTCTACAGATGAGGTTAATTCGTATTTTTCAATTAGCGATTGTAGCAATTTTGTTTGTTTACCTTTGCCTGCAATCACAAGTTTCCAATCTTTCTTTTCTTCAACTTTTGCCCATGCTTTGATAAGCAAATCAAAGCCTTTTTGTGAGGTATAACGTCCCACAGCCACTGCTTTGTGTGCGTTTGGCTCAGTGTATTCAGGCAAATCTATAGTGATAGGATTGTGAATACAACTTACCTTGTTTGTATTGTATTTTTGTTTGTAAGAAAGAGCGTCTGCTTCTGTAAGTGTCACCACCCAACTGCCATGTTTAGACACAAGTTTTCTAGAGAGCACTTGCATTGGCTTAGACTTCATTAGTGAATTGAAGTGTTCCCAATATATGGTGGTATAAGGCTTGCAAGCAGGAATTTTAAATGTGGCACGAGATGCATCTACCACTATTATAAAATCTGGTTCTATACTTTTGAAACAGTTTTTTAGCCTATAATGACGTCTTACATCACGATATGGAAAGATGCTATTGTCTGAGCCTTGGTGTATGTAATGTAACTTTACTTGAGGCAGAACAGTAAAAAATGGCTTATTGTTGCCCACTAAAGACACTATATGCACCTCATGTGAGCGCATACTTAAGCTGTTGGCTATTTGAATGGTAACACGTTCTGTACCGCCAATATTATCTAGTGCCTTTATTACAAAAACAAGCTTCATTGTGGTATTTTATACTACAGATGAGAATCTTTCTGGTATTCTTATTATCATCTTCCAAAAGTACATATACGGACGTGTACACATAAATGGGTGACGAATAAGAGTTTGTAAAAAGCGAGCTACAGGAAGGTATTTATCGCCATCCAATGCTTTCTTTATGGTAACCAAACGAATAGTTCTATAACGTTGGTTCATATGTTTGGTCCAACCTTCGCTTATGCGTTCTTGGTCGTTGAACTTAGCTTTATAAATACCTTCATCTACCGAACCAAAGTGGAAAAGATACAGATTTTTGTCTATTCTATAGTTTCTGCCTTTCACTCTGTGAAAACCTGCACCCCAATGCACACGCTCAGACACCACCACTGGTTTGGTGTATTGTGAGTCCATTAGAGCATATTTGCGTTGGCTAAGGAAAGGTTTTGTATCGTCGATAGGAAGTTCTTCTTTTAAGTGTTGGCCCACGTCTATACCTAAACCAGAAATACAAGGTTTGCATTTTGCAGTGCTTAGATATTCCACTAGAGTTTTACCCACTTTAGGGTCCACCACTAGTAGTTCGTCGGCATCACCACCAATTACCAAATCATATTTTTCAAGCAGTTTGTGTGCTTGCTCGTTTAGGAAACCAATACGTGTGCGGTCTGCCACTGTTACTTCTTGAGAAACACGTTTACGTATTATTACATTTACCTTGCCTGTATTGTATGGCAAAGACTGGTCTTCACCGTCCAAAAACACGTAAAGATTTTCCTCTCCTAATTCTTTTCCGTAATACGATATCCATTTTTTTAGAAAAAATGCATCGTTACGGGCCATAGTTATAGCGCATATTCTTTTCATATTGCAAATATAACTAATTTTTTTATTAATTTTGCATTCTATAAAAGTGAATAAAATGACCACATTAGAGAATATATCCTTGCCAATATCAGAAGATTTGCATAAGTTTAAAGTTGCTTATAAGCAATCACTTCATTCAAACAACCCTCTTTTACAAGAGATAGTTGCGCATGTGACCAAATCTTCTGGTAAAATGATGCGTCCTATTTTAGTAATGCTATCAGCAGGGCTTTCTGGTGGAATCACAGAAAGTACAATAAGCGCAGCGGCGTCGCTTGAACTTCTACATGTGGCAAGTCTTATTCACGACGACGTGGTCGACAACTCTGATATGCGTAGAGGACTAGCCTCTGTGATGGCTAAATTTGAAAATAAAGCAGCAGTTCTAGGCGGCGACTATTTCCTTTCTACCGCACTTTGCGAAGCTGTTAAGACTCAGAATATTGGTGTGATGGAGACCATATCAAACCTTGGTCGCATACTTATCGATGGAGAACTTCTACAGCTTACCGAAAGTAGAAACCACAGTTTCAAAGAAGAAAATTATTTCTCAATCATCAAAAGTAAAACTGCTGCGCTATTTGCCGCTTCTGCCAAACTAGGTGCCTTAACAGCAAAATCTTCATCTGAAGAAAACGTTGAGAAACTTACCCAACTAGGAGAAAATATTGGTATTTGTTTCCAAATAAAAGACGATATCTTCGATTTCCAACCAGACAATAGAACAGGCAAGCCATTCGGTAACGACATACAAGAAGGCAAAATTACTCTGCCTCTTCTATATGTTTACAATCATGCCTCAGAAGAAGAAAAGAAATACATTTCTGAGTGTATTGATGAAAAGAATGTAGAAGAACTAGTAAAAATAGTTGCAGAAAATGGTGGTATTGAATACGCAAATATGTTGTTGAACCGCTACTACACCAAAGCCCAAAAAATCCTAGAAGACTTCCCTGCATCAGAAACCAAAGAGGCATTGGAGTTGTATATAGAGTATTTATTAAATAGGAATAAATAATTTATCTTAAAACCTCCATTCTGTTTGAATCCAAACGTATAAACGTAAACAGAAGCAATGTAAATCCCCACAAAGAAGACCCTCCGTAACTAATAAGCGGAAGTGGAATACCAATAACAGGTGTAATGCCAGTAACCATACCTAGGTTTATAAAGAAGTGGAAAAGGAAAATACATACTATTCCATACCCATAATTTCTGGAGAATGCAGACCTTTGCCTTTCTGCCAGATAAATGAGCCTTATCATAAATGTGGCATAGATAATAATAAATAGGGTAGATCCCATAAATCCCCATTCTTCTGCTATGGTACAGAAAATAAAGTCTGTGTCTTGTTCTGGAACATAATCTAGTTTGGTTTGAGTTCCGTTTAAATACCCTTTACCTGCTACACCGCCAGAACCTATAGCAATTTGAGATTGTCTAACATTATATCCAGCCCCTTGAGGGTCGTCTTCAAGCCCCAATACTATTTTTATACGTATTTGTTGGTGTGGTGCCAAGATATTGTTGAAAGCATAATTGGCACTACCAGAAAGTGCTATTGAAAAAAGTAAAAATCCAGCGATTAATAGATATGTGCTTCTGTGCATTACAACCCCTCTAATAAGGAGGAATAATATACTAAAGCCCAAACTAATAGCAGCTGCATACCATGTTTTTACTGCTGGAATAAAGTTTGCTAATATGATACCTATTACATAAATGCCAATATTTACAGATAGCATAGTGATAAAGCTAACTTTATCTTTTGTGTAAATCCTAATAAAAATACAGGAAGTAATGGTGGCAATTGCAAAAACTAGAATAAACCCATAAAGTTCTGGAACATCTGCTCCAACTACTGCATCTGGCAGGTTGTTGTACCTAAGAACAAGCACAAAAAATACAATGGCAAATACGCCCAGTAGCAATATAATTCCATTCATTCCTTCTCTGAAAAGTAAAAGGAAGAATGAGAAGAATACCAACGCAGAACCAGTTTCGCTTTGAGCAATAATTATAGTTGCAGGCAATAGGATTATACCTATAGCAATCATAAGGTCTTTGTTTTTCCTTAAATCTATCTGAGATTTACTCAGGTAGGCCGAAAGGCAAAGACAAGTGGCATATTTTGCAAACTCTGCAGGCTGAATTTTGAATGCCCCAAAGTTTAGCCATGAGTGAGAACCTTTGGTGTCTGTGGCTAGAAAGATAGTGGCTATAAGCAATACTATCATGAGGGCATAAAATAGATATGCTATGTTGTTATAGAACTTACTATCAATAGTAAGAACCACAGTGCCAAGTAAGAAAGCTGTACAAATCCAGATGATTTGTTTGCCATGGTTTACAGAGAAATTGAAAATATCGGCATTGTCATAATCATAACATGCCGCATAGATTGTGCACCAACCAATAAAAACCAAGACTAGATATAGACCCACCGTCCACCAGTCTATCATTTTTAATATATTCTGATTCCTTCTCACTCTTTTTTGTCTGTATTAGGTTCAATCACACTTTCCATCATGCGTTTTTCCACATGTTTTCTTTTTGGAGAAACTTCTCTATATAGATATTTTTCTATCATTAAGCTAGCAATAGGCACGGCCCATGTAGCACCAAAACCAGAGTTTTCTACATAAACAGCTATTGCTATTTGTGGGTTTTCTTTTGGAGCAAATCCCATAAAGATAGAGTGGTCTTCACCGTGAGGATTTTGAGCAGTACCAGTTTTTCCACAGAAAACTAGACTATCTATTTGCCCAAAACGGGCAGTTCCTTTCTTCACGGCTAGTTCCATACCATATTGTACCACATCAAAGTATTTTTCTTTTATATCCACCTCGTGTTTTGTACGGTATTTTTCATCTATTTCACCGCCCTCTATTTCTTTAATAATATGAGGAGTGTAGAAATAGCCTTTGTTGGCAATAAGTGCGGCAAGGTTTGCTATTTGTATTGGCGTAGCTAATATTTCTCCTTGACCAATAGAGGTGGAAATAATAGTAGAAGACTTCCAACGATTCTTTCCGTAAATCTTATCATAGGTGGTAGATTTATAAATTGTTCCCCCTTTTTCGTTTGGGAAGTCAATGCCCAGTGGAACCCCAAATCCCATAGACATCACATAACCTCTCCAAACATTATACGCACCATCTGTAGTGCCGTATTTATCTAGATTTAGGTCTAGGAAATTTCTCAATGCATAACCATAATAAGCATTGCAAGAATGCTGAATAGATTGAGGCAAATCTAATGGTGATTTATGCTCGTGGCATCCCATTTTGCGGGTTTTGGTATAATAATAGCCCATCTTACAAGGGAACGCAGTATTGGCATTAATAATTCCCTCTTCTTGGAAAATAAGTGCTTGAACAAGCTTAAATGTTGAACCTGGAGGATATTGGGCCATCACAGGACGGTCAAATAGTGGCCTTTTTTTATCCTTTAATAAAGCACTATAATTGGCAGAACGCTCTCTACCTACTAGTAGAGCAGGGTCATATGAAGGAGAGGAAACAAGGGCCAAAATTTCGCCAGTAGAAGGTTCTATTGCCACAATACTACCCATTTTGCCTTGCATAAGGAGTTCTCCGTATCTTTGAAGCTCCATATCAAGGCCCATGGTTAGATTTTTACCAGAGACAGGACTTTTATCCATGGCACCATCCATATATTTACCTTTTATACGACCATGAACATCACGAAGTAATATTTCTACACCTTTTTCTCCGCGAAGCTCTTTTTCATAGGTTTTCTCTATACCAGATTGTCCCTTATAGTCACCTCTTACATAATATGAGTCTTCGTCTATTTGCTTTTGGTTTACCTCACCCACACTACCAAGAGCATGAGCCCCATGAGGCATAGAATATTTTCTAAGCACACGTTGCTGAGTTAATACCCCAGGGAAACGGAACATTTTTTCTTGCAACAAGCCATATGCGGCAGTGGAGATTTGCGACATAAATACTTGTGGAGTATATCTAGAATATCCTGGATTTTTCCTTTTGTTTTTTATATCCTTAATTCTCTCGTCAAATTCTGCCTTGGTAATATTTAAAGTATTACAAAAAGCTAGAGTATCAAAGTTTACCATTTCACGCATAATAAGCATTACATCGTAAACAGGTTGGTTTGAAACTACAAGATTGTTGTTTCTGTCATAAATTAGCCCGCGGGCAGGGTAGATTGTTTTTTTAAGAAAGGCGTTGCTATCGGCGTTGTCCTTGTAGGAATCATTCAAAACTTGTAGAAAGAACAAACGAGTTATAAAAAGAAGAGCACAAAGAAACACTACCAATACGATAATAACTTGGCGTGTGTGTGAATCTTGATGTTTTCTTCTATATTGGTTCATTTCTTACGACAGAGTTCGTAGCACATAATAAGAGATAAACTAAGTGCTATGTTTATAATAATTCTAAGAAGTAGGAATCCAAAATTATTGAAAGAAAGAGCTTCCATCATAAATAGTGCTATATGGTGTAATGCAACCATACCAACAGCATATTTTAAATAGCCAGACATACCAAATTGTATGATAGAAGGTTGTTGTAATTTAAACTCTAGTTGTGAGAATAAAACCTTTAGATAGCCATTACGAAGAAAACCTATTATTACACAGGCAAAAGTGTGTAATCCCATAGTATTGGAGAAGAAGTCCACAACCAAACCCAAAAGAAAACTTATTATCATCAAACTAGGAGTCTTGATATTAAGTGGAAGGTCCAATAAGAAAAGAATATAAATGTATGGACTAATAAAATAAAAATAGTCCATATTATTGAATAGTAATACTTGCAGAAGCACTACCACTATAAACTGGATAAAATATTTTATAGAAGATGCGTTCATTGTATTACTTTTATTGAATCGAGTTCTTGTTTAAGTGAATAATTCATTATTTCCACGTATGAGAGTGTGCGGAAATTTGTGCTCAGCTCAACATCTATAGAAAGAAATTGTTCAGACTCTTCTTCTACATTTGTAACAGTACCTACAGGAATATCTGCAGGGAAAATAGAAGAAAAACCACTTGTACTTATGGTCTCTCCCACATTCACTCGTACGTGTTTAGGAATTTCTGTTAGTTTTGCATATCTATAATCTGCATTCTCCCAAATAAGAGAACCGAAATTATTAGAAGAGTCAAGTTTACAACTAATTTTAGATTGATTATTGATAATAGGAATAATAACAGAAAAATTATCAGACACAGTCTTAATAATACCCACTACGCCAGAAGAACAAATCACACCCATATCAGGTTTTACTCCATCTAGTTTTCCCTTGTCCAAAATAATTAAGTTTTGCTGGTTATTAACAGAATTATTAATAACCTTGGCAGTGATTATGTTATAATCGCGAGGTAGGCTATCTGTTGCTACATCGTTTAATTTGGCCTTAATGGCCAATAATTCTTCTCTGAGTGATGCATTCTCAGTGAGCAACTCTTCGTTGTTTGTTGTAAGATAGAAATATTGACTAATGCTTCCTGTCAATGTGCTAATGCTACCATTTACTGCTGTCATAGAGCTAGAAAACGCAGAATGCTGATAGTTGTTATTGAATACTATCAGCAAAATTGCTATTAATTCCAAAAATAGAAACAATAGCAATGAACTAGCTTTTTTTAGTAGTAGTAAAAGGTTTTCCATGTTGTTTGTAAAAAAGAGTGACTCAAAAAGTCACTCTTTTTTATATTAACGCATCAAGAAAGAGTAATTATCTATATTTTTTAGAGCAAGACCTGTACCTCTTGCCACTGCATGTTGTGGATCTTCTGGCACGTGGAATGTAATGTTAATCTTGTTAGATAAACGTTGGCTTAAGCCACGAAGAAGAGCACCACCACCAGTTAGGTAAATACCATTTCTAACAATGTCGGTATAAAGCTCTGCAGGAGTACTTTCTAGAGCAGCCATAATAGCAGCTTCCATTTTAGAAATAGATTTATCCAAGCAGTGAGCTATTTCTTGGTAAGATACAGGTATTTTAAGAGGAAGTGAAGTCATATTGTTTGGTCCGATAACTTCAAATTCTTCTGGAGCTTCATCTTCAGGAAGTTCAGTAAGAGCAGAACCAACTTTAATTT
>JAEIGA010005740.1_pt1 | contig 18916 bp, 7 predicted proteins | sample 9270691 | NCBI WGS metagenome assembly JAEIGA01 (sample SAMN17057246, study PRJNA624740) | gut metagenome | biome: biome; isolation source: fecal sample | host: Bos grunniens | place: China: Xizang | collected 2019 | reverse complement strand
TTCCTCCTTGGGAGTTTTGAAACTTAGCTCACTTCTGTTAAACTCGATTCAGGCATACCATGTACGAGTTTAACCTTGTTTTTCTTATTTTTCTTCTTTCTTTTGGTTCTTTTTCTTTTTATATTCTCTTACCAGCTCGTGCGGCCACTTGAACTTGAACTTACGAACGGCTACGTCCGTCAAGAACAAGATCAACGCAAGGATCATAAACAAGAATCTAGGGTCGAATTCGTGGTTCAGCGCCGTAACGAAGCCCTCGAAAATTTCGTGAGGATTTTCCAAATCCGCAATTGCTGCGCCGTTTCCGCGTTTCGCCAAGTTTTGCAACATGGTTTCGGGGTCGATTGCATCTTCCTCTTCTTCCGCGTAAACGTCGTATTCTTCCGAATATGCCAACGCTTTATAGAATTCTAACGTTTCCAACACGTTTCCGTCTTTGTCGAGTTTCTTCAACACAAACTTATAAACGCCTGCTTTCTTGATAACGAATTCGCAACGGCTGTAATTGTTGCTGGCTTCCATCGCCAACGTTACGTATGCCGCGCTGTCTCGCAAGCCTTCTCTATCCGACAAATTGCCGATGCTGTTCAACGAAATCGTTTGCGCAACTTCGCCGTCCTGCATACACATCAACGAGCCTTCAAGGCGTTCGCCGTTTTCCGCATTCAATACGGTGTTGATACTCAGTTTGTTCGTATAGTTGTCTTCTTTCAAATGCGCTTCGATGTCGTTGGGACGGATATTTTCCGTAGGCATCAAGTTTTTAACGACGTTGTCGATAAATTGCCGCCCGGTAGTATCCCCCATAAACGTACTCGACCATCTTCCGTTCAAATCGCACATGAAGCTGCCGACCATACCGTTGCCGTATTTCCATTGCGCGTAGATGGGAACGTCGAATGCACCCATCAAGATTACGTCCGCCGTAGCGCGTGCCTTAACGCCATAGAAACCGTCCAAGGTAACGTTTATTTGATTTTTGTTGGTTTCCAAACGGTCTAAGCCTTGTACCAAAGGCGAAGTGGAGATATTGATGTAAGGGTTAAACGTTTCGTAGTTTACTTCCTTAATTTCGTCCGCCTTCAATTCCTTACGCATTTCCGTAATCAACTGCGACGTCGTAGGACACATCAATCGACCGTGGGTCAACTCCGTCAACTTAGTCATGTTATAATGCGCATCGCTACCCTCTGTCATCCCTACGCCCAAAACCGACAACGTAATGCCGTCTTGTTCATAGAAATTTTGCGCGGTAATTTCGTATTGCGTATCTCCATCCGAAACCATACCGTCGGATACGATGATGATGTGCTTTTTATCTACCAAGCTACCCAACGTACGAAGTGCGATACCTGCACGGTTAATCGCGTAGTCGTAAATCGTCAAACCGTTCGCCGTTTTAATGGACGCTACCGCTTGACGGATTTTATCTTCCTGCGTACGAGGGGTCAAAGGCAATACCATTTCGTATTCATCGTCCAACGTCATAATACCAACGTAGTCGCGTTCGCTCATAACGTCTTGTTCCAAACAGGTCAATACCGCGCCTTTTGCCCATTCCAACGGGCTTTCATCCATACTTTCGCCATCTGTACCGTTACCCATGGAACCCGAACGGTCGATAATGAAGACGACGCCAACGGGCGGGGTATAGTTGATGATTTGAACGGGCAACATGTCTTGATAGGTCGTTCCCTTCATGTCGGCTTTGTTGTACGCGTGCGCGGTGTCTTCGTCGTTTGCTTCCGAACCGCCAACGGTGAACAACCCACCGCCGTATTCGCTTACGTACGTATTCAAAATTTCGTCATAGGTCATGAAACCGTCTTGCGCGTCGTTGGGAAGCAGTGGCATATCCGCGTATGCGATATTGTTCAAAATAACTTGATCGTACTCGCAAAGGTCTTTCGCCGTCTTAGGAATACCCTCGCCCTTGATGTTCATTACGTTGATTTGGTAGCCATCGTCTGCGTTCAGCATTTGTTTCAAAGCTTCCGATTCCCCATCCACGTGTTCGAAAATCAAAATGCGGTTGTAATTTTCTAAGTATAAATAGGTCGTATATTCGTTGTTTTCTTCCAACGAATCGCCCGCAATCGTAACGTTTACCCTGAGTTCGTGCAAGCCTTCCTTTGCAAACGCGTGCGGAATATACACCGTTTTGTTCCCTTCTGCAAGTTCGTGGGTATCGGTGTAAACCAGCTGATTGTTGTCATACAACTCAATCGTAGCAATTTCGGGTTGTGCAATTTGCAAATTCACGCCGATTTCGCATTCTTCTTCCGGGTTTACGTGGTAATCGGGCAAAAGAATATCCATCACCTGCACGTCCACGATTTCTTGTTCCGAAGAAATATACGCAGTGTCTACTCTCGTACCGCTAGCTACGATCGAACGAATGACGTTGTTTGCGTCTTCATCCGTTTGTTTGCCGTCGGTAATCAATACGATTTTGCTCGTTGCAGGGTTTTTGAACAATTCGTTATCTTTGACGAAACGAAGTGCCGCGGCAATATTCGTCGCGCTGGTATCGGGGAATTTCGTAGCGGATAAATACTTATCGTAAATACCTTTCACGTCACCCGTCAAAGGAACGACGTATTCTTGGTCGAAACCAAAGGTAACGATACCTACTTTATAACCGTCGTACTTACTGTCCAAAAGCACCGTTTGCACGAAATCGTCTCGCTTTTCTTGGGACGCTTCCTGTGTATCGGATACGTCCACCAGCAAAAGCAGTTCGTTTTTCTCGTTTGTTTCATTGTATCTAAATACCATCCCCGACAAGGTCAGGATTGCCAACGTCATTACCGTCAAGTGTAATACCAAAGAGGTAATACGGTTACGCGTTCTTCTATACCGCTTGCTTAATTTCAGATGCGGGAGTAACGCCAAAATGATTGCCGGAATGAAGAGCAATAAGAACCAAGGATGGGAAAAATGGATTTTAAAATTAAACATATCCTCTTACCCTCCTTACATCGATTCCTGACCCTTTAACCACCACTCTATGAAGAGTAAGGCGACTAAAGCTGCCGCTACATACAGTAACAAATCTTTGAAGTAATCTTCTTTCGTTAAATCTGTATAAGGATTGTCCAAAGCTTCGCCCTTTGCCCAAACGTCACTTTCCTGTGCAGGCATCTTTACGTAGATACTTTCCATAATGTCTTTACCCGCAAACGTGGTTTGCGTCAAAACGTACGTACCAGGCATATTTACCTTTAAGGTCGCGGGGAATTGATTGTACATAATCGGTTCTTCATCGCCGAACGAAACGTACAATTCTTGCCCTCTTGCATTTAAGGTAATGTTTTCGTTTACTTCAAACGCGCTGCCCGAAACGGTTACGGGGAAGAACAAATTGAACATGTTGTCAATTATCAACGGGAATTCTTTCAAAATTACCAAGTTGGAATAGTGTACGCTGAACGGCATAACGAGGACACGTTCGCTCCCCTCGTCCTTCACAAGCATTGCGGGAAGGGAATCGCACGTCATCAATACCTTGTAGCTTGCATCATAGGAAAGACGCTTCATACGGCTGACCGTAATGTTATCCGCGATAATGTTTTTCATCAACGGATGCTCGCCGTCTTCTTCCGTCAACGACAAGCTGCTGAATTTAACTTCGTCTTGCACGGTAAACCCAGAACCCGAAGGTGCTTCGGAAGGATTGACAAGGAATACAACGCCGTCCGTGGGCATCACTCTGGGCATGGTATGTTCGAAAATATACAAGTCAAAACCCGTCGTTGCCGCTTCCGTGTTCGGACGCAATTCCGTAATTTGAATGTCCCATCTATCTTGATATACTGCGCGCAAGGTGTCCAAAACCGCTACGAAGAACGGGTTGGTTTGCCCACTTGCATATTGAATACGCAATACTTCCTTTTGACCGTTGTACAAATTGAATTTGTTATCTTCTTCCAACGAATCTCCCAAAATATTGTCGTTATCAAGCGTCATGAAAATCGTTTGATAGGAAGCAATTTTGTCCGCTTCGCTAATACGGTAATACATTACGTTTTCGTCCGTATCCGCCGATTCTTCATACAAATCGTCGTTGATGAAGATAATTTTCTTCGTTGCGTCGCCGTCACAATATACGGGTACGGTGAATTTAATCGTTGTCCCGATATCGTTGCTGTCCGCCGCGTTGGCATTTTCTACTTCTACGTACAATTCAAGTTCTTGGTCTCTGCCGTAACAAGCCACTTCTACACAGAAAGAGTAATACCCTTCGTTAAATTCCGTATAGGCGTCCAAAATCGCTGCGTTCCATTCGTTTTCGTCGCAAATGGGAATTACCGTAATGTTTTCGGGAACGTAAGCGTACTCCGTATCCGTATAAACGTAAATTTCCGTTGCGGGGTTTTTCAATACGATATCTTCGCAAAGTTCCATCGCTCTTTCCATATCGGAAGAACCGTACGCGCAACCCGTGTATTTGTCGAAAAGAGGCTCTAACGCGTTTTCTAATTGCTTTTTGTTTTGCGCCGTAATGCCTTGTACGAGATAATCGGGTTTTTCGTTTGCAAGAATAACGGTAACGATACCGTTCTTGTCAAAAACATCATTCGTATCTTTAATGAGTTCTTCAAGCGCGCGCGTGAAACGCGTGTCACCGTCGTATTCCGTACGCATACTTGCGGAAGAATCGATAATCGCAATCACTTCGGGAACTTCTACTTCCGATTTCAAAATCTTGGAAGGCTGCGACAAAATTAACGAGCACGCCGCCAAAATCAAAATTTGACAAATAATCAATAAGATATTCCGCAATTTACTGATCGGAACTTTTTTCTTTCTATATTTTAGACTTAATTTCCAGACAAAGGTACTGGAAATCATTTTTTGTTGATAGTTGGGCTTGATAATATAAATGATAATGAGGACGATAATACTGATAAGCCCCAATAAGCCCAAAGGTGTTAATAAAGTCATTCCATAATACCTACTTTTAACAATTCACTAAACAATACTCTCTCAATAGGCTCGTCCGTTCTAAGCGAAATGAAATCTGCATCTCGTTTGGAACAGAAATTTTTGATATCCTGTTTGAAATCTCGCATTGCCTCTTCGTATGCCTTTAACATACTACGAGTAATTTTCATCTTCATGTTTTTAACGTCTGCCAAATCCACCGATTCTACGTCGATCAAATTTACACGTCCGTCGTAAGAGGGATCTATTTCGTCCGGCGTCAAAATTTGCACCAAAAGCACTTGTCTGCGCTTGTAACGCAAATATTCTACCGCCTTTTTCCAGTCGCTCTCCGTTAAGAAATCGGAAATGATAACCGTCAAACCGTTGTTCGAACCTGTCGTCGGACAATTCTTTACGCAAGCCTCGATATCGATTTCCCCGTCAAATTCCATCTTTTCAATCGCGCCCATAGCACGGAAAAATGCATTTTTGCCCACCAACGAGCCAAAGGGATTGTCCGATTTATTCTCCCGCATAAAGTGGAAAGACAATCTATCCATATCTTGTACTGCCAAAAATCCTAACGCCGCTGCCGTTGCGATGGCGTAGGACGATTTCGCTTCATTGTCCTTCCCCATAGACGCAGAACAATCTAAAAAGATTTGTACCTGCATCTGTCTTTCGTCTGTAAACAGCTTTAAGAAATATTTTTCAAAACGGCTATACAAGTTCCAGTCGATACGACGGATGTCATCGCCGAGTTGATATTCTCTATAATCGGCGAATTCCACCGTTTGGCCGTACGTAGATACGAAGTGTTTGCCTCCAAAATATCCGGAAAGGTTTGACCGTAAATTTAATGACAGCGCCTCTAATCGGCTAAAAAATTGGTCGTTTAATAAAGAACCTTTCATTATAAAACTCCGTTTCTATTTCTTATTTCTTGTTCTTGGGATTTTTTCTTACTTCGTCAAGAATCATCTTGATAACGTCGTCAGCGGATACACGTTCTGCTACCGCTTCGAAGTTCAACTTGATACGGTGACGCAATACGGGCAATGCCAACTCTTCAATGTCCGAGAAAGAAACGTTGAAGCGGCCTTTGATAAGTGCCTTAACCTTCGCCGCGGAAATGAGTGCCTGACCTGCACGGGGGGATGCGCCGACACGGACGTATTTCTTCGAAGTTTCCGTTGCGCATTCGCTGTCGGGATGGGTTGCGGATACCAAAATCATTGCATAGCGCAATACTTCCGTCGCTACGGGGATTTGGTTTGCCGTTTGACGCATTTGCAAAAGTTGTTCGCCGTTGCATACCGAGTTTGCCGTTTCCGCCATCGTCTTTTGCGTCATGTCAACAATTTGCATCAATTCGTCCACGCTGGGGTTGAATACCAAAAGTTTGAACATGAAACGGTCCATTTGCGCTTCGGGCAAAGGATACGTACCATCTTGTTCGATGGGGTTTTGCGTTGCCAAAACGAAGAAGGGTTCTGCCAAAGCTCTCGACGTACCCATAACCGTTACCGTGTGTTCTTGCATGGCTTCCAACAACGCCGATTGCGTTTTGGGCGTAGCACGGTTGATTTCGTCCGCAAGGATAATGTTGCTGAAAATAGGACCTTCTTGGAATTGGAAGGTGGAGTTCCCGTTATCGTCTTTTACGATAATGTTCGTACCTGTAACGTCCGCAGGCATCAAGTCGGGCGTGAACTGAATACGGGAGAAGGGCAAATCGAATACCTTACCCAACGTTCTTACCAAACGCGTTTTACCTACCCCAGGCACACCTTCAAGCAAAACGTTACCGCCCGCGATCATCGCGATAACCGTTCCTTCTACGACTTCTTCTTGACCGATAACGTCGCAGGAGATTTGTTGGAAAATATTGCCGATTTGTTCGCAAAATTGTTGAATTTCTTTCTCTGTAACCATTGTTATATACCTTAACCTAAACTTATTTTTTCCGCATCACAACCAACGCTGGTTTCAGCGTTGGTTGTGACGTGTTTTATTCCTTATTGTTGAATGCCGTTCATGTAACCGCCAATCATGCCTTGACCGTCACCTGAAATGTCGCCGTTGCCCGCCGTTTCGCCCATCGCCGTATCATACGCGTTGTCGAAAGTAGAACCGCCGTAAAAGGTTTCACCGTCTATGATTTGATTGTTCGGTTCCCATTGACCGCTGCCTTGAGCGTTTTGAGGAGGATGTTCAGAAGGATCACCATCACCAGGTTTGTCGCCAGGTTGAGACTCTTGGGGTACGTTACCGCTTTCATCCCCACCTTCACCATCTTCACCTTCACCAGGTTCACCTTCTTCAAGCTCTACAAAGATTGCCTTGAATTCCATGTTGCAGGTAACGTTGGTAACAACCCTAATCGGATCCTTTACGCCGTCCGACCAGCCTTCAAAAGCCCAGCCGTCCATTTCTTCCGCAACAACTTCGATACCGTCTTCCCCTTGCTTAACCGTGTCGATCAAGAAAAGTTCGCCGTTGATGAAGCCTTCGCCCTCTACTTCGTACGTAATTTCGTATTCGGGAAGCTCAGGCGTCGTCATGTCTTCAATGATTTCGTTACCACCTTTGATAACGCCCTTTGCGCTAAGCGCGGAAACCGTCGTCATAGCGATCCCCAAACCTGCGGATACCGAAACTGCCACAACCATTGCCACGGAAACAGCGAATTTGATAAACTTTGCGCTGAAATTGTTGATAGCGGCAAGCGCGTCTTCTCTTTGACGGCGAAGCATATACGAATCTTCTTTGTCTTCAAATTCGACCAACGTAAGCATTCTTTCCTCCAAACCGAAGGCATCCATGCGTTGCGCTACCCTTTTCTTGGAAGGAGCAAACTTTCCAAAATAGAAGGCAGGCGTTGCCACCATTATTGTAGCCGCCCATAAAATTAAGGACAACCAAACGAACTTAAATCCGGTCAGCCAAATTGCCAAAGAGGAAATGAACAGTACGGTGAAAGCTACTGCCAAAGCAGCAAAACCTGCTTTAATCCACGCTTCTTTTCTCAAACGAGCGGAATATATTTTGAAAATCTCTGCTTGCGTCAAAGGCCTTACACGGTTTGCCCGCTCTTTGGCAAGAATAGCGTTTCTTTTTGCAAGAACGCGTTCTTCCTTCTTTTGCAATGCCACTTCCGCCGCTTCTGCGCGAAGACGTTGACGTTCCGCTTTCTTCAAAGCTTTCGATGCCGCTTTTGCTTCTCTTACCAATGCGACGTCTTCTTTCTTTTGCAATGCCGTTTCCGCCGTTTGCGTACGAGCAAGCTCGTTTTCTTTTGCTTTTAACGCTTTGTCTTCAGCCGCTTCTGCGCGAAGACGTTGACGTTCCGCTTTCGCCGCAGCTTTTGCTGCCGCTTTTTCTTCTCTTGCCAACGCAGCTGCATCCTTCTTTTGCGGCAAACGCGTCTTTACTTTTACAAGCAATACCATTTTACAGGTAGGACAAGTTAAAAACGAGTCCCCCTTCTTAACACGTAATGCCGTAGAACAGCAAGGGCATTGTACTTGATAATTTTTATTTATGTTTGTATTCGGAGTTTGCATACTTTTACCTCCTTTTTTATTTTGTTATTTTACTTAATCAATTGTTTGTTTTTCACAAAAACTGTGAATTTTTATAAACTTCTTTTAAGACGGCACTAGGGACTTAGCGAAAATCGCCAAATCCCTACCGTTTTCAAACGTTCTCATCAGCGGACGCGAAAGGCTCGCGCCCACTGACTATTATTGAGTTTTTTCGGGGAAAACCCCTTTGCCTTATGCGTTCGCAGGAACGTAATCGGTTACGAGCGTTGCTTCCGTGTTCGCTTTCGTATTCCAGCTTTCCGCCCACGTCAACATTACTTCGCGGAGACTCAAAGACGTATAAATCTTTTGCTCTGCCGTCCAGCCCTTGAAGGAGCTTGTTCCTACAACACACTTTTCGGGTACGTAGATTTCCATAAGCGCCGTACAACCTCGGAACATCTCGTAAGGAAGCGTTTCAAAAGTCGAAGAGAGTTTTACCGACTTCAACGCCGTACAATTTTTAAACATAGACGAACCATAACTAGTTCCGAAATCAACGAGACCTTCTTCAAAAACAGCCGTTTCAAGGTTGACACAACCTTCAAAGACGCTGGCTGCGCTGAGGAAGCTGCCGTCCGTCTTATAAGAGCCCCATTCCTTAATCGTATTCGGAATAAAGATGCTCTTAATACCGCTATTATAGAACGCCTTGTTACCAAGATATTCAAGGTTTGTAGGTAATTTTATTTCCGTCAAATTCGCACATCCGCTAAATACTTCGTCTGCGATAACCGTAATGCTATCGGGAAGAACGATCTTTTGGAGGGAGGAATTCATGAACATAGCCTTACCTATTCTAGTAGCTTTGCTGTTTTCTTCGAAGATAACTTCTTCCAAGGACGCGCAGTTATAGAAAGTATATTCACCCAAGTTTTCTACCGACGCAGGAATAACAAGCGTCTTGATACAGCTTTCTTGGAACGCGCGATCCTTAAGCGTCGTAAGAGAGCTAGGCAATTCTAACGTTTCAAGCGAAGTACAATTTTTGAAAGCGTATTGATTGATCGTCGTTAAGGTGCTAGGGAATACAATCTTCTTAAGCGCTATAGCGTCATAGAACATGTTGTTGGAAAGCGTTGTCAAGCCTTCGGGAAGCACAACTTCTTCCAAATAGTTAGACGATTGGAACAACGCGGTGGTAATCGTACCATCTTCGTTGACCATCGAGGTGGGAAGAACGACCTTCTTAACCGAAGTGCAATCGAAAAGTGCATTCTTCACAAGCGTATAACCTTCTGCAACAACCAACGTACCGTTTTCGAATTGCGCGGTGTTTAATACGGAAACTACTTCGTTGTTTTCATTGTAGATAACACCGTTTTCGTTTCTATAATAATCGTTGCTGAATACGAGCGAGGTAAGCGATTCACATGCGTTGAACGCAGCACCAGAAGCAGACGTTACCGTGTTGGGAATAACGAGTTCCGTCAAACCGGAATGCGCGAACGCCAAGCTACCGATGGTGGTAAGACCTCTATGAAGTTCAAGTTCCGTCAAGTTAGCGCAATCGTAGAACGCTCTGTGGCCGATGGACGTTAACTTGGCAGGCAACGTAACGTTTTCCAAAGCGGTACAACCGTTAAACGCATCGTCAGCGATCTTCGTTACCGTTTCAGGAACAACGTAATCCTTCAAGCTGGTACAGCCTTGGAACGCGCTGATACCGATTTCGGTGATATTGGCTTCGCAGATAACCGTCTTCAAGGACGTACAACCTTGGAAGGTGTAATTAGCAATCTTCGTGAAGGACGCGGGAAGTGTTACGCTTTCAAGCGCCGTACAATTCTTAAACAAATAGGTATAAGCCGTGTTTTTGTTAGTACCGTTCAACACAATCGTGGGGAACTCAATCGACTTCAAAGAAGTACAACCTTCGAACATGTTATTGCCGAGTTTAGTACCATCTGCCAACTTAACCTCTTCAAGCGCAGTACAGTTCTTGAAAATAGCTGAACCAGTAGAGCTTGCCGTCAATTTCGGAACCTCTATCGACTTCAAAGAAGTACAGCCTTCAAATACGCTTATTTACATATTTTGAAGATTCTTCGGCAACTCAATCGATTCCAAGGATGTACAGTTAAGGAAACTGTAATTCTTAATGTACGTTAAACCAGAAGGAAGTTTAACCGTCTTCAAGTTCGCACAATCCGCAAATACGTACGTCCCCATCTTTTGATTCTTCAAGGTTTCGGGAAGCACAACGTTTTCTATACCAGAACCTTGGAACGCATTGTTGCCCAAATCCGTCAACTTTGCAGGGAAGGTGAATTCCTTTAAGCTGGTACAATTTTGGAATGCACTGATATCAATCTTCGTCAACGCAGAGTTAATGTTTGCGCTGGAAAGGCTAGTACAGTTAAGGAATACCTTTTGACCAAGCGAAGTTACCTTCGGCAAGTCGATGCTAGTAAGAGAGGCACAACCATCAAATACGAGATTTTTAACTTCGGTTGCGCTCGGCAACTCGATACTCGTAAGAGCGGTACAGCCTTGGAATGCGTTTGCGCCGACTCTGGTAACGTTTTGCGTATTAAAACCAAGTTCGGTAAGATTTACGCAGTTTAAGAACGCACTGCTAGCAATCTTCGTGATGGTACCGCCTGCCGTTATCGTGGTCAAGGACGTACAGCCCGAGAAGGTGGAGCTGTTAATTTCCTTGACTTGCGAAGGAAGGTGAATGCTTTCCAAAGACGTACAGTTGTTGAATACGTAACCATTATAATACGTAGCTTCTTTTACATTTTCAATACCCAAGCCTTTAACAGATTCAGGGATGGTAATGTTCTTCAATGCGTAGCAGTTTTGGAACATATACGGCTTCAAGAATTCAATAACTGCATTTTCTTCAAAGGTAACCGTTTCCAAAGCATAACAATCACCGAAGATATAAGTATTATTGTTTGCACCATCATAATTCAAGGATGCGGGAAGCGTAATTTCCTTCAACGAGTAGCAATATCTAAACGCTTGGGCGCCGATAGTTTTCGTCGTCGTAGGAAGATTAATGCTGGTTAATTTTTGACAGGATTTGAACGCGTGTTGACCTATCGTGGTGAATGCGCTGTCCGCGTCCGTCTTCAAGAAGACTACCTTTTTGAGGTTGACGCAGTTGAAGAATGCGGAATCCCCGATTGCTTTTACAGATGCAGGGATATAAACTTCTCTGATGTCCGTTTGCTGCGAGAATGCGCGAGTATTGATTTCTTCTACACCGTCTTTAATCATCAATACGCCGCGTTCAAGGGTATAGGTGTCAAAGTCTAATCTGTCTGCGGTGTTCTTAACGTGGCCGTAAACAAATTCGATGTTTTTACCACCGCTGAGCAAGATCATTGCTTCTTCGTCAACGCTCAAAACTTCGTTCGTTTCACTAACAACGAACTGCTTTAACGAAGGACAGCTGGTGAATACTTGGTTAACCGCCGTAATTTGACCGTTCAAGGTAACCTTTTCCAAATCGTAACAGTTTTGGAAGGAGTTGTTACCAAGCGTCAACGAGCTGGTCGATTCAGGGAAGTAGATTTCTTTCAAGCTTACGCAGTTTTGGAATGCGCCGCTATCAAGCTTCTTCAGATTCATATAGCCGTCTTCGTTGGTTTCAAACGTTACACTTTCCAGGGCTCTACAATTTGCGAAACAGCTCGAAAGGAGCTCCGTCAAGCTTGCAGGCAAGGAAACAGCTTTCAAGTTATTACAGGAGTTGAATGCCATCGAACCGATTGTGGTCAACTTGCTGCCTTCCTCGAAGGTTAAAGTTTCAAACTCGCCACCATAGAATGCACTCGAGCTGGTACCAGGAATCGACTGTACGCTTGCAGGGATTACAAGATCCTTTATCGGTAAGTAGCTGAAAGCAGATTTATTAATCGTCTTTACCGAATCAGGAATTGTCAAGTTTTCCAAGGAAATAAGGTTGGAGAAGGTTCCTTCTTCGATTGTTTCAAGATTGATGCCTTCTTCGAAGGTCAATTTTGTCACATCAATACAGTGGAAGAATGCATACTTACCGATGGTCGTTACCGTGTTGGGAATAAATACTTCTTCCAAGGCCGTCCAAGCCGTGCTTGCTTGGGTGCCGCCGTAGAATGCGTACGCACCGATTTTAATCGTGTTCTTAGGAAGGATAACTCTCTTCAAGGAAGAACAATAGTAGAAGGGCGAATACTGCCATTGCGAAGAAGTCTTCGTAACGTCCGAAATCGTGAGCGTCGTGGTGCAGTTGGATCTATCCGAGAAGGTAACTTCTTCCAAAGCGGTACAATAATAGAACGCTTGGTTTTCGATCGTCGTAACTGTCGTAGGAATGTTAATTTTCTTCAACGTCGTTGCATTTTGGAACATTTTTTCCGCAATGGTCGTCAAGCCTTCGGGAAGGTCAATGTTGGCTACAACGGAGTAATAGAATGCTTCCGTACCAAAGGTAATCGAACCTTCAGAACCTTCACTGAACGTAATTGTCGTGACCGTGTCATTGTAGTAGAATGCACGTTTGTAGAACTTGGCTACCGACTTTTGAACGTCCAACGTACCGTTCGTCAATGCACAAGCCTGAGGCGCGAAGCAAAGCGCGCTAGGTTTGCCGTCTGCATTCTTTTCATACAAGATGCCATTGATATCCATGTACGCCGTATTTGCTGCATCTACCGTAATTGCGGTCAACGTCGTAATCGAATCGAATACGTTGATGAGGTCTGCCGTTGCACCGATCTTGGTTACGTTCTTAGGGATGTTGATCGCCGTCAACTTCGTGCTGGAGAACGCGCTGTCACCAATCGTCGTCAAACGTTCGGGTAAGTTGATGGACGTAATCTTCGTACTGGAGAACGCACTGGTGCCGATCGTCAATACGTCTGCTGCCGTGCCTTCGTCACTGAAAATAACTTGCGTCAAGTTCGTACAACCGGAGAAGGCTTGGTTACCGATGGACGCTACCGAAGCAGGAATGGTAACTTTCGTCAAATCTTTCTTGCCTTGGAATACGGACGCGCCGATGCTCGTTACCGTCGAAGGAACGGTGTATTCGCTGATACCTGCAGGGAAGTATGCAATCATGGTAACGTTCTTATCGTAAACTACGGTTGCGTCATATTCCTTGAAATATACAGAAGTATAATGTTGGTTTTCGGAATCTACGTCAACCTTTTTAAGGTTAGCCGAGCCGAATACGCCAGGAATAGAGAACGCGTCCACGTTTTTCCCGATATTTACCGAGCCTACGTAGAAGCTAGGATTCTTCGCGTCGGAACCGAATGCGCCGTCTTCGAAGCCCGAACCGCCCGCCGCAACGTTTACGGTAAGTAATTGATCCATAGAGGAATAACCCGTATTACCAAACGCATTACTTTCAATTGCACCGATATTTGCGGGAAGGTTAATCGTCTTCAAGAGGGAACTAGTTGAGCCGCCTTTACCTAAACCGTAAAATGCTTTCTTTCTAATGTTAAGCGTTGCATCCTCTGCGGTGCCTTCAAAAACAAGCTCCGTAACGCCGTCGCAATCGTAGAACGCACCTTCTTTAATTTCGGTAATATGCGCAGGGATTACGATGGACGTGATACCGTCGCAGTCTTCCAAAGCGTATGCACCGATGGTGTTGATAGACGTCGTGTTGATGGTGAAGGCGCCCGTTCTTGCTCTGGGTACGTACAAGATTTCCGTCTTCTCTGCGTTGGTAAGCACACCTTCTACGGATGCGTATTGCGCGTTTGCTACGGTACCCGTGATATCGATATTGAGGAGGCTATCCAAACCATCCAGCATGTTTACGTTGAATTCTTTGAGACGTGCGGGAAGAGACAACGTCGTCAAGTTCGCTTGACCGTCGAACGCTTCTTTCATGATTTCCAAAGGCAATTCTTCTTCGCCTTCCGCTGCGGGAGCAAAGACGATGGATTCGAGAAGTGCATAGCCCGTACCTGTTGCATAGAAAGCATTTGTTTCAATCTTGGTTACCGTTGCAGGGATTACAATTTCACTAATCTTGATATTTCTGAATGCGTTAGTAGGAATCGTAGCCAACGCAATTTCTTCACCAGAAAGCATCTTTATTTTGGAAGGAAGCGTCAAGCTGCCAGTGCGTGCGTGAGGAACGTAAACAACGCTCATGCCGCCATATTCTTTGTTTTCATACAAGATACCGTCCACAGACGCATATCTAGATTCTGATTTTCTGTGTTCGCCTTCTGCGCATGCGCAGTAAACGTTAACGTTTTGAAGGTTGTTACAGGTGTAGAATGCAGAACCTGTACCCGTGCCGCCGTTAGGAATCGTGATCGTGGTTACCGAATCCGGAATGTTGATTTCTGTAATAGAGGTGCTACGCGCAAATGCTTCGGCGTCAAGTCTGGTAACAGGCTTACCCTCGTAGCTTGCAGGAATCGTAATCTTGGAAACCATGTCGATACCGTCACCCTTTGCGATGCTGTACGACTTATTATCGTCATCTTCGTTCAACGTGAAGGTGAAGATGTCTACGTAATGCGCGTAAAGAGTTCTGCCGTCCAAATCCTTCCAAGAGGTAAGGCTCGCACCGGTATAACGAGTATATTGGAAACCTTCGCCGTTGGGTTGCGTGTACCAACCTGCGAACGCTTTCTTCGAGTCTTCAACCGTAGGCGTAGGCAATTCGTAATCCTTCGCGTAATATACGGAAGCTTCCGTTTCCGTCATTTCACCGTATTCGCCAAGGTCAAAGTTTACTTTGTATTCTTTGGACGTCCAGCCTGCATATACGGTAACGTCGCCGTTCATAACGCCTTCCGTGATACGGGTACCGTTATTTTCAGGACCGTTTGCGATATCGTACCAGCCTACGAAGTTGTAACCATCTCTGGTTGCTTCTACGGTCAATGCGTACGTGTCGCCGTTCACCTTGTACATGGGTGCTACTGCTTCGCCTTCCGTTACAAAGGTAATCGTGTTTGCGCTAACCTTTACGGATACCCAGTCAGTCGCTTCGTTGGTTGCGTCGTAGGAACGTACGTAGATGGTGTTTTCGCCCGCTTGCGTAAGCGTAATCGCGCAGGTGTTGGAAGCGCCGTCCACGAAGATTTCTTCGCCGTCGTTTACTTTTACGCCGTATTTGGACGCACCGAGAACGTAATCCCAAACGATGCCGCCGTTGCTATATGCAACCGTGTCGGACATCTTGTTGCAGTTAATGGTGATTTCGTCGGAATACAAGGAGTTCTTTTCCGCATCCGAAGCAATCGCTTGTACGCTTACTGCATAAGTATCCAAACCATCAGGGAAATGCGCATCCGTCAACGCAAGGGAATTCGTCGCCGCTTCAAATACGTTTGCGCCGATTTTTACGTTATACTTCGCTGCGCCTGCTACTGCGTCCCATGCAAGGCTTTGACCTGCAAGTTTCAAACCGGAAGGAACAGCCAAACGAACGTTGTTATAGGTGTAGGAAGCTGCCGCTGCGGGGTTGAAGCCTTTGCCCATGGGATATACGCTGACGATAATTTCGCCCGTCATACCCTTCAAGGAGTAAGAGGTTTCGGTAATCGTCTTTTCGATTACGTTGCCCGCGTTTTCAATCTTAATCGCGTAAGCCGTTGCGTTTTCCACAGCCGACCACGTCGCCGTTTCCGTTGCGTTATCTACCGTAAGGTCGGTAACTTGGTTCAACGTTCTTTCCACGCTAAACGTTTCGGACGTGGAAGTGGTATAACCGTCCGCAACCGCTTTTACCGTGAATTTGATACCGCCAACTTGCATGTCGCAAGCGTCAAAGTTGTAGTAGGTAGAAGTGCCGATATCCAAATCGGTATGTTGATGTTCGTCGTTTGCGCAATCTACCGTGATTAAGTACTTTTTCGCGTTTGCAACCGCGTTAAACGTAACCGTCGAATCGGTTACTGCAAAGATGCAAACCTTATCCAACGCTTTGTTATTATAATATGCCGTAGTCGTCTTGCCGCTGAAGGAAACTTCTACCGTGTATTCGCCTGCGGGTTGTTGCGCGAAATCGAACGCAACCTTGGGCGTGCTGGTATTACGGCTAAGCAATTCTTCGCCTGCCGCGTTCTTCACTACTACTTTGTAGCTATTGTTAACGCCTGCCGCCGTCCAAGTGATTTCCTTGTCGCTTACGGAAACGTTTGCTTTATCGTCTGCCCATACCGCGTACAACGTCGTGTGTTCACCGAGTACTTGTTCGGTATATTTTGCCGTCAATTTGTTTGCGTCTTCAAAATCACTCATCCACCAGCCAACAAACGTTGCGCCTTCCTTTTCAGGGGTGGGAAGTTCGGTGTTATAGATAACGCCATCCTTCGTAGTTAACGCTTCGAACGCCTCGTTGCCATCGACGACGAATTTCACCGTGAATTCTGCAGGGTTGGTAGGAGATTTTACAAAACGAGCGTACAACGTCATATCCGACGTTACGGGTTTTGCGAAGACGTAAGGCGTCTTAAAGGTGCTATCTTCATACCAGCCGATGAATACGAACCCGTCTTTTGTGGGGTCTGCGGGTTTTGCAACGGATTGACCGTTGATAACTTTGCCGCTTTCCACCGCGCTGCCATCGTTCGTTTCAAAGGTAACGGTGTAGTTTACTTTCTTATAGAGTTTATACGTAGCCCCGTCGTAGTCCAACGTCATTACGCCGCCTTCCACTGTTGCCGTTGCAAGTGCGCCGTCGGTAAACTTGACGCTCAACGTTTCTCCGTCGAACGTATATTCTCCGTTTTTCGCCTGACCATTCACCGTCAAGATAAATTGGTCACCTGTTACGTTTAACGACCATTCGCTTTCGCCGACAATACAGTAATATTCGCCGAGGTCGTCAAATTGCTGAGTCTGATTGCTGCTACTATCATCTTTCTTCTTGCTGCCGCAGGACGTCAACGCAACCGCCGTACCTAACGACATCGTCAATGCAAGTAAAAAGCTGATAAAACCTTTACTAGACTTCATAAAGATACCTCCAAAAAGTTTTTAATAAATAATTCACATTATACAACGCCGTGTTTTACAAAACAATCTTTTTTTGGCAACGTTTGTTTTTGACCGTTTGTCTTCGTTGACCCAGACCCGAATCCTATCGCCCCACCGTTTTAGGCGCTACTCTCCATTTCTTTGCCCACGCTCATGCTCTCACTTTTCTTCACACAAACAGCGTTGATAATGCGTATAAATTTATAACAATTTTGTTCTACATACCACCGATTTGAAACCGATTTTTGGGACATATATATATTATGTCACGCGTATGTTTTTAATAGTTTACCACAAATAAGCCTTATAGTCAAACGTTTTTTATGCATTTTTACTCACATTTTTTTCGATGGTTTCAATGCAAAAAATGAATTGATTGTAAAAAGGCGGATTTTATTTGTAGATAACTGAACCATTTTGATGATTTTTGTGATTTATTTTCACTTTTTCAAGGTCGAAAAACGTCCTGTTTTTCATATTCAACGCGGACATGGGTACTTCATTTTATGTAAATACCTTTGCTTTTGGTGCTTTTCACAAAAATTTCTAATACAAATTCACATTTTTTGAGGAAACGGCATTTTTTGCTATTTTTTAAGAAAAAAATTTTTTAAAAAAACAAAAAAATTTTAGCTATCCTATGTATTTCCTGAGAAAAACACACCCAAAATTGACTATTTTTTGAAAAAATCTGCAATTTTTATAAACCATTCAACGGAAAAAGTGGCTTGTTTTGCGCTCTGTTATTGCAAACGCAGTGCTTATGCGTTTGCTCGCTTCGTCCCTAAAACATTGCCAACGTTTTATTTAATGAGCTGCTCCACCCTCGACTCTCGTCAGTAATCACTCAATCTTCCTAAAAAGAAAAACGCACCGCTTGGGTGCGTTTCTCTTTTTGGAGCAGGTGAAAGGGCACGTAACAGGCATACTGCCACGGGTATCAAAACCCATCATTTTACCCGATTTTTGGCAATTTTGGGGCATTTTTGCGTGATTTTCTATGCTTTGCCCGACCGCTTATAAGGCTTTAATTTCGTACTCGCTTCCGCGAAAAAATTATATATGAAAAGGCATAAAATGTTTTACTTATGCCTTTATAAAAATTATGGTTCTTCAATTTCCATTTATACAACCAAAACAAGCACCTTACATTGAACTCTTTAATGCGCCTTTAAGTTTTTTATTGAGTTCCTCACCAGAATATAAAATATAATCTCCGTAACGTATATTGTTTTTAGGATGATTTTCCATAAACTGTTCAATTACTTCCAAACGCTTTCTTACTTCTTTCCTGTCAATTCTTAATTCCGCCAATTTCCAAATAATCTCATCTCGAACTCCATATCTATCGCAAATTGGCTGTATATCATCATAATAAGGTTTTTTTGCCCATTCTTCACATTGTTCTTTCCATCTTTTTTCGCGTTCTTTTTCCGATCCTGCAAGCA
>JAEIGA010005739.1_pt1 | contig 18919 bp, 17 predicted proteins | sample 9270691 | NCBI WGS metagenome assembly JAEIGA01 (sample SAMN17057246, study PRJNA624740) | gut metagenome | biome: biome; isolation source: fecal sample | host: Bos grunniens | place: China: Xizang | collected 2019 | reverse complement strand
GCAAGAAGGGTCGCAAATGTCAAGATCGGTCCGTCCCCCAAGTGGCTGCGTCACCGTTTGCGTGCAAACGGCGTGCGACCCATCAACACTATTGTTGACATCACCAACTATGTCATGCTGGAATATGGTCAGCCCATGCACGCCTTCGACTACCGCTATGTCGGCTCCGGCAAGATCGTCGTGCGCGAGGCCGTGGAGGGCGAAACCCTGACCACATTGGATGGCAATGTGCGCAACCTGAAGCCCGGTATGCTGGTCATTGCTGACGAGAACAAGCCCATCGGTCTTGCCGGTATTATGGGCGGTGAAAATTCTGAAATTCTGGATGATACCACCACCGTGGTTTTTGAATCCGCCAATTTCAACGGCACCTCCATCCGCCAGACTGCTCTGGCTCTTGGTATGCGTACCGAGTCCTCCGGAAAATTCGAAAAGAATCTGGATCCCATGATGACCGTTCCTGCAGTGCAGCGTGCTTGTGAGCTGGTGGAGCTGCTGGAGTGCGGTGACGTTATGGATGGCATCATTGATATCATCAACTATGTCCCCCAGCCTCAAACCCTGCCGCTGGAGGTCGATAAGATCAATCGCCTGCTTGGCACCAATATCTCCAAGGAGGATATGGTCAAATATCTGAATCTGCTGGAGATCCAGGTCAATGGCGATGAGATCATTGTTCCCTCCTTCCGCCCTGACCTGAACCTGATGGCAGACATTGCAGAGGAAGTGGGCAGAAGCTATGGCTACAACGAAATTCCTACCACAGACCTGAAAATGTCCACCCAGGGTGGTTACTCCCCCATGATGAAGCTGGAAAGCAAGGCAGGTTCCCTGTGCCGCAGCCTGGGTTACAGCGAGATCATCACCTATTCCTTTGTTTCCCCCACTATTTTCGACCAGATCCGCCTGCCTCAGGATTCCTCTCTGCGTAATCCCTTGAAGATCCAAAATCCCCTGGGCGAGGATACTTCTGTGATGCGTACCATTGCGCTCCCCTCCATGCTGGATATTTTGAGCAGAAACAATGCCTACCACAATAAGTCTGTTAAGCTCTACGAACTGGCAAAGATCTATCTGCCTGTGGAAGGCGAAGTCCTGCCCCAGGAGCCTAAGATGCTGGTTCTGGGCACCTATGGCGAAGGCAGCAGCTTCTTCAGCCTGAAGGGCGAGCTGGAGGCTGTTCTTTCCGGTCTGCGGATCAAAAAGGCCAGCTATGCTGCTGTGAAAAATAACCCCAGCTTCCATCCCGGCCGCTGCGCTAAGGTCACCATTGACGGCGTTGATGTGGGCTTTATGGGTCAGATCCATCCCCTTGTTGCCAAGAATTACGGTATGGACACGGAAGTGTACTGTGCTGAGATCAACTTTACCAAGCTCTTTGATCTTCAGCTTCCTGCCGCTACCTACACTCCTCTGCCCAAGTATCCCACTGTCAACCGTGACCTGTCCCTGATCTGCGACGAACAGATCACTGTGGCTGAACTGGAGAATGTGATCACTGCTGCCGCCGGCAAGCTGCTGCGTGACATTCGTCTGTTCGATATTTACCGTGGTGTTGGTGTCCCCGAGGGCAAAAAGAGTATGGCATTCTCTCTGGCACTCCGGGCTGATGACCGTACTTTGACCGATGCGGATTCCGAAAAGGTAGTTGGCAATATTCTCACTGCCTTGAAAGAAAAGCTGGGCGCTATCCTGCGTTAATAAAAATTTTTCAAGTTTTAGACTTTACACCCTTGGTTTTTTAGGGTATAATGACTATATTCTATTGAGGGAGGTCGATTCCATGACGGACAACAGCACCATTAAATTTACAGTACCTTGCGACGATCGGGACAGCATGCGCCGGACGCTCCGTAGTGTGTTCGATGCCCTGAACGAAAAGGGTTATAACCCCGTGAACCAGATCGTTGGCTATCTCCTGACCGAGGATCCCACTTATATCACCAACTACAACAATGCCCGCAGCATGATTTGTAAGTTGGATCGGGACGAGCTGATGCAAGCACTGGTGCGCTGCTACCTTTTCGAAACCTGATAACAGTTACGGAGGCTTTTGCCACGGCAAAAGCCTCCAAATCAATCTTTTTTAGGAGGTTTCCCATGTCTGAAGAAAAAATTCTTATGTACAAGGGACGTCCGCTGATGCGTAAGGATAATATCATCTATTACGGTTCCATGGCGGATTCCCACATTATTATGCTCCAGATCCTGGAGACCAAGAAGGTTGGTGAGCTGGACGTCGCTTCCCGCGTTTCCGTTCAGCTTCAGCTCACCGATCCCACCGCCAAGAGCCGTGACCGTGTTGTCAAAAAGAGTGAAAAAGACGGTCTTTATACCGCTCTGGACGTTGGTTCCATCTGGCTGCAGCGTGCTCTGGCCGGAAAATAAAAGAAAATCACTGCTCACGGATTCGTGAGCAGTTTTTCTTAAATTTTTGGAAACTTTTCAGAATACTATTGCAGAGACGGGGTTGTCACTGTATAATAATGAATAATATATTTCGACAAAGGAGTGGTGTTTTGTGGCAGATAACATGGAACCCCGCCGTGTTCCCAATCCACGGCGCAGACGCAGACGCAGAAAAAAGATACCGAAATGGAAGCGAATGCTTCGCCGCTACTGGCCCCCAATTCGTTTTGTTCTCATTCTGATTCTGACGGGTCTGTTGATCTGGTTTGGTATTCGATTGATCGGCGGACTTTTCGCCGGTGAACCAGATGATACGACACCCATCCCTCCCGTGACCACCACAGTTCCCATGGTCAGCACCACGGATACCGCACCGAATACTACTACCATTCCCGCTACGACTTCCCCTGTTGATACCACTGTTCCCACTACCACCGCACCTCCCGAAACCATCCCGCCCACCACAGAACCGATTATTTCCGGTCCCGCTGCCCATGATCCCAATGCGGATTTCTCCGTTGGCGCTGTGGATACAGGGTGGTTTGATAATGTGTTGTTTATTGGTGATTCGAGAACCGTTGGTTTGCGGGATTATGCCCGCTCCGGCAATGCGGAATATTTCTGTTCCGTTGGCATGAGTGTCTTTAATTTCAAAAGCCGTACTGCCAGTGATATAAATTTCAAGGATATCAAACTGGAAAAACTGCTGCAATCCAAATCCTATGATAAAATTTTTATCAGTCTGGGCATTAACGAATGTGGTTATCCGCTCAAGACTTTGATCAATGCCTATTCCGACCTGGTTGAAATGGTTCGCACCAATCAACCTGACGCCATCATTATCATTCAGGGTATCATGTCCGTTTCCCGGAGCTACTCCAAAAACGGTGCCTCCTTTACTCCCTCTAACATCAATAAAATCAATGACGAATTGAAGCTGATGGCCGATGGTGCCACTGTTTTCTACATCGATATCAATGAATTTTTTGCGGACAAAGAAGGCTACCTGCTCAAGGAGGTATCCGGCGACGGATGCCATCCAAACGGAAAATACTATGGTGTCTGGGCTAACTGGATTGCATATGCTGTTGGACAACTGAACATCTAAGCTGAAAGCTGTCATTGCAAATATTGCAATGACAGCTTTTTACTATTCCGGTGCTACAAATATGAGATTTTGATATCTTGTTTCCATCCAATGGTCATCAAATGCCCAGTCAATCACACTTTCCACCATATTCTCCGGCGGCTGATCCTTCGCCCTGCTGGTATACCGTCCCATAGCCGCATAAGTCACCACCATATTCACTATCATAAACACAGAAAGCCCCCATACCAGCAACGTACCAAACCTCTGGGGAATTTTCTCGATCCAATCACTGAAAAGCGGATATAATTTCTTCAGCCATACCACACCGGCAATCCCCCAGAAAAAGCAGTACAACAGATTGATCCGTCCACCCAAATTAAATTGGAACGCGCTATAATCCCAAAAAACCGTACCAAAAGCAAGCTCTGTGAAAACACTGCAAAAGTATTCAAAAACACCTCCGGCGAAAAAAACAAACCAAAACAAAAATCCGTCACTGCGATCACGGTAACGGTATAGCATTGCAGTTCCGCCTGCCAGCGCAAAGCCCCAAACCAGACTAAACTGACCCCATACCAAACTGCTGCGGCTCATAACCACGCCGGTAGTCAACCACACAAATACCGTTTCCACCACATCTCCAAGAAAAGCACCAATGACCATAAGCAGAAATAGCTTTTGATATCCACATCCTTTGGCAAATTCCGACGGTGCTTTTTGATTGCTGCATAATGCCGCATGAGGATGTGCCCGTTCCACACGGAGGATCACCCGTTGGGCAATTCTCTCCCCCAGCGATTTTTTCAGCTTACCAATGTTTCTTGGGGACGGTGTCTTGCGTTTTGTTCCCAAAATCGCGGCGACGGACAGAATCAGGTCTGCAAGGTATGCTATCCCAAATACAATCAATAAAATACCGGTAATTGCCTCCGGCAACAGACGAATAACGTAAACCAGAAATGGATTGATCCAGGTGACGCAGACAGCCCCCAACACGCCCCATGCTATTCCGGCTTCCAGACAAATATACCCGCCCAGATGGAAGCGGCTGCCTGAATAGTTCCACCATCGTCCTGCGCCGAAATGTTCCATGGCTTTGCCGCAGACCAACTCCACCATGGATGCCGTCAGCCCACAACCCAGCACCATAAAGAACCAGTTCCCCTGCAAATCTGCCAAAAATACGGACATGAGAAGCACTGATATGCCATAAACAGAGCATAACGGTCCACACAGTAAGCCACGGTTCACAAAACACCGTCGTTTCAACGCACACCAAACTGTTTCCAAAGTCCAGCCAAGGAATCCATACACAAGAAACAGCCACAGACCCATTTTCAAATTTTCCATAAGGCACCTCACATATGTATATTTTCAACGAATATATTGTATGTCAATTGACATCTCCTGTGCAGTTTGCTATAATAACAGCAACCTATCCCAAGGAGGTAAACACATGGAAAAGAAAATCATTACCATCAGCCGTGAGTTTGGCAGCGGTGGACGCAGCATCGGCAGAAAAGTGGCAGAGGCTTTGGGTTATCCCTTCTACGATAAGGAGCTGGTGGAGCAAATCGCTCTGGAATCCGGTTTTGCTCCTAAGTTTGTGGAAGAACATGGTGAACATTCCCCCGGTTCCTCCATTTTCTCTTACGCCTTTGCGCCTCAGGGTGTTCCTGGAGTGATGAACGGTCTGTCCACTGCAGATTTTCTGTGGAATATCCAGTGCAGCGTGATCCTGCAAATTGCCGATCAAGGTCCTTGTGTCATTGTGGGCAGAAATGCGGACTACATCCTCAAAGATCGCCCGGATGCCCTCCATGCCTTTATCCACGCAGATCCAGAGCTGCGGGCTGAACGGATCGTGCGCCTCTATGGTGATTCCGAAAAGACCCCCCAAGCACGAATTCAGGAAAAAGATAAACGACGCAAGGTAAACTACCAGCATTACACCGGCAGAAATTGGGGCGTTGCCTATAACTATGATATCTGCCTGGACAGCGGCGCACTAGGCATCGATACCTGTGCCGACATTCTGATCGCTATTGCCAAAGGGAAGTAATGGACCCTTTGTGGTGGGTAATTATACCTGTTTACCAGATTGATTCGTTAATCAACCGTAAATAAATCTTAATAAAAATATGAACCGCTGAAGATTTCAGCGGTTCATATTTTTACAGATCTCCACGATCCTTTGCGTATTGTAGAAACTGGGGTGTCCGGGACCAGTAGCCAATGCCCCAGTGCTCAAAATCCCACTGCTGCATATAGCCGTTACATTCATAATCGATATAGTATAGTTTTCCCTTTTGATCCACAAAATTCGTGGGAAAATAGTCAATATTCAGGTCAATTGGGTATAAAATCTCGCACATTTGTCGTACTTGCTCCAGGTGTCGCTGCTCCAGCCGATCCTCCAGCACCAATTGATAGACCGTCGGACCTTCGATATACTCTTTCAGGATCCGCTCCTGGCTTTCATCCACATCCAGCAAACGTGGCATAGGGATCCCTGCCCGGGTCAACCGTTCATAATCCCGCAGCTCCGATGCCAGCTTATCTCCAAACTGGTAGTAATCACAAGGCTCGTGATGGATCTGCTTCAGGACAAACTGGTGATCTCCATCACAAACCAGATAGGAATAGCCGCCCTTCCCTTTTCCCAAAAGCCTGATTACTTCAAATGTCCGGCCATTGACGTCCATGGTCATACCGCAGCACCCTCGGCTTCTCCGATATGAATACTGACACCATTGACTTCCACATTCTCCTCGGCGCAGATCAGGATATATTTCACGCCGCCAATGATCCGGGTTTCAATAAGATCCGTCCGGGTAGGATCCACCTTAATGGACACGTCCGGTGTATGCACCTCAAATTTCTTATCATCAATGATATTTTTGGGATGCAGCTCTGCTTCGAAGCCAAAGGCTTCGTCATAATCCACACTGAACTTTGCGATACGGCCCTCCGGCACACCGCACCCCTGCAAAACCTCCTTCACATCCTCCTTGCTTACCAGCAGGGGCTCGGGGATCTTGCTCTCCTTGTGCATTTCGATGCGCTGACAAAGGTGTTCATGGACGGTCTGCATCACATCCATGCTGCAATCCTCCTCCAGTGAGGTTGTCAGCAATGCTTCAAAGGACTTTTTCTGCTCTGCCGCAGGCTTGGGAATGGCAGTATTGAACAGAGTGCTCACAAAACCCTCATGGCTTTCCTTGGGGCTGTGTGTGTAGTAAAGTGCGTTGTAAATATTGGTAGAACGGTTATCAAAAGCAGGGAACATAAATCCCAGCTCCGGCGCAGACACCACATTGGTAATGCCGCCATCATGGAATTCCTTGCTTTCCGGTACATAATGAAGGGTAGGCTTCGTCTGCTTCACCGGGCAGATGGCGCACAGAAGGTACGTAAAGCTCTCACCAGAATTGTCTGCCTGCGTAAAATCATCCTTACTCTTGAATGGCACATCATAGCTGTCACAGCCAATCAGAATCAGATAGGCACTTTCAAGATTGACAGACTCCATAACCTTTCGGTAAAAACTCATTCGAATCTCATCATCTTTAAGCCCATCCTTGCGCAGATCCATCAGCAGCTTATGCTCAGGGCTGTCTGCCACCTGGGATGTTTTGAAGTTGATATCGATCAGGTTTTTACCCAGGCTGCCTGACAATGCCCGTTTCAGCAGTCCGAAATACTTATCCGCTTCATTTTCGCTCATCATTGCGGTGCTCTGGCGAAATTCTGTGATGATCTCCTGATTGTCATTGACATAGCAGCCATAGATGGCTGTCATATTACTGCGGTCCCGACGCACACGGCGGCGAATCTCGCCTACTTCTTTGGTATTCATAATTTCATCACCTCAATCATTTTTCCAGCACATTATATCACAGATTCCTTTTAATTTCCAGCACCAATTAGACGAAAAAACTCCGGCTGCTTCTCTGATGAGGGAATATTCAAAAAATCCTCCCTACGAGATTTTCATAGAGAGGATTTTTCAAATTTGAGCTGCTCACACCTGGACTTCCATTCGCAAAAGAAAGCCAGTTCAAAGCGGGATGTTGAATAGCATATTGAGGTGCAGCCTTTATCAGTTAAATAAATTGGATTTGTCAAACAGTTTCTTTTGCTATACTACTTTTGCGCCATGTTCTATAAAGATTTCTTGTAGTTGCTTTAATTCTTGTTGGGAAACAACATAATAGTTATCCGTTCCTTCAAGCCAAATTACACCACAGTCGTCCTGACCGAGGCAATAGACATTGCCGTCAATAACAAACGATTGTTCCCGTCCAAAACCGCAACCTGCTCCAGTTACAGTCATATCCAAATCACGCCATTTCCCGTTAAGAACAGATAGTACAACACTTGCTTCTTCTTGTGGTAGCTCTAAATTAAATGAAACATTCTCACGGTCATAACATATTTGCACGGCAGTTTCCGAAGGGTGGGAGATAACCGCGGCACAACTTGCACAACCCATCAGCAGGAGTATTATCAACAAAATACACAATACTTTTTTCATAAAACTGCCTCCTTAGTCAAATTGAAATTTGCCTCTTTTTACCTTCCTGATATTATTCTAAATCTACAGTTTTATGCACCCATCAGTATTCTGTTAATCCCAAAGGCACTTCCAGTTCTGCGCAAAATATTCGATGCCGGAATAAAGCGTGGTAGCAACGATAACCGTCGTCACCAGCCAGCAAACCTCTATGCTCTGCGGAAACACCATTTGCACGCACAGACCCACCATGGTACAGGCGGTCTTAACTTTACCGCTCCAACCGGCAGCGATCACCTTGCCCTTGCCCACAGCCACCAGCCGCAGACCGGTAACGGAAAACTCTCTTGCCAGCACCAGCATCAATGCCCAGGCAGGCATAAAGCCCCATTCTGTGAACATGGTCATTGCAGAAATGGTCAACAGTTTATCTGCCAACGGATCAAGAAATTTTCCGAAATCACTGACCTGATTGCACTTGCGGGCGATCTTTCCGTCCACATAGTCCGTCAAACTGGCAACAATAAACACAACCAGAGCCAGCCACATCCACAGATTGGACACACCACCGCTCAAATACATCAGCACCATGTAAATGGGGATGAACGCCACCCGAATCATGGTGATTTTACTTGCCAAGGTCATTTTTATTCCTCCAATAAGTAGCCGGAAAGGTCGCCATCCACCAGACCGTCGATATGAACTGTCACAAATTCACCCTCCACCAGAGCTTCCTCGCTGGCAATCCAAACCCGGCCGTCAATTTCAGGAGAATCCGCATAGGTTCTGCCAAAGAACTGCTCCATGTCCTCATCATAGCCGTCTACCAGAACTTCCAGATCTTTGCCGATCATCCCTTCATTCAGCTCGTCCATGATCCGGGACTGGAGAATCTCTACCTGCTCCGCACGGGTCATGGCAACCTCGATGTCAGGATGCTCCATTTCAGCGGCAGGTGTCCCTTCCTCCGGAGAGAACGGGAACGCACCAACACGCTCCAGCCGCTGCTCCTTCAGGAACTCACACAGCTCCGAAAATTCCTCATCCCCCTCACCGGGCAGACCGGTGATCAGGCTAGTACGGATCACAAGACCCGGTATCCGGCTGCGCAGCTTAGCAAACAGCTCCCGCAGGAACGCACCATCACCCCGGCGATTCATCAGCTTCAGGATCTTGCTGTTGCAATGCTGAATGGGAATGTCCAAATATTTCACGATCTTAGGCTCCGATGCCATGACCTTAATGAATTCATCATCGATTTCATCGGGATAGACATAGTGAACACGAATCCAGTGAAGCTTATCAATTTCACAAAGACGGCGCAACAGCTCCGGCAGCAACCGCTTATGCTCCGGCAGATCCGTGCCATACCGGCTGGTATCCTGAGCCACAACAATCAGCTCCTTGACACCGCTTTCAGCCAGCATCCGAGCCTCATAAAGCACGTCATCCATCTGGCGGCTACGGAACTTGCCACGAAGATAAGGAATGATGCAATAGGCGCAGCGGTTATCACAGCCCTCCGCGATCTTGATAAAAGCATAATGCTCCGGGGTCGTAACGATTCGCCCGGTTTCCTCCTCAGGCGCATCGATGGAGCCAAAATCATAGACCTTCTCTCCACGCAGCAGTGCTTCAATGGCAGGAACTACCTGGGTATAGCTGCCGGTGCCAAGAACACCGTCCACCTCAGGCATTTCATCCATGATCATCTGCTGATACCGCTGGGAAAGGCAGCCCGTGACCAGAATTTTTCCGATCCGTCCCTCTGCTTTCAGCGCACCCATTGTCAAAATATTCTCAATGGCCTCACTCTTTGCAGAATCAATAAAACCACAGGTATTGATGACTACCACATCGCAGCCATCCACGCCACCGCAAACGTCATGTCCGGCATCCTTGACCCGGTACATCATTCGTTCGCAATCCACCTGATTTTTGGCGCAGCCCAATGAAATAAATCCAATCGTTGCCATGTCATTCCTCCAGGAAATCATCCATATCCAGCCGCATCAAGGCTTGCCGGATCTCTGTATAGCTGTGCCCCCGGCGCAGCAATGCGTCGATTGCCCGCTTCAAGTCACGCTGCTCCCAGCCGTCTGTCAGCCGGGATCTTAAAAAGTTCAGAATATGCTCAGTTTGATCTGGATAATCAGCCAATGCGCCATCCCAATATTCCTTTGGAATCCGCTTTTCATACAGCGCCTGCTTGGCTCTGCCAATACCGTAGCCACGGGACGCACAGCGGCTGACGATTTGCTGGGCAGTCTTTTCATCATCCACCAGAGAAAGATCTTCCATCCACTGCACAGCTTGTCTTGCCTGCTCAGGGTCTTCTCCCTTGTGGATCAGCCGCCGCTGCAGATCCTCCCTGGATACGGCAGAGGCGGTAACGATCCGCACCGCACGCATTTTTGCAGACATCTGTCCTGCCGCTGTACGCAGGATGCTGACCTGTTCTTCTGTCAACTCCAGCCCCGCATACAGGGCATAGTCCTCCACAGTCTGACGGTAGAGCCGCATAGAGCTGCCATCATCAAAGCGAAGGGTGTAGCGGCCCGCCCGGTCAGGCTTGGCCGCCAAATAATCAATCCTCATCACTGAAATCGTCAGCGCTGATCGCCACAGGACGCTCGGCAGCCTTGGCAGGAGCCTTGGAGGAAACCGCAACAGCCTTCAACAGATTCTCACGAACCTGGGCCTCCACCCGTTCCGCAACATCAGGATGATTGATCAGGTATTCCTTTACGGAGTTGGCGCCCTGGCCGATCCGCTCGTCACCCATAGAGAACCAACTGCCGGATTTCTGAACGATATCCATCTGCACCGCCAGATCCACCAACTCGCTCCACTTGCTGATACCCTGACCATAGAGAATATCGAAATGAGCTTCCCGGAAAGGAGGCGCAACCTTGTTCTTAACCACCTTCACACGGGTCTTGTTGCCTACCACGTTGCCGCCGTCCTTCAGGCTTTCCACACGGCGCACATCCAGACGAACAGAGGCATAGAACTTCAGCGCGTTACCACCGGTAGTAGTTTCAGGGTTTCCGTACATAACACCGATTTTCATACGAAGCTGGTTGATAAAAATAACCACACAATTTGTCTTGGAAATGGTACCTGCCAGCTTTCTAAGTGCCTGGGACATCAAACGAGCCTGAAGTCCCACAAAGGTATCACCCATTTCGCCTTCGATTTCGGCTCTGGGTGTCAGGGCAGCAACGGAGTCAACAACCACCGCATCCACAGCACCGGAACGAACCAGCGCATCGGTGATTTCCAGCGCCTGTTCGCCGGTGTCAGGCTGGGACACCAGCATATTATCCGTATCCACACCCAGTGCAGCAGCATAAACAGGGTCCAGCGCATGCTCTGCATCCACAAACGCCACTTCACCGCCCTGCTTTTGGCACTCAGCCAAAATGTGCAATGCCAGAGTGGTCTTACCGGAGGACTCCGGACCATAGATCTCGATGATTCTGCCCTTAGGCACACCACCGATGCCCAGCGCTGCGTCCAGCGCAAGGCTGCCAGTGGGAATCGCTTCCACATTCATGTCAGGACGGTCACCCAGACGCATAACGGTACCCTTACCGTAACTCTTTTCGATTTGAGCGATAGCGGTCTGCAACGCCTTTTTCTTATCTACCGCAGGAGTAGGTGCCTCGTAGCTTCCTTTTGCCTTTGCCATAATCAGTCTTCCTTCCCGCCAAGCTGGGCAATCACAGCCCGCTCAACACCATTATAATCTTTCGTTCTTTCCAAAACAAAATAACCATTCCGCTCCAAGATCTCGCATACATCATTTCCCTGTCCCATGCCGAATTCAAAGCACAGATAACCGCCCGGTTTGAGTGCCTGGGCATAGTTTTTCGCAATGGACCTGTAAAAATCCAGTCCATCGTCGCCGCCATGAAGCGCCAGATGGGGTTCAAAATCCTTTACACTGCGCTCAAGCTCGCCCATTTCCTTTGTGGTGATATAAGGAGGATTGGATACGATCAGGTCAAATTTACCCATAAATGCAGGCGGCAAACCCAAAGCATCCGCCTGGACCACAGAAACCCGGTTGGTCAAATGCTGGCGGACAATATTCTTTTTCGCAACCGCCATAGCCTCCCTGGAAATATCTGCCAGAGTCACACGGGCATCCTTCACCCGGTTCGCAACAGCCAGACCGATACAGCCAGATCCAGTACAAAGATCCAAAATTCTGGGATCCTTATTCAGAAACAAGCCCTGCTTCACTGCAAGCCCGGCAACAGCACAGGTATCATCCCGGGGAATCAGCACATTTTTGTCCACATACAGGGTCATGCCATAAAATTCCCATTCACCCAGCACGTATGCCAAAGGTTCTCCGTCCAGAATTCGCTGCGCGGCATTGCCGACGGCTTCGCATTGGGCATCACCTACATACATTTCCCGGTCTGTCAGGATCTGCTCAGGTGTCTTTCCCGTATAATGACAGACAATATTTCGTGCCAGCAAACTAGCTGTCTGCTGATCTTCCTGGGTCAAAAATGCCCTGCGCACAGTAGCATACAGCTCCGATAGCTTCATTACCATCGATCTGCCCCCTCCTTCTCCGGCAGCACCGCCTGCAAAGAGGCGATTCCCACCTGGATCATTTCATCGTCAGGCTCGCAGGTGGTGAAATTCTGGAACCACATACCTGGGAAAGTAAGGATCCTGGTAAGCAGATTGTCATGTCTGCCTGCCCATCGGTTGACCTCATAGCTGAATGCAACGACCACCGGCAGAAGCAGCAGCTTATAGCCGATCATAATAATGCGGTATAGCACACCGCCGCGCATGGCATCCAGCTCGGGAACTGCAGCTAACAAGACAGAAGATGCCACGGAAAATACCAGGATGGAAATGATCATCACCACCAGCAAAAAGCTGGTGCCACAGCGGGGATGCAGCCGGGTCTGCTCGCGAACATTCTCCACCGTCAGCGGCAAGCCCGCTTCATAGCAGCGAATGGTTTTATGCTCTGCGCCATGATAGGCAAAAACCCGTTTCATTTCGTTCATCCGGGATACCATCAGCATATAGCCCACAAAAATGACCATACGCACCAAACCTTCGATCAGATTCAGCAGCAAATTATTGTCCACCCACTGATCAAAGAAACTGCTGATCAGCATAGGCAGCATAAAAAACAGCAAAATCGACATTCCCATGCCAAGGGCAACACCCATAGCAAGGAGGAATTTCTGGAATTTTTCGTTACCCAGCTTCTTTTCCAGCCAGAGATCCAGCTTGGAAGGCTGTTCCTCCTCGTAACCTTCCGGGGAAAGGTCTGCTGAACGCATAAGTGCTTTCACACCAGTGACCTGAGAATCAAAAAAATTCACAACACCCCGAATCAGCGGCAGGCTTAATACCGACTTTTTGGATATTATCTTTCGGGGTGTGGTTTCAACCTTTACCCCATCCTTTGTTCTGACAACGATGGCGTCCATTTCAGGTCCGCGCATCATAATGCCCTCGATCAGTGCCTGTCCACCGATCATTGTTTTGAATTTTTCAGCCATAATGTACCATCCTCATTGGGCAACGGGCAAGCAAACGGTGACAAGTGTGCCGCCACCTTCCGCATTCTCCAGCGTCAGTGCACCGTTGTGCATTGCAACGATCTCCTCACAGACCGCCAGACCAATGCCGGTACCCCGGGCTTTGGAGCTGCCCTTATAAAATTTATGTTTGACCAGAGGAATCTCATCCTCGGGAATACCCGGTCCATAATCCCGGATCCGCACAACAACGTCATTCCCCTCATAGTGAATCGAAGCATCGATACGCTTACCCTCACCGCCATGCTTGGCTGCGTTGTCCAAGATATTCCGAAAAACCTGCCGCAGCCGCTTGGGGTCGCAGGATATTTCCGGAATATCTCCATCGTGGTCAAGATAACTAAGCCGAATACCATCCTGGGACAACCGGCTGCCATACATATAGACCGTATCCTCAAATTCAGCACGAATTTCGGTCATTTCCATGTTCAGCGTCATTCTGCCATCCTGCATCCTGGTGAAATCCAGCAGATCGACAACCATCTCCGTCAGCCGTTTTGCTTCCCGGAGGATGATCTTCATGCCCCTCTGTGTCTGCTGGTCCAGCGAATCGCTGTCCAGCAAGGTTTCACTCCAGCCAGTAATCGCAGTCAATGGTGTGCGCAGCTCATGGGAAAGAGAGGAAATAAACTCCGCCTGCATCTTTTCGTTTCGGTTGATCTGCGCAGACAGCTCGTTGATCGTGTCCACCAGCTCACCGATCTCGTCATCATACCGCTTTTCGATCTGAATACCGTAGGTACCACCGGCAATGCGTTTTGCTTTTTCGGTAATCTGTTCCACCGGATCCATAATGGATCGTACAAAATAGTAGCTGCTGAGCACTACCGCCAGCACCACCAGCAGCAATGCCCCCAGAGCAACGAATGCCACAATTACAATCTGGGTATCCAATCTGCGGGTGGAGGACACAAATCGAAGAACGCCAATAACCTCACCATTGGAATAGATCATAGGGCTGGAAACCGCCATGATCCGCTCTCCGGTTACAGGATCCATGCCCACATAGGGCCGAACACTGCGGGTGCTCACCGCCTGGGTGATCTCCGGTGTAGTAGGCGAAGGTCCGGCCCACTGACCGTAAGACGATGCCACAAGCTGTCCCTTGGCATTGATAAACTGCAATTCAATGCTATTACGATCCTCAAAGCTATGGGCGTAATTGATACAGGACTGGTAAAACTCGTTGTAATTCTGGTTCAGATAATCCGCAAAGAATTCCGTGGTCGTCTTTGCCCGGTGGTGCATATCGGATTCCATATTATTGTAGTAATAGGCGGCGAACACCACTGTCACAGCCAGCACACACACAAGTCCCAGAGCGCACAGCACGCACACCGTATTTAATAGCCATCGTCTGCGCAATCCGCTGGGTTTTCTCATGCCGTAATTCCTCCTGTTGTTCAGGCTCCCCACTTATAGCCAAAGCCCCAAACCGTGGTAATATAGGTGGGGTTTGCGGTGTCATCCTCGATCTTAATACGAAGGCGGCGGATATTCACATCCACGATTTTCAGCTCGCCTTCATAATCCTTGCCCCAAACCGCGCTCATAATATCCTCACGGGACAATGCACGACCGGGGTTCTGCATAAACAGTTTCAAAATAGAATATTCCACCTGGGTCAGGCGCACCCGGTTCCCTGCTTTTTCCAAAGTATGGTTGCGGGTATTCATCACAAACGGCCCCTGTGTCAGCAATTCGGAATCCGTATTGCCATCTCCGCCGATCCGGCGGAACAGCGCATCGATCCGGGCTGTCAGCTCTGCGGTGGAGAAGGGCTTGGTCACATAGTCGTCTGCACCGGTCATCAGGCCGGTGATCTTGTCCATCTCCTGGGTACGGGCAGTGAGCATAATAATACCGATCTGCTTGCTGGTAGCACGGATCCGGCGGCAAACCTCAAAGCCATCGATATCCGGCAGCATAATATCCAGCAGTGCCACACCAATATCAGGATGCTCCTTCAGCCGCTCCAGTGCCTCTGCACCGGTGCCTGCTTCAATCGCCTGAAAGCCTGCCCGCTTCAAATTGATGACAACAAAGGAACGAATGTCCACTTCATCTTCTAAAATCAATACTTTTCTCATAGCTCTGCCTCACTCTGTTACACCGGTTTTCCATTCCTGACGGATCAGGTGAAAGGATTCGGATAGATTTTCGGGGGTAATACCGTAGGAAGCCGAGGATACATCCAAGTAAGCCGCATATGTCGTTGATTCATCTCTGTAAATCACAAAACGGTTGCTTTGTACCGCCAGTTCTTCCCGATTCTGCCCGGTAAACTCGAAAATAGTGAATATTTTCTCATATTCCTCAAATTCCACGTCCCAAAGGCAGAAATCAAAAGCATTATCATTGCGCACCACGGTGATCCGCTGGACAAGCTCCTGATCCAGTTCCATGTACCAACCGCCGACAAAATTGTGGAAGGTGTAGCACTTATCCACTTCGCTTCCGTCGATCTTCATGGAAAACCAGCGGATCATATACTGCCGGTCCCCCACCCGGGTGGATGCCGCAGCCGGCATTGTGATCAGGTCCGGCAGCTCCACCACACCGTCATCATCAATATCTGTGGCATAGACATAGTAATTGCGCAAGGTCTGGACACTTGCGCCCGACTCATTGGACAGGCTCACGTTGGTAAATACACCATCCACTATGGCATAGACGTCGGTAATGATACCACTTCCCTCCACGGTGCTTCCCACAAAAACGGCATTGACACCGTCGTGGAGTCTGCCTGTAATGATACGCCGAAGCCTGTCCACAGGCTCGGAGATCACCGCCTCGTTGGAGCGCTCAATGGCTCCATTTTCAAATCCATAAAGCTCCGCAACGCCGTTGTCCGTTTCAAGCAAGCCCGGTCGAAGCACCATCATCTCTGCCAATCCGTCACTATCCAGATCACAGGTGAGGAAACGGGTATAATTTGCCGAAACCGCACGAACTGTATGTCCCTGAGTAAACCGATATACGCCCACAGAGCGCAGAACCTGGTCACTGACCTGACAGCCTACCACCATTTCCAGCCCCGCATTGCCGTCCATCTGGACATACTCCACCTGGTCGAAGGCTGTTCCGTTGCATTCGATCGTAGACGACAGGATATAAGAACCGGATTCTCCGGAGAAGATCAAAATCTTCATAGGCTTTTCCGTAGTGCTCCTGGCAAACACCAGGTATTCACTCTCCCCATCGCCATCAAGATCCGCAGTCTGGACAGACTGCTGATTTTCTCCGGACAGCGGTGCAGCAAATTCCATACCAATCATGGCCTGATCCATTGCTTGCTGGAGATTTTTGAATTCCTCGGAACGCTTGGGCAAACAGTACATCTGATCAACTGTCGCCATACATCCGGTAAGGCTTACCAAAAGTGCTGCCAGAAGCAGCAAAAGAAATAATTTTTGTTTCAAAGCAGCACCTCCTCATTAGGATATTGTAGCACATTTGATTCAAAAAGGGAAGCTATTTTACGATCACATTTCCCTCTCCCAGAACATTTTTCAGTTCCCGAAGCATTCTGGTATCAATGGCACACCGTGCTCCACGACGAATTCCACTGTCCTTAAAATAAAGCACTGCCTGGGAATCACCGGGGAACATATTGATAATGGCCTTGACCTTTGGATATAATTTCTCATCCTCCGTGGGAAGCTGCAGATAGAGCTTCCCATGCAGGACCCTTGGTGCTTCACGGACAGGCTCCGCCGCAAAGGGTTGCTCGGAAAAATCCGACATGGGACGGGCGCGGTTAATAATGATCTGCGGTTCCTTATCATCCCGAAGGGAGAGCCTTCCGGTAATGACCACCGCAGCATTTTCCCGCAAATAGCCGCCATGCTGGCTCAAAACATTGGAAAATGCCAGCATTTCGATGGAAGCTGTGTCGTCCTCTACGGTGACATATGCCATCATGGAATTATTGCGGGTAGATTTCATCTTCGTTGCCTGAACAATACCTGCCACACTGACAATTTGATCGTCAGAATAGTGGCTTTCCTCGTCCATCAGCGCCGCAATGGGTACTACATGCGTATTTTTCAAATAGGCACGGTAATCGTCCATAGGATGTCCGGACAGATAAATACCTGTGGTCTCCTTTTCCATGGACATCAGCTCCGCCCTGCTCTTTTCCGGCATACGGGGAATGGGGATCGCCGTAGCATCATCCTCCTCCGCCATGCCGAACAGGCCCATCTGTCCCTCCAGATTTTTCTTTCTGGAGGACGCAATGGCATCCATCATGCTGTCGTAAACTGCCAGCAGTTCACTGCGATGGTGACCAAAGCAATCCATTGCTCCGCATTTGATAAAGTTTTCTACTGCCCGCTTGTTCAGCTCGCCCTCTCCCATGCGCTGGATGAAATCCTCCAGGGAGCGGAATCTGCCGCCCTCGTTTCGTTTGGCAACAATACTGCGAATCAAGCCACGGCCAACATTCTTCACCGCTCCCAGACCGAAGCGAATACTATCCTTCTCCACACTGAAATGATCAAAGGAATAATTGATATCCGGCGGCAGCACAGGAATCTTCATCTCCTTGCACTCTGCAATGTAGCCGGAGATCTTAGTGGCAGAATCCAACACAGAAGTCATCAGTGCAGCCATATATTGTCTGGGGTAATGACATTTCAGGTATGCTGTTTGATAGGAAACCACCGCATAACATACCGCGTGGGCCTTATTAAACGCATAATTGGCAAATTCGACGATCTCATCATAGATAGACTGGGCTGCAGCTTCACTGACACCGTTGGCAATACACCCGGCGATCCCCTGTAAGGGATCACCATAGACGAAGGTTTTTCTTTCAGCTTCAATGATCTTCATTTTTTTCTTGGAGATTGCACGTCGGATATTATCAGCCTGTCCCATGGTATAGCCGCCAAGACTACGGAAAATTTCGATAACCTGCTCCTGATAGACAATACATCCATAGGTAACCCGCAGGATTGGCTCCAAATGAGGAGTCTTATACCGAATTTTTCTAAAATCCAGCTTGTTTGCAATAAACGTAGGGATCGAATCCATGGGACCGGGCCGGTAAAGCGCCACGATTGCTGTCAAATCTTCAATGGATGTGGGCCGCATATTGACGCACACCCCGGTAATTCCCGCGGATTCCAGCTGAAAAACGCCCTGTGTCTTACCTTCAGCCAGCATAGCATAGGTTTCAGGGTCATTATCCGGTACTTTATCAATGTCAAAATCCGGATTGATTCTGCGAATCTCCCGCTCCGCGTCCTCAATGACAGTCAGGTTCCGCAGCCCCAGGAAATCCATTTTAAGAAGTCCAAGCTCCTCAATGGT
>JAEIGA010005738.1_pt1 | contig 18920 bp, 23 predicted proteins | sample 9270691 | NCBI WGS metagenome assembly JAEIGA01 (sample SAMN17057246, study PRJNA624740) | gut metagenome | biome: biome; isolation source: fecal sample | host: Bos grunniens | place: China: Xizang | collected 2019 | reverse complement strand
TTGAGAGTTTATTTATAAGATTATTTATAAGATAATATAGTTTTATACCATCATACTCTGCCATTCACCAAATGTAACGTGGTGATTAAAGATACTATTTTTAATACCCTTTGTAATTACAGCTACTGCGTTATGACTATGTAATGATTCTTGGTGAGAACATACAATCTTATAATCCACTACCATAGGATTCTTATTATATTCCTCAGCGAGATAACGAATTGCATCTTCAACAAACTTAGGTTGCGCTCCGTTCTTTTCTGCAAAAGCTTGCTCATCTTGTCTCTTACAGAATACCAATGTTTCTGTAGTCAATGCATTATTGCACATATCGATAACATCCTCAATCCAAATCAACTCATTAAACTCAATTGAACTACGAGCGATAGATCTCTGTGAATGAGGAATACCATACACACCTCTTTCATAAGCTGCGTGTTGTGACAATGCTGTACTACAAGGACAAGCTGAAGAATATACATAATCCACATGCATTACCTTCTTAAACTCACCAGTTACGTCCAAGTTGCAATCAAAGGTAATGTTATAATACTGCCAACCTCCTTCGGGGGCACCATCATCCTTAACTGATCTCAACGCATCTTGCCAAATTCTATACTTAAAGTTCATAAGGATATGTGCATCAAATGTTTTGAGATCCTTTTGATAATTTCTCAATACCTCTTCCAACTTATTAATATCGAATACATCATCCTTTGACTTATAGAAAGTACGGATGATTCTCGACATATTGATACCGGCATGATTAGCATCCAACGAAACCATACCTGTAATACCAGCCATTACTTCTTGGGTGTCTCCACTCTTCTCTCTAATACGGATAGGTACATGGAAATCTTGAATACCAACAAAGTCAATAGGAATACCAACAAAGTCACTGTTTTGAAGATCCGGCATTGAATCTAGATACTCTTGGGTTGGAACAAATGAATCATCATACTCATGTTTCAAGTCTCTTACTTTTACGTCATTCATATACATATATAGTTAAAATTATATATAAATATAACAAAAAAGACCTCTTAATTAAAAGAGGTCCTTTATATATTATAAATTCTTGATTTTTTTATTGTGTTCTTTAGCTCTATCTACTTGAATTACTTGCAGTTTATCTAAACTCTTCATTAGTTCTTCTTCGGTCAATTCGCAAGCTTCTAATCCAGATTTGAAATAATAACAATAATCGTAATCCTTTAATCCAACAATATCTTCATGTTTGAGTTTATTAAGAGCTGCTTTCATATTCCAATATTCAGTATCTGGATCTTTAAGAGTCTTATCCTTCCAATATAATAGCAATAAATCCAATACTGTAAACGCTATGTTTTTGTGATATTCTTCGGAAGATTTTGCCTTCTTAATCCTATCTTCCAATTCATCACAATACTTTTCAATGAATTTTGTATAATCCTCAACCTTTGAAGCATCTACATTAGAATCTGGGGACATTCGTTTGAATGATTTAACCTTACCAGCGGTTGTATCATAAGGAACTAATTTGCGTTCTTCTCTCCATTCCCCCAATTCGGTCTTACCAGCATGTTTTTCATCCCCATATATTTTATCTAATATCTTCATCAAAGACTTCCAATCCTTTTCTCTATCAGAATCTATATACTTATGTAATACTTTTTCGTATCTCTCTCTTAATGCTGGAGAAGCCTGCATTCTTTGAATAGCTAATCCATGATTTCCAAATTTAGCATCAGCCGAAGCATGATAAGACTTTCTAAAGTTATCGTTTGTAACAATATGTAACCAATCATTGCAGTTATCCACATTATCCTTTACCATTTGATTGAATAGGGTTTGTGGATGATCGTTTTGCATTACTACCAACACATGTTTGTAACCCATCTTCTTTACATAATGCAACACTCTGGCAATATTCACATCACAATACTTTTGAGCGATATCTGGTTCTTCAGCATAGTGGTCCCACTCATCATATCTGTAAGGGTAGAAATGTGAAAACTCCATTGGAATAATACCAGGGTTAGATATGCATGCAAAATCTGTAAAGTAATCGTATTTCTCTAAAAAAATATTTCTAACAATGCTTTGGGATGAGTATGGTTTTGCATTGGAACATTCAAAAATAGTCAATACATCATGTTTGCGCTTATGTACATCATAAATGTATTGTTGCATAGTCCAATAATCTGGATGCAATAATTGTTTTTCTGATTCACCAATCAATCCGTCTAAATCCCAATCCCCTCGTCCGATTACTTCTTGTTCGCTTTTTAATGGTTTAACCATAATATCTTTCGCCATACGAATGATACCAGGTCTTGGGTCTGTTTTAGATATATTATATTTTTTATTCCATTTTTCCTGACTAGGTTTTGACCATAAGTACTTGTGAATGCCTAGTCTAAACCAAATGGCATTATCTGATGTGGGTGATTTAGATTCTGTTATTACATTTCCTTTAATATAGTTTAATAACGATATCATAATAAGTCTTATTTATTACTTATATAATAAGTTATTTCTTTACAATACTTTCATTAGTTTTTACTGAAAGGTTGATGCTCATAGGTTCTTAAATTTCTCAACATTCAACTCAATAAGTTCTTTTGTCTCAATATCCAATTCATCATTTAAAAATTCATCTATAATAATGTTGGGTTTGCATTTCTCCTCGAACAACAAATCTCCAACAATAGCTAACTTAACAGGATATCCTGTGTCCATTGAATCGTAATCCTTGTAAAATACCTTTTCTAACGGACAATGTGAACCCAAGAAATGCACATACTTAAACGGTTTTAATATATGTTCATAATCTCTCACAAACTGTACTCTACCCATAGCATATAATATATCATCATTAGTTACTCCATAGGTTTCCATAAATTCATTTTGAATATCTTCGTTGGCATGCACACCAAGTTCTTTGAAGAAACCGTTATGGAAAGGTAAAGCAATATTTTCAATACCCCAAACCTTATAAGTATCTAAACATTGCAACATCTCTTCTACCGTTTTGCCTTGAGCTACTGCCAATGGTTTTGATTTACATTCCCCCCTTCCAGCCATTTTAAACATAAATTTAACTGTATCGGTTAATGTTTTCCTTCTATCCATAAGAGTATCCGGAAGGATATAGTAATCTGGTTCTAATTTAAATATGCAATCAATAAACTTATCTATATCTAATGTCTCACCCTTAACATAATACTCATAAGCAGAATTGTCGAGAATCATAGGGCGCTTCGGATGTAGATACCTATTATATATGAAATGGCGTTTATACAATTCATTTGATTCACATAGATGGAACAACACAAAATCAAACTCGTTTATCTCTTCATTTTTATCCAAGAGACATAGTGGTAATTCTGAATTTATTAGCATAGTTTTCGTATTATATATATAAATATACTAAACAATATGGTAGATTTAAAAGACTATATAGAAGAATCATTATTAGACGATTTTGACGACATATCGGATAAACAAGACAAGAGACTTTTGGATCCAGTTAAATGGTTTCATGATGAGTCTTTAGAGTGTAAGAATTGGGATCAATTATATAAACTAATAGAAGAATTTAAAGCTTTACTTGATCTTAAAGATAATGCCACAGAATTACACCCAAGACTACCTAGACCCAAGACTGGAGTCTATTCTAAATATTGGGAATTACAATCTACATATAGATTCACAAATAGAGACCTCTTGTGTAGAATTAATTTGAATTTAAATGGAGAAAAAGAAGCCCAAGAGGATATGCATATGATATTAGCTATAGGCTATGGCAAATCTAATACCCTTAGGATGTGGTGGCAAGGCAATAAGCCTAAATGGAGTATTGGTGATAAAGATACAATGAATGTACTTATACGTAACGGTTGGCATATGTATCTTATTAAACCAGATTCTCACTTTAAATCCTCTTATGATCCAATGGCAGAAGAACTTGGGATAAAATAATAAAAGGAACTCTCACGAGTTCCTTTCTTTATCTTATTATACTCCCCTCTTATCACCCCAAACTCTAATATGTAGTCGGTCACAGAATCTCCATCCCTCTTTCAAACAAACTTCAATGCATTCCATTTGATGAGCTTGTAGTTGTTCGTTAGTAACTGCTTCTGGCATTAGCATAACCTTACCGTTCAACCAATCCCAATCACAACCACTACTGTGCATCAGTTCATCAAGTATTTCCTTAATCTCTTCCAAAGAATCCTTACCTGAATAAACAAATTTCAATTGAAAGTCTGCCTCAGGCACATCCTGAACATACTTTATATAAGAAGCTAATGCATAGTAGTTAATTCTATGAAGATTATGACGCTCCATTGTTCTCTTATCAATCACTTTGCATTCATGATCAACAGAAGTACTGAGCTTTGGTGAGATAGAGTATGTATCAATATACTGCACGAAATGCAATCCATCCTCATCCGTATCCATACTCTCCCAAGGCCTCAACGCTGGTAGAGTTCCATTGGTTTCGATAGTTACTTTATAATTTTTTGAGAACTCTCCCTGAGATTCAAGAAAATATACTGACTTAAGAAACTCACAGATATCCTTTGAATAAAGCATAGGTTCTCCACCAGTAATAACAATATGAATTGTTTTAGGATGCTCTTGTGACAGCTTAATAAATTCTGCTACCAAAGCTTCCATTGAATCATATTTTGACTTCTCAGGGTTAAAAGAGCTATAAGGTGTATCACACATCGAACCCTTAAACACACATCTCAAATTACATCCTGAAACTCGAATGAAGAATGATGGTACACCGGTATACATTCCTTCACCTTGTACACTATGGAACATTTCAATTACTGGTAGCATATTAGTTCAAATTAATTTGTTGTTCAACAATAGGGTTAGTTACTGCATCATGATCAAATAAAATACTTTTAAGATTCTTTGACCAATCTTTTATTACACCATCCGAAAACTCTACTTCCCACTCTTTATCCCAAAATGCATCTACATCAGCTTGATTACACTCAGCATAACCTGTAGTAGTTTCGTGGTATCTAATAGAATCTACATTAATAACTCCTTCTCCATTAGAAGTATCTGTGTAATCAAAGATATGCTGAATGTACTTAAATATAAATACTGATAACATTTCTGCTGAAGGATTAAACGGAAGTTCAATCCATCTATCACAATTACTTTTAATAAAGTTTCTAAACTCATCGGAATCCTTTGAGCAAAGGATATAACAATGGTCCATAGAATCAATAAATTCCTTTACTGTTCCCTTCATCAAACCAAAGTCATACAACATGTGAGCATTATCCAATTTATTGCCTTCAAGGAATACCTCCACTACTGCTGAATGACCATGAACTGAATGAGAACAACGATGCGATGTACAATTGCGTACAATGTGAGCTGACTCAACTCTAAATTCTTTTCTTATCTTCATATACTATAAAATTATATGTATAAATATACTTAATTATTCCGGAAACTTTTGAGCACCATCAAAAAAGCATCCTTTCTCGAGTAACCTTGCTTTACATACAAGTCTACATAAGGAGCAATTGAAAGAGCTAAAGATCCAAAAACAATAGTGAACATTCCTAATATAAAAATTACATCAACATGTACCATAAGTAATTTTGTGTTTATTTTTGCGCGTGTATTTTGTTTTATCTTTGTGTTCTCTTGTAATCATATTACGACGAATTAGTTGTGATAATTCGCGATCTCCATAAGTCCCATATTTGGTTACTATATCCCTCGTTTGTTTTTTAATCTTCCGCATTTTGTACACCTTTCATATCTATAATCCAAGTATCCAGTATATTGATAATCATGGATACACCAAAACTCTTTCCACGATTGCTTAATCCAAAGTATAAAGTCTCCAAACATATCAATCAAAAAATATTTTGCCGATTATCCAGCCTATAATGAAACAAATTATTAAATTCATATTATCCTACCATTTAATGGTTATAAAACATTCGCGTTCTTTAAGTGATTCGTGCACATATTCCGACCAAGTGCATTCAATAGTATACCCCAATTCTTCAAGAGTCTTAATAATATAAGGTTTTACAATATGCCTTCTCTTGTCTTCTTTCCAATTCTCAGGTTTAAAATCATCAAACAATAAATTGTGTTCACCTTTTTTTGCCCATTCTGTAAAAGAACCAAAGTATTGGAAATAACCCATGTTTACCACTAGTTGGATTTTTTCTCTCAATACTCTGGGCAACTGATTCCACAATGCTATATTTTTTGCTTCCTTTGCTGTCATAATCTTTAAAATTATCCTACCAACAAATTGCTTAACATTTCACACATTTCTGAATCCTGCTTGATCCACTGGATCACTTTCTTATTCTTTTGAGATACTGCTCCTTCCGAGATACCCAACTCCTTGGCAATATCTCTACCCTTTTGAATATCGTCATAACCCTTCAATCCAAATGAACGATAGAATATATCGCAGTGTTCTTTTGAGAAATTGGCTTCCAATCGTGAATACATATATTCATAGATATCTCCATCACCAAAAGTAGCATTAGTGTGCATACCTTCGAAATTAAACTTCTTGGATGAGTCTGGCTTACGATCGTCATCATCATTTGAGCTAGATTCGAAGCTAACTCGTTGATACACAGTTTCTCCAGCGGCCTCAGCTTTCTTTCTGTGATACCAACCAACCTTAACAGTTCTCAGTTCTTCGTCAATAGAGATAAGAATATAGTTGCGAATGCTCCATCCAGCAAATTGAGTGAATGTTAGTTTTGATCTGGTTGGATCATAATCCTGCATTGCATGAGCGAATCCTTCCCAAGCAGCAGATTCAATTTGAGCCCAATCAGCAAATCCTTTATCTACGGTTTGCTTTACCAACTTATATACGAGATACTCATATTGTTTTGCAAACTGGTTCTTTTCTTTTTCAGTGAAATCCGGCTTAAACTCCATAGAGAATTTGTTCTTTTCCATTTATCGTATAAAATTAATATGTTTCTTACATTTTTATATAACAAATATATGGAAAAATTTAGTGAGATGTGTAATTTTTTTAAAATTTTTTCTTCTTACCAAAAATAGCTATATTAAACTTCTCAAAATCGGTCTTGGCGAATGCATCTAATACAAACTGGGTACACATTTTAAGCAATCTAAATGATTCTTCCGAGCCTTTGAACTCATATCTCAACACATGCTCCATTCTATTATCTATTTCACCAACCTCTTCATCCAACAAAGGCAATCCTAATTCATTAAAGTAATCCTGCACCTTTGTCACTTGTTCTGGAGTTTCGTTTTGAAGACTTGCCGTCCATGCTAAACACAATATATATGAATCTTGATTGGGTTTAATTGGTTTAGGCTCTTCTTGAATTATATTTGGTTGAGGAGTTGGTTTGACTTCTTTGGTTGGTTGTTTACCTTCAAATTTGTCCCAAAAATCCAAATTGAAATACTCTGCTCTATAAGCAACATTCACTCCTTTTCTAATTAATTCATCGGAAATTTCATGGAACTTATATACTAACTCTTTAGCATTCTTTCCTTTGTCATACCAGTCTTTAATTCGAGCTTGAAGGTTGGCTCGTTCTCTCTTCAAATCATTAATTTCCATTACATATTCTAATTATTATATAATTATATATATTAAAAACAACCCAAAAATTTATGCTATCACTATCTCCAAGATATGATTTATTCAGGTTTGCTTTACCTAAGGATTTCCTTCCAGTAGAAGTGGAGGAGAAGTATTCTATGTTGATAAGAAGCAACCAGGCTGTTATAACTACACCAATAGATTATTTAAATGAATCTATACAAGGTATCAACTTCCCAGGTATATCGGATATAATTGTTCAACAACAACAACATAGCACTAATAGTATAGAAAGAAAGGCTGGTAGGATTAATGTGGAACCCAAACGCGAACAAATATATCACACTCCTGCAAACCCATTAGATAAAATTGAGCAATCATTCAAAGTAACATTTAGAATGAACCAAGGGCTTTATAATTACTTCATGTTATACGAAACCATTTTCTATCAAATATGTAAACCCAATGTCAAAAAACATGAACCAGTTTTGTTTATAGAATTATTAAATGAGTATGGTGAGGTAACTGCAAAAATAGTATTTAAAGATGTGTTGATTGATGGTATAGATGGGTTGGAGTTTAATTATAATAAGTTAGAGAGAGAAACTGGTACATTCGATGTGAATTTCAAATTCTCTAATATAGATTTTGAGTTTGCACAAGCACAATTAGACCAAATAAAGAAAGAGGAATGAAATCACTATACGAATCATTATTAGGTGGATTTGAAGAAATAGAAAAAGCCCAAAAGGTTAGTGTGAAAGATGAAATATATTATTTCCTTCGTATGAACTATCTTCGTCATACAAGTTTTAAAGTAAGTAGAAAGCCAAACGAAGATGGGATATATGAAGTAACCTATAAAAATAAGGCTCCAATAGTTCTTAAAAATAAAAAAGCCACTTCTGTTACAAATGGGATGTTTAAGTTTGTAGGAGAGACTCCTGGATTTGAAGCAGATATGTGTCTCGAATTAGAGTCAATAGAAGGACTTCCTGAAGTTATGTTGGGAGATTTTCAACTTTGGGGTTGCGAAAAATTAAAAAGCCTTAAAGGAGCTCCCAAAAAAATTAATGGAGAGTTCCGTTGTAATGGATGCGATAGTTTAGAAAATCTCGAAGGTATGCCCCAAGATGGTGTAACTAGATTACTTCTTTATGATTGTAAGAAGTTGAAATCATTAAAAGGTTGCACCAATGAGGTATTAAATGTACTTATATCTCGTTGTGATCAATTAGATTCACTTAAAGGTGGTCCTCAGAATGTTATGCATGCCTATACAATAACATCTTGTAAAAATTTAACATCCCTCGAAGGTTCTCCTAAAGAAATCAATGGTAATTACGAAGTATCATGGTTACCCAAACTTGCTTCCCTCAAAGGAATCACTCAAAAGGCTGGTGGTTACACAGGGACAACTGTTAATAATGTTGGTATAAAGAATTTAGAAGGATTGCCAAAAACATCTTTGTCATTGAGGATATTAGCTTGTTCAGAATTAACATCTTTAAAGGGATGCCCACAAACTGTATATGGTGATTTAACCATAAGAGAATGTCCTAATGTAGAAGATTTTAATAATTTACCAGCTAGAGTACATGGAGCTTTAAGTATTTATAATGAAGGTCGACCATTAGTAGATGAGGATTATATTAGAACCTTTTCTCAAGCAGACAAATATTATGTGGATGGTGAAGCCAGATGGCGATAAAAAAAGGAACCTTTCGGTTCCTTTTTATTTGGACATGCCTCTCACGACTTTATGCGAATTCTAAAATGGGTTTCAAATTGCACTTCTTCAACACACCATTCTCAATCTCGTAAGGTACAACGTGCTGTACTTGCTGCATAGTGTAATCAAAGTAGGTTTCCTCATCGAATCCAGTGATCTTGACAGGTACTGTTGCATGAGGTTTGTAATGTACAAGTTCCTCTGGTTTAACAGCTACCATGCCAGTGATATTAAGATGAGGAATTTCAATAAATACTCCACACTTCTTAGCTGAATTGATTACACCGGTAACCTTACCATCAAATGTTTCAGCAGCAAAGGTCTTCCAAACCTCACCATCCTCACACCAAGAATTAAACAATCGAATCATAATCAATTCACCTTGGAACTTAATAACTTCCTTAGCAGAACAGATAAGCGACATTTCTCCAGTGCCGGGTTTATTCATATAGTTCATTACAAATGCAGGAACTGACTTACCAATAAACTGTTCGAAGTTATCAGTAATGTTCAATACAATCTGTGAACCAGGAATAAAAGCAGGCATCACATAATCCTCTCCAACAAATTTTGAAACAGTAGGAATAACAGCCTTACCAGTGAAACCTCCTCGTGTCAATTGAAGATCCTTAACCAAAATAGGCTCGTAAGAAATAAGTTCGTCTGCAACAGGAACTACCTTTTGAATAGTTGTGTCCTTCAAAATAGGATTCAACCAATCTTCTACCATAGGAGTCAAAGGATCAATCGTAACTCTATCCTTATCCACCTTAGTCACTACTGCCTTGATAGTGTCCATTGGGAGGAAATGACGCAACTTCTCATACTTGTACAAGTTGCAATTGGTTTGAACGTTTGCCTTAATGTTACCAATGTCAAAGATAACTCGTCCTTTCTCGATAGATTTGATTTTAGTATTAATAATGTCACCTACAACCAAATCCTTAGGTACTTCATTAACCATCTCGGTTATTGATTTGAAGTTCATGTTGTAGTGTGCTGCAAATGAATCTGAAATACTCATGTCCTTGTAACGCTGCGAGTACATCTTGATTCTCTTGCTTTCTGAATTGTATTCTGGCCATTCAAAGCCATGGTCCAATCCAACCGTAGGAATTTTTTTACTCATTTAAATTGATTTTAAAAGTGAAACATAATATATGTATAAAATATAGTAAACAACTTTAAATTATTTACTCATTTGAGTTTTTTCTTTCTTTTTTGTCCGTGATAAAACTCACCCTTAAATGAATTTTCATCAAACCCCAATCGGTCACGATTAATTATATTTAATTGTAACTCTTTATCCTTTTTCATTTGCTCTAAATCGTGAAGGAGTGTTTCTTGTTTCTGTAATCGTTCTTTTAAAGTCTCTCGTTCATACTTTCTTTTTGCATCACCCAATTCTGCAATATATCTATTATATTCTTTTGTTCCTTCATATAATATTGCATCACTTGGAAACAATTTTACTTGATTAAGAAAGTTACCAATAGACAATTCATCGTTGATACAATATCTACCCCATTTCCATGTTCTATATTTAGGTTCGAATGAAATTTCAAATATCATGCTTTTATGATCGAGATTCCATTTTTTTCTTCCATAACATATTTTATTATCATAATTATTAAGTCTTGTAAGGCTGTTATATTGTGCTTCTGTCAAGTAATCATTGTATTTAAATACATCACACCAATACTTACCGAACAATCTTTTAACTATACTTAATAATTCTGGAGTTTTAATAGCTGGATCTATATTATAGCGTATTTCAACAAATCTGTCGGCAATAGTTATTTCTTTTCGTTTCACTGGTTCAAATCCCGGATGTGATATAATGCCGTTTTCATCTACATAATATCCGGCATGTCTGGAATATCTGGTTTTATAACGGTGACTAAGACTTTCACAACTATCCATATTTAAATGGCTCCTGAACTCTTCTCTTGTGTTTGTCCAATGACCCATATATCCAGGAAACTTTTTGCAGAATTTAGCATATGCATCATCCACAGATTGCCCTACAGTGGTTGGAATCCAATTATTCATATAGCTATAGAACTGGTGGATTTTAGTATTGCTGTGATTAGTACACCAAGAATCCTTTTTAACTTTAACCTTATTATCCTTTTTCAAATCAAGACGCATCGGAAGCTTCTTAGGGGTTAAATAATCATCCCACTCATTAATTGAGGGTATATCTTTAAGATTCAATCTAGCCATATTAAACACCAATTTGTGATTTGCAAATTGCAAATTTCTTTTATAACTGCGTGATAATCAATCATTTCTATGCTTACGATAGTAGTCTGCAAGAATAGTTTTTGTATAGTCGGAAGCAAGGTTTTCCATGTACCACTTAATATATCCAGGATCTGTTTTGGCTACTTGCATAAACTCGGAATCCTTATACTTACCCACAGCAAACACAATCATGAGATCGTCCCCGGGGGCTGCTGCATTTCTGATAGTTCCGTCCGGTGTGAGTAGGTTGTTCTCGGCCCAAGTATCAATCTCATCGTAACTCAAATTAAACTTCTCAAATTGCTTTTGGAATACTGTTACAGTTGCATTTACGTCAGACAATGCATCGTGTGCGTCTTGGAGTTCCTCACCAGTGTAATTCTTATATACTGATGAAAGGTTTCTGGGTGTGAATCGACATTCCATTGAGAACGAATCGTAAAACTTCTTACCCTTAATAGGTAATTGTATTCCCCATCTCTTACATTCCTCGTTTAAGAACTTGATATCGAATGAGTTACCATTATAAGTAAGTAAATCTGCATCTTCAATCATCTTAAAGAACTCAGGAGCAACCTCTTTAAAATAGATTCCATTCGCATCAATAAACTCTTTGGTGAGCCCATGTACAGCTTGAGCTTGTGGTGAGATGGTGTAATTGTGGGCTGGTTTAATGTACCACTTTTTACTTTCAATTCTCTCGAATGTGTCTTTAGCGAACTTTGTAGCAGCCAATTGAAGAATAAAATCCTCCTTTGGATTAAGGCCTGTAGTTTCTACGTCCCAACAAACTATAAATTTATTCATATTATATTAAAATTAGTAATGTATAAATATAAAGAAAGAGTGAGAATTATTTATATTTATATGTAGAAAATTTTTTAACATATGAGTTTATTAGATGATTTTGAAAACATTTGCACAGAGCAAGATGATTCTATGGAAATGAAACTTCGTAGAATTGTAATGAAAGATAAATATCCAATCATAATGGGGATGAATGAATATGTTGTCAAGTATCACACAATAGATTCTTTTGATGTTGAGATGAAGGAATCAATACACCAAAGAGAATTACCCAAAGAGGGCAGAGTATATATTGTTGTGAAATCTGTGATGGATAATATTACTTCTAAAGTTCAAACTTACCCAGACAGAACATCATATAATATTGTAATTGATGGCGCATGGGCTCCAATATCTCATGAAGAATATATTATGTATTTAAAATTCCATGAGGAGTTTTGGAAAAATGCTGATCATAGTACGGAAAGAATAAGTAGTTTTGTGAGTGATTTAATTTTATATGGGGAGTTTAAGGAAAAAATGTTTGGGTATAGTGATAGAAATGTTTTAGTTTATAGTGAATCAAATGGCAGAGGTCGTTGGTGTTGATTATGATTAAATGTATATATAAAAAAGCAGATTTGAGGTACGTATTTTTTGTTACCGATAATCCAGAGGAGTTAACTGCATTAGAGGAGTACCTTAATAAGATTCCTCAATATCAGTTTTTACCTTCATTCCATGGTGTGCCTACACCAGTATGTTTTCTAAATAAATTTAAATCTAAAGACGGTCGGATCATATATTGGTGCCACTCGGGTCTATGGAAGACCGTCTATGATTGGTGTAAAACTCATAATGTAAAAATAGAAGGTATAGATGATTACTTTAAGTATACTGATTTTAATCTTACTTTGGAAGCTTTTCAAGAGTATGTTAAAGGATGGGATTTAAATTTGGATCCTTACGATTATCAAGTAAAAGCCGCTTGGCTAATCCTTAAATATAGGCAATCCTTATCTGAATTAGCTACTCGTGCAGGTAAGACACTTGTTGCATATATAGTATTTAGATATATGTTAGAACATGGTGCTAAAAAGATACTTATGATTGTACCATCCATTCATTTAGTAAAGCAAGGTGTAAAAGACTTTAAAGAATATAAAGAATTTTTTCAAACCGAAACTGTGTGGGCTCAAGGAGAGTTGTGTGAGTCATCTAATATCACAATTGGTACATATCAGTCACTAGTACAAAGAGCTGACAAAAAGTCTAAAAAGTATGACCCAAAGTTTTTTGAAAAGTATGATGTAGTATGTGTAGACGAGGCACACCACTCAGTTGCAAAGTCTATCAACACTATACTTGGACAAGACTTTATGAAATTTGTTAAACTTAAGTTCGGATTCACTGGAACACTATTCCCACAAGGCACTATTGAGTCTTTTGCTTGTCATGCGTTGATGGGACCCAAGATACAAAACATTACCACCATGGAGTTGGTGGATAGAGGATTCTTAGCGAAACCTATTATTAATCAAATTAGAATCCATTACCCAAACAATGAAATGCTTACTGATTCATATATTAAATGTGGTGAGTATTTAAATAGTTCATATGTAGAAGTTGATGGTAAGAAACAATTGTTGCCCAAAGAAGAACGTGAGTTTACTATACAGCATGTTAAGAAACTACCATACGTTCTTGAGCAATTAAAGCCAATGTATACAAAGAAGGAGTATAGGGAATATTTAATTGACTTGTGTAAAGCCAAAGGTTCTAATTTGTTGACTTTAGAGCAAATGATAATACATAGAGATGAGTATAGATTAAATGTAATGGCTGATATAATTAAGCAACATGATGGAAATGGTATTGTATTTGCTCACCATACTACATATTTAAAAGAATTGAAGTCGTTTTTTGAGAAGAAGTTCCCTGATAAGAATATATATATAATTACTGGTGGTGAAAGTTTGAAGAAGCGATTAAAGATTGTAGACAATATGTTAACAGACAACAATGCTATTCTTTGTGCTTCTTATGGTTGCTGTTCTACAGGTATTACTTTTAAGAATGTTGATTACGGCATCTTTGCCCAATCCTTTAAATCAGAGATTATAGTATTGCAGTCTATTGGTCGAGGATTGTTAAAAACTGCCACCAAAGACACTTTCCCTATATATGATATAATTGATGTACTGCCCACTGGAAAGTTATTAGCACAAGGTAAGGAAAAAATTAAAACATATAAAGAAAGGAAGTTCGAATTTTACATAGAGGAACGTTAAATCTTAGGATTGGCTTTGTTATATAAATATATAAAGATATATGTTATGAGTTTGTTAGATAATTATGACATATTGGAAGAAGATTCGGGTTTGGGTACATCTAAACATTTTTTAGATAATCTGAATAAAAATGATCAACCAGCTCTCTTGCAAGCTTGGTATGATTTATTTAATGAAAAATTCAGAATGCTTCCGAACCATATAAAGATAATATATCTAAATACAATGTTAGAGTATTTCCCGAAATATAGAATTGGACACAATACATACAAAGTAGGTACTTCGTTTGTATTCCCTCAACAAATAAATGATTATGTGTTAGGTTCTGTTAGGTGGAGGATTAAAGATTATGTTACTGAGTATTTGATGACCGATAATAGGTTTATAAAAGACACCATTCACCTTATTAATATGACTTTGCTTTGGCCACAGGAAAATATGACTTGGGCTTTAAATAATAAACTTTATACAGAACCGTATTACATCCACAATACACCATATCCAGATGAGCAAACAGTAAGAATTGAAACAAAATATCATGAAATACTATATCATTTAAAAAACATAATAGATATCAAAACAAAAAGAGGAGAACTTGAATAGGTTCTCCTCTTATTTCATAATTTACTTGCGATTTAACGAAAGATCTTTTAGAAAATGATAATATGTATAGGTTAAAAAAGATCGCTTGTTAAATCAATTTTTTATATACCCAATTTAGTCTTTAATTCTTTAATCTTCTCATCCAACTCACGTTTGTATTGCTCCATTTTTCTTTGGTTATAAGTATCACCAGAAGCGTGTGTCTTTATGAACTCTTGTACGTAATTATTATACAAAAGCAATAATCCGTTCGAACCATACGAACCACGAGGACTATAATGAGTTTGGTCATAAATATCCCTCATGATATCATCAATCTTATTACACTCCATGTAATATGAAGCTGTTGAATTAGGATTATTGGGTTTAGCAACAAATTTCTTACGAACTTCAGCAGCTTTTTGCATAGATTTTTGAATAATAAGTTCTATGTCTTTATCCAATTTATCAAAATCTCCAGCTTTGCGAGCTGCTTTATTTTGAGCAATTATCTTTTTATAACGCTCCATATTGTTTCTAGCTACTTGTTCATAATACCAAGGATCATTATATACTACTCCGTCTTTTTGTTGAGTTCTTAATGCATGCTTTTTATAACGAGAGCTTCTTTGTGCATAATCCCAAGTAATAATTACCATAGAATAAGCTTGTTCTACTATAGACATCAATTCTGTTGAACTTCTACTCGCCCAATATGCACTATCCGATGGAGCATAATAACCATAATCTTGTACTCTTGAACGATATGTAAGATCGTTTGTAATTCTTAAACTATCTTTTCTATGAGATATAACGCAATAATACTCATCATTTTTATTTCTTAATAATATAAGACCATTAATATCATCTCTACGAGCGATAATGTTTCTAGCCAAGGTTTTGGCTTTTGCATCGATAGTATCGAATTCTTTTACATTAGTTGAATCAATTAAATCCCACTCAATATTAAATTCATTAAATATCAATTTGGTTGGATTGAGTTTGTTTTTCTTCATTGTATCCACTAATTCCAATAAGTGTGGTTCGTTAAGAGCTTCGTTTACAGTATCTTCGTTAACCAATTCCTCTTCATCTTCCACTGAACATACAATTCTAGTAGTAATGTGTATTGTTCTCTTAACTGCTTCTTCTTTAAATCTCTTTCCGTTCTTCATAATATAAGTGTGTCCATGTACAATTTCTGGAGCACCTTCAAGAGATTTTAATGAAGTATTACCTGTAATAGATAGGTTTTTTCCAATAGTAAATGGACAATGACCTAAAGAAGTTAGTTTTGGACAGTTGTTGATAGATAAAGAACCTTCGAATTTTGTATCATATCTATCGAATAATCCTTCCAATGTTGTCAAATTAGGACACTTTTCTATAATCAAATTTCCACTCATTAAAATGATTTGGTGTGGGAATGTTTCTCCTTTAAAATCTTTAATAATTACATCACCCCAAAGTCTCAATTTTTGATCTTTGGTTACGACTTTTTTATACTTACCAGATAAATTTTCTTCACACCACTGAGAAACGAGGTCTTTATCTTGAGCTTTTTCCAAGTCTTCAAAATCGTCTAATAATCCTTCTTGAATATATTCGTATAAGTTTATCATATAAATCATTATTTATTTCTATATAATGGATCTAAAAGCTCACCATTACCAAGTCGTCCACGAATGACTCCACTTATTTTTCCAACACCATCGAGTGAAGTCAAACCACAACAATTCATACAAATAAGGTCACCAGTGATGTGCTTGGGAGAACCCTTAAAAGATGAAAGCTTATTACAATTACTACAAATAAAAGTATCTACTTTTTGGGGAGCACCATCAAGGTTTGCAAGTTTTGTGCAATGTGAACAATCAAAAGTATCTGCTTCTTTAGGAGCGCCTTTAAGATTTACTAATGAATCGCATTTCATACACACAAACTCACCAACTTTTTCTGGAGCACCTTCGAGGTTTGTCAAATCAACGCATTCTCTACAATCAAATACTGCTACTTCTTTAGGAGCACCAGCTAATGAAGTTAGGCTACAAAGACCACAATAGAAACGATTTACAATCTCTGGAGCACCAGCTAATGAAGTTAATTCATAACATGCTCTACAATTGAATGTATCTACTTCTCTTGGAGAACCTTCAAGAGTGGTTATGTTACAACCCTCACAATCAAATTTACCTTCAACTACACCGAACTTAAATGTTCCGTTTGTCAAATTATCTAAATCCTTGTTAGATACTACAACATCTCCTTTAACATCTACAACATATTTACCGTCGGCGTCTGGTGTTTTAGAAATTTTTGCCTTTGAAGCAATACCTTTATAATTTGCTTTTAAAAAGGCCTTAATGTCATTAATCTCGGGAGCAGCTTCCACAATTAAATTCTCACATATAAAATCTTTCAAACTTATCATAGTTTATTCTTTAATTTAATGTTATGTTTAGATAGAACGGCAGACATATCATGTCCATCCATATTAACGAATAATATATTATATATAGCTGCAGTAGAACGATGCAAGAATGCTTCTTTATTAGCTTTATCCTGTACAGCTTCAAAATCCGAATTACCAGCTCTTTCAGATACTTCTATAACAGTACCCAACGCTTTTGATGGATAGGGATTATCAACATATTTTGCTGTAATAATGTGATCGTATATCTTACTATTTCTTGCTATTCTTTCTGTGAATGTACCATACCCATTAACATCATATGTATAGGTTTCAATAGATCCATCTTTAATGTGGTTAGATGTTACTTTCACTTTACCCTTCCATATCTTTCTTAATGCAGCTTCGAAGTTACCTTGCTTAAATAATTTAGCAGCTTCTCTACATTGGTCGTAAGTTAAGCCTAACTCCAACACCCTTTCATTTAATTGCTTTAAAAACTTCTTAGCAATTGTTGTGTTTAAAACATTTTTCTTTGTCAACTCAAAATCCTTTGATAATAGTTGATCGGATTCTAATATATATTGGTTAAAATTTTTCATATTATACAGATTTGTTTTTTGTAGCATGGGCTGTAATAACAACATTGTTTCTAACCTCACAATGCTTTCTAATCTCATCTTCAGAGAATGTGCCATCATGATAAAATGACCCACCAACTTTTTCAGAAATACCATCAATGGAATTTAAATTATCACAATCGTAACATGTGAAATCTCCACTAATCTCTTTGGGTGCTCCTTCAAAAGATGTCAACTTTGGACATCCATAACATACAAATTCTCCTACTAATTTGGTTGGTGCTCCTTCAAAAGATTCCAAATCATCACATAAATGGCAGCAAAATGCTTGTCTCACCGTTACGGTTCCAAATTTAAAATAAGAGTTAGTTAAATGAGTTAATCCGTCTTGTTTTGCTTGAACATTATAAGCAGTTAAGTCAACAATATACTTACCATCATCATCAGGCTTTCTGGAAATTTTACATTTGTTCCCTAAAGCCCCCATATAGTGTTTATTTAAAAAATCTCGAATCTCTTGTTTAATGGATTTCTCATTATCCTTAGAGATTTTATTCATGTCATCCAATAAACTTTCATACAACGAAGTAGTTGAAAACTTCAATATATTAGTTAAATTTTCCATATTATAATGTACCAGGCATGAAGAAGTAATCAGCAGCCCTATTATTTTGTATCCATTCTTCTATCTTTTCCATTT
>JAEIGA010005737.1_pt1 | contig 18923 bp, 14 predicted proteins | sample 9270691 | NCBI WGS metagenome assembly JAEIGA01 (sample SAMN17057246, study PRJNA624740) | gut metagenome | biome: biome; isolation source: fecal sample | host: Bos grunniens | place: China: Xizang | collected 2019 | reverse complement strand
TGTGGAGCAGATTTCTTATATTCGCGCCGTAAAAAGGAAAATAACTGCATGGAATTGCGACAACTTAAATAATTTGTAAAGAGTGCCGAGTATCTCAACTTTTCGGTTGCTGCAAAGCATCTTTATATTACACAGAGTACTTTATCACAGCAGATAAAACAGCTTGAATTCGAACTTGGATTTGAACTGTTCTTGCGTAACAGCAGGCACATATCGCTCACCGAGGCTGGCGAGGAGTTCCTGCCTTTTGCGCGCAAGACAATACAGGATGCCGAGGATGGCGTGCAGCGACTCTATGACCTGCAGCATGTCAAGACCGGAACTTTGAAGATTGGTGTCACATACAGCCTCAGTACAGTGCTTACCGAGGGTATCATGTACTTCATGAAGTCTTTCCCTGGTATCAAGATTGAGATAATCTACAAGACTGTTGATGAACTGCTTGAACTCCTGCGCGATAGAAAAGTGGACTTTGTGCTCTCATACAAACCTTTGTGCAAAGCTCCGGATATTGATTCAATGCACCTTTTTAATAGTGCTCTTGCACTTGTGGTATCGAAGGAACATCCGCTTGCCGAGCGTAACAGGATTAAATTACAGGAACTTGAGGGAATATCATTGCTATTGCCATCCAAGGGACTCCAGGCGCGTACCATGCTCGACATGCTCACCGAGAGGACCGGTATGGAGCTCTCATCAAGCCTTGAACTTAATGAGACTAATATCCTGTTGCAGATGGTTGCAACCGGGCATCATGCAACAATCCTTTCCGTGTCGGCGGTATTTGAGAAACCACGCTTCAAGGCAATCCCGCTCGACGAACCAGGGAATGTGCTCGAGGCTTCACTTCTTTGCCTTGCAGGCGCATACCAGAAGAGCGCGGCCAAGGAGTTTATCAATATTCTCCTTGAGACAAATGCCGTAAAACGCAGGGTTATGAATATGTTGGAATAAAATATGCATATCATGCCGGGTACAGCGAAGTCTCTTTGTTGTAGGCATGTTTCAAGATTTCTTTAATCTTTATTACAATTAAAACAAAAGGATATGAAGAAACACTCTATATTATTAAGTATACTCAAGATATTTGTTTTACCGGCAGTTTTTGTTTTATTCAGTTCTTGTGAAGATAGTATAGTTTACAGATGGAGTGAAATTAACGAGTCGCTGGGATTGCTTGAAGATGCAAGAGGAGAATTGGAGTATATAATATATGAACTTGAACAAGATGGTTATGATACATACGGTTTGGAAGGAATCAACAACCGTCTGCAAGAGGTTGAAGATATTTTAGACAGCAACTTTTACTAAATACATGAATCCATCTAGCTGACACTTACGCAGGAGGAAACTGTTATCAACTGCAATATTGTGGCTCAAAAACAACAGCACTGCCAACTATTTCTTCTTGGCAGTGCTGTTGTTTTGAGCTTTTGCTAAACGCTTCTGTTCTTTGAGTTTCTGTTCCAGGTAATAGATTGCTTTGTCCAGTTGTCTCTCCAATCTGTCAAATCCACTTAATTCTTCCTCATCCTCTACAATCTATACATCCTCTTCATCATATTCATCCTCGAAATATTCCGCTCCTTCCCCGGTGACATGTAGCGTTCATATGTCTCGTCGGTATAATCACTCATGGGATTACTCCTCAATTTCAATAATAGGAAGTGGCTGCACTTTTCGTGGGGTCATTTCTCCTTTTATATACACCTTTGTCATCTCGTTCTTTGCGTTGCTGTGGATTGTAACGCTTGTCCTGAACTTGCGCGGTGCACTCTTTTCGCCATTGAAGATTACGATGATAGAATCCTTCGCACCCGGTTTGATGGCATGGGTGGGGAACTCCTTGCCTGTGCATCGACAACTTGTATATATCTGGTTTATGTACAAATCTGTATTACCAGTGTTCGTGAATACAAAAGCACATTTCTGGATTGGTGCCTCTTCGCCAAACTTGCCGAGGTCGATAGTTGTCTTCTCGAATTTGATTTCAGCTCTCTTGGGGTCGTCTGCCATGGCTGCTAATCCTGGCAACAGGCAGAAGAATAACAATGCAATTCTTTTCATTTGTCGTATAATTTATAATTTGTCAGTATTAACATCTCTTTACTTGCTTTACTCCTTTCACTCCCTCAATCTTTGCAATCAGTTTATTGAGTTTGGTGTTACCGCCGACAAGCAGAGTGAGCGTGCCCGAGAAGAGTGTGGCGTTGGATTCAATATTGATGCCTCGCATCATCACATCCTTCTCCTGTGATATTACAGATGTGATGTTTGTCACGACACCTATATTGTCGTTGCCCACGATGCGCAGGGTGACGGGGTAGAGTGCTCCTGTGTTGTCAATATCGCTCCATCGTGCCTCAATGACACGATAAGGGTAGCGTTCCTTCAACTCTTTGGCGTTGCTGCAGTCCTTGCGGTGAATTGAGATACCACCGTTTATGGTTACAAAGCCAAAGACATCGTCACCAAATATAGGAGAACAGCACTTTGCCAGTTTGTAATCGACGCCTTTGAGGTTGCGTTCGATTATCAGCACATCACCTGCCTCGCCATGTTCCTTTGCACTGAATGTGAAATCCCCGGCACTGCGCACCGGCTCATTGTTTTCGCTTTCGGGGGTGAGCAAAGCCTGGTATCTTTTTATCACTTCGGCAATGTCTATGACTCCGTCTGCCACATTCTGGTAAAAATCGCTCAGGCGCTTGAATCCCATCTTTCGGATAAGCTGGTCCATAATGCCCTCATCGATCTCTATCTTGTGGTTCTTTAGCTTTCGTGCAATCGCCTCACGCCCCATGTCGGCCTGGCGTGTTACCATGTCCTTCAACGCTTGGCGTATTTTTGTGCGTGCACGGCCTGTCTGTGCAATATTGAGCCAAGCTTGCTTGGGCGATTGGCTGTTTGAGGTGACAATCTCTACCTGATCTCCATTGTTCAGAACATGGCGTATGGGTACATTCCTGCCGTTTACCAATGCTCCGGTACAGCGACAACCTAAGTTGGTATGAATGCTGAATGCAAAATCAAGCACTGTCGCGCCCTTTGATAGACGGTAAAGGTCACCCTTTGGAGAGAATATGAAAATCTCGTCCTTGTAGAGCTCCATCTTGAACTTGTTGTCAGTGGCATGCTCCTCGTGCAGGTTCTGCAATGTGTCACGGATTGAGGCAAGAAGGTTGTCAAGTCCTTTCTCGCTCTTCACACCCTTGTAACGCCAGTGTGCTGCCAGACCGTGCTCTGCAACGGCATCCATACGCTCGGTACGTATCTGTACCTCGACCCAACGGCCCTCGGGACCCATTACGGTAGTGTGCAACGACTCATAACCATTGCTCTTTGGCACTGAGAGCCAGTCTCGCAGACGGTGTGGATTTGGAGTGTACATGTCGGCTACAATGGAATATACCTGCCAGCACTCGCTCTTTTCGTTCTGTGGCTCGCTGTCAATGATGATTCTGATGGCAAAGAGATCATAGACCTGTTCGAAAGGTCTCTGCTGTTTCTTCATCTTCTGCCATATGGAGTTGATTGACTTTGTGCGTCCCTTGATGCGGAACTTGAGGTGCGGCATGGCTTTCAACTGCCTTTCAATAGGCTTGATGAAAGATGCTATGTAGTCCTCGCGCGATGCAGCTGTCTCCTCGAGCTTGCGGCTGAGTTCTGCATATATCTCGCTCTCGGTATAACGGAGTGCAAAATCCTCCATCTCCGATTTTAGTTTGTAGAAACCGAGTTTGTGCGCAAGCGGAATGTATAGCTTTGAAGCCTCGCGCGCCACCATTCTGCGTGCATCGGTGTCGGTGGAGTCAAAGAGTTGACGCAGAATGACAAGACGGCTCGAAATCATTATGAGCATTACGCGCATGTCATGTGTGAACGAAAGCAACAGGTTTCTGAAGTTCTCGCTCTCTATAGTGGGACTCTTTGCGTAGAGACCGTTTATCTGTGCAAGGTTCATGAGGATATTTGCCACATTCTCACCAAAATGTACCTTGGCTTCCTCGAGGCTCACCGTGCCGGCCTGGACACAGCGGTTGAGCATGATACATATCATTATCTCGCGCTGGAAACCGATTTCCTGTCCTACAAGGTGTGCTGTGAGCAAATCTGTCACAATTGGGTTAAAACCAAAATTGTCGCGTGCGATACAGCCGTTCTGCGCTGTCTGGTAAATCTTCTCCTTTATAAAGCGGTAATCGGAAACGGAGAACCCGCTTTCGATACTGCTGCGCAACGATTTGAAGGTCGCAAAAACCTTCTCACGCTCGGCTGGTGTGAATTTCAAAATCTCCTCCATAATCATCAGACTTTCCGGTTTATTTTGCGAAGATAGTTTTTTTCTGCATAAATTTTGTCATTTAAGGAAATAATTCATACATTCGCTGAATAGAAACTAACTAAAACTAACATAATTATGATCAGCAAGGCAGATCAAGCACATCTTGAGAAAAAAGGTATTTCGGCTGAGCAGGTTGCCGAACAGTTAAGGACATTCAAGACTGGTTTCCCATTCCTCAAACTTCAGCAGGCTGCAACCGTGGAGAAGGGCGTATTGGCTCCTACAGAACAAGAGAGGGAAGAGTATCTGAAGGCTTGGGACAATTACTGTGCAAGTGGTAATTCCATTCTTAAGTTTGTCCCCGCATCGGGTGCTGCAAGCCGCATGTTCAAGGATTTGTTTGCATTCCTCAGTGCCGACTACGATGTTCCCACAACCACTTTTGAGAAGATGTTCTTTGAGAACATTGAAAAGTTCGCATTCTATGGCGATCTTGATGAAATGTGTATCAACAACAAGAAACTCTCTATCAACGAACTTGTGGAGAAGGGACAGTACAAGGATGTTGTTTTCAATCTTCTCGATTTTACAGGCATGAACTATGGTTCACTGCCAAAGGGTTTGCTCAAGTTCCATACATACGATGATGTTGCGCGCACATCGGCCGAGGAACATTTTGTAGAGGGTGCTCTCTATGCCGGCACAAATGGAGTAGTGAAACTGCATTTTACAGTCTCGCCAAACCACAAGGCTCTTTTTGAGGAATTGGTTGCCGAGAGAAAGGCTTACTATGAGAACCTTTTCAATGTGAAATATGAAATCTCCTTCTCGGAGCAGAAACAGAGCACCGATACTATTGCCGTGAATGCCGACAATACGCCTTTCCGTGAGAACGGTACTCTGGTGTTCCGTCCCGGCGGTCATGGTGCACTCATTGAGAATCTCAATGACATTGATGCCGATGTAATCTTCATAAAGAACATTGACAATGTTGTGCCGGACCGTTTGAAACCCGATACTGTCACATACAAGAAACTGCTTGCCGGAATCCTTGTAAAGACACAGGAGAAGGTGTTCGAGTATTTGCGTCTGATTGACAGCGGAAAATATACCCATGAGCAGATAGAGGAGATGATACGCTTCCTGCAACAGAAACTCTTGTGCCGCAACTATGATATAAAACATTTGGAGGATTGTGACCTGATTCTCTATCTACGCAAGAAATTCAACCGCCCCATGCGCGTGTGCGGTATGGTGAAGAATGTCGGCGAACCCGGTGGTGGCCCATTCCTTGCATATAACAGTGACGGAACAGTGTCATTGCAGATTCTTGAGAGTTCGCAGATAGACATGGAAAATGCCGAGGCAAAGGCGATGTTCGAGAACGGTACACACTTCAATCCTGTTGACCTTGTCTGTGCTGTGAGAAACTATAAGGGTGAGAAGTTCGACCTTCCAAAGTATGTCGATAAGAATACCGGTTTCATCTCGCACAAGTCGAAGAACGGCCGCGAACTCAAGGCCATGGAGCTCCCGGGTCTTTGGAACGGAGCTATGAGCGACTGGAATACCATATTCGTTGAAGTTCCGCTCATCACCTTCAACCCGGTTAAGACTGTGAATGACCTGTTGCGCGATGTGCATCAGTAATTATTAACGATAGTGGGCGACCCAAAAAATGGGTTGCCCACTATCGTTATGAGGTTGAATAAAAAGAGCTGTTTTTAGGCGTGCGAAGCCTGAAAAAGCGGAGTTTACTAAGTGTAAATGAGCATTTTGAGGACAAGCGCAACAACAAAAAAGCCTTTTTGGTCATCTTCTTTTACTTGTCATACAACTCAATAAACTCAAAACTATTACCTACAACATCAAGGTAGCGCATGAACTCATTAACCCCGATGACAACTGTTGCATGGTTGTCGTTGGGGTGGAAACTCAATGATTTCTCTTCCTTCAAGTTCCGGTCCATGAACAGGTGGACATGGTTCTCGGTGTCATTTATGAGGCCGAATGGTGATACTGAACCCGGTTGCAGGCCAAGGTATTTCTCCATTCGTTGTGGAGAGGCGAATGACAATTTTCCCTGGTGCAGGCGTTTTTCAAGGTCGTGTATGTCAAGGTCACGCTCGCAGTCGAGTACTACAAGATAGTGTCTGTTGCCCTTGTGGTTGCGAAAAAAGAGGTTCTTGCAATGTTTTGAGCCGTCCTGCTTCCAATGCTGTCGTGCAATTTCAATGGTAGGTGCCTCGGGGTGGGTGTACCAAGTGTATTCAAAACCATTCTCGTTGAGATAATTCAATACTTTATCTATTCGCTCGTTTCCCATTGTATTTCAACTTTTTATAACATGTTGGCAATGTCGTTGCAAAGCTGCTCCACATTCTCGGGGAGGGTTGCCCAGCTGGTACAGAAACGTACGATGTTGCGCTCGCCGTCATACTTGCCCCAGAACTCGGGGATATACTTTGTTCCAAGAATAGCCTGCTGCTCCTTTGTAAGGAGAGGAAACTGCATATTGGTGGGCGAGTCTATCCACATCTGGATACCTTTGCTCTCAAAAGCCTTGCGTATCTTGGCTGCCATTTCGTTCGCGTGCCTTGCAAGCTTGAAATAGAGGCAATCATCGCCGCCTTTCAGCAGTTGCTCGAATTGGATGCCGAGAAGGCGACCCTTTGCCAGCATGCCGCCATGCTGCTTGATTGCATAGCGGAAACTGCGGTGCATCTCTGCTCCCTTAAACACAACCGCCTCACCGAAGAGTGCTCCCACCTTTGTTCCGCCAATATAGAAGACATCGCACAGGCGTGCCAGGTCGGCAAGAGTTATGTCGCAGTTCTGTGCACAGAGTCCATATCCCAGGCGTGCGCCGTCCACAAACAAATGGAGACCATGCTGGTGGCAGAACTCTGAGATTGCTGTGAGTTCGGCCTTGCTGTATATGAGACCATTCTCGGCTGGACATGAGAGATATACCATGCCGGGCTGCACGGTGTGTTCGTGCGAGTGGTCGTTCCAATGGTTGTGATAGCACTCGGCAATCTGCTCGAGCGACAAGCGGCCATCGGCGCTGGGCAAGGCAATGACTTTGTGTCCGGTAGCCTCGGGAGCACCGGTCTCGTGTACATTGATGTGTCCGCTGTCGGCCGAGATTACACCTTGGTAGCTATGGAGCAGGGCGTCAATAACAGTTACATTTGCCTGTGTTCCGCCAACAAGGAACTGAACTCCAAGAGTCTCGTCACCACAATGTTCCCTTATTATGTCGCGCGCCCTGTCGCAGTAGTCGTCACAGCCATAACCTACATGCTGCTCAAAATTTGTACTGGCAAGTGCCTCAAGTATTGAAGGATGGGCTCCCTCTATGTAATCGGAGTCAAATCGTATCATATCATATGATTATTGTATAGTTTCCGGTACAAAAATAGTGAAAAAGTTCAAATAAACACAGAAACGGCATCTGTAAAGAATTGAGGCCGTTAATGACAGGAATTAGTGAAAAATGTATTACATTTGCAGATGTGTGGAATGAGACACACGCATTATTGTTGTTTATTTAAAGAAGTTTTGATTATGAAATGAAAAAACGCCGTGTTTGCCGGCCCGTATAAATGGGGGCACACTGCGTTGTAAAATAAGATACAAAAATAAAGTTTGAGCTTTCTGCTCTTGTTCTCTTTGTCTAAAACCCGCCAAGATTTTTTCACCGAGAACGAGTAGGGGACTGTTCACGCTGTATAAGCGCGGACTATTCTTTGCTTGTTGGTGATAAGGTTACTTGGCGGTACCATGACAAAAACAGGCTGATGAATAGTGCCGCGCTGTTTGGCTAAAAAAACAACTGTTCCGAAAACAATTTCTCCTTTAGAATTGTTATTAAGCGTGGAGGATTACTGTTCATTGGTTAAGAGTCCAAAAAATAGTAAATATCACGAAAAACTGATAAATTTTTGCGTTTTTTAACATTTAAAGGAGCTTGTATCATGGAAAAGTTTATAAACCCGGCGGAAGATTTTGATCTGAGACAAATGGGTTCTTTTGCTTCAAAAGGTACTAATCTTTACTGTCCAAGCATTATCGAGTGGTCAGACGGTAGGGTTGAAGGTCTTGAAAGAACCAAATCTATTGTGCAGAAATCACATGAGACGGGCAAATACATGTGGTTTGCCGACTACATTGCCCAGGGTAATGCCATGGGGGTGGAGAACAATCCCAAATTCTATTCTTTCCACGATTTACAGGAGGCTTATCACCAGTTTGAGTATATTGGAGAGTTGGAGGACGAACGTTGCGTGCAGCTTCTTTGGGAGATTGTGCGTGCATTCAATGACCGTTACCGTCGCCATTCAAGATCACAATCAAGGAAAATATATCCCAATGATAGCCGTTTCTATATAAAATGTATTCTTGAATTGTTGAAAAAAGGTGGCGACCGCATATCTTCATTTGAAAAGATGGAGCTTTACCGAGAAGCCGGAATGTTCAGTAAATGTTTTGAGATTTTCAATTCAAGGTTCAGGTGGTCCGACAGAGATTTTGTTGATGAGTTGCTGTTCCGCGCAGCGCATGGAGACAGTTCGCCGTTTATAGTGTAACCCACGCTGCTTGATAGGGTATGAAAGTGATATAGCTTGAATAAAGTCATAGGCGAGCCAGTAAAAAAACAACGAACGGATTATCAACCTATTGCTTATTTTGTTATTTTTGCGTTCTCTTAGAGAAAAAGTATTAACAAAATAAGCATTTTTTCAATGAAGAAGTACATTAAATTTCTGCTATTGGCTATTGTTGCCATCGCTTTCAGTCTGCCGGTGTCGGCGGTGAAGGATGGCGGGCAGTTGCCTTTGGATCCTACAATCAGGGTGGGTAAGCTCAAGAACGGCATTACCTATTACATCCGTCAAAACAAGAATCCCGAGAACCTTGTGAATTTCTACATTGCACAGAAAGTGGGTTCAATCCAGGAAGAGGAGCACCAACGTGGTTTGGCTCATTTCCTTGAGCACATGTGTTTCAATGGAACAGAGCACTTCCCCGGTAAGTCAATGATCAACTACCTTGAGAGCATTGGCGTGAAGTTCGGTGCCGACCTCAATGCTTATACCTCAATCGACGAGACCGTGTATAACATTGACAATGTTCCTGTGAATGTTGAGGGCGCAATTGACTCTTGTCTATGGATTCTGCACGACTGGGCCGACGGTCTCACACTCAACGAACAAGAGATTGACAACGAGCGTGGCGTTATCCACGAGGAGTGGCGTGGCCGCAACAGCGCGATGATGCGTATGCAGGAGCGCATGCTTGCCGACATTTTCCCCGGTAGCAGATATGGTGGCCGTTTGCCAATCGGCGTTATGGAGGTTGTTGACAACTTCCCTTATCAGGCATTGCGCGACTACTACGAGAAGTGGTATCGTCCCGACTTGCAGGGTATAATTATTGTCGGCGACATTGATGTGGATGATATGGAGAAGAAGGTGAAGAAAATCTTCAAGCGCATCAAGAAGGCAAAGAAGCCGGCCGAGCGCGTATATTTCCCGGTTGAAGACAACAAGGAACCAATCTTCTCTCAGCAGCTTGACAAAGAGCAGCAGAACTACATGCTGCAGATCATGTACAAGCACGATGCTGCACCACGCGAGATGCGCAATACAAAGGAGTATCAGTATGACAGTTTCTTGAAATCATTGGCTCCGGCTCTTCTCAACATGCGTTTCAGTGAGATTGCGAGCCGCGAGAACCCTCCATATATGGGTGCAGGTGTCGGTTACAACGATTTCGGTGTAGCGCAGACCAAGAAGGCGTTTACAATCGCTGTAAACTGCAAGCCCGAACAGATTTTGGAGGCTGTGCCATTTGTGCTCACCGAGGTTGAGCGCGCACGCCGTTTTGGCTTTACAGAGCCCGAACTCAAGCGCGCAAAGGAGCAGGTACTTGCCGGTAACGAGACATGGTATGCCGAGCGCGACAAGCGCACCAACGGATATTATGTTGAACTTTGCGTAAGACACTTCCTTGACAACAGCAGCATGATGGAGCCCACTGCGGAGTATGAGATGACAAAAGAGATTATCAACTCTATCACACTTGATGAGGTCAACGCTGTTCTCCCATCGCTTTTCCGTGACGACAACAAGGTAGTTGTTTCATTCGCTCCAGAGAAAGAGGGTGCCGTATATCCCGGTATTGAGGATATTGAGATGTTGCAGAAGGCAATTGCAAATGCAAGAATTTCGGCATACGAGGATAATGCTGTTGACGCACCGTTGCTTGCAGAGATTCCAACAGGATGTAAAGTTGCAGACACACAGGAGGGCAAATGGGGCTCAACAGTGTGGACTTTGGAGAATGGAATAAAGGTTATAGTGAAGTCTACCGATTTCCAGGCCGACAAGATTTCGCTCGCCGGTTACCAGATTGGCGGTACCAACCGTTATGCCGACAGCGACCGCCTGAACATTGCTATGTTGTCAGCCCTTGTTCCTGCAGGTGGTTATGGCGTGTTCGATGCAATGCAGCTCAGCAAGAAGTTGTCCGGCAGCACTGCAAGTGCCAACATTGGATGCGGTTCAATCTATGATGTGATAAACGCCAGCTGTTCAACAAAGGACCTTGAGGAGATGTTCCAGTTGATGTATCTCAAGTATACACAGCCACGCAAGGATGAGATGGCTTTCGAGTCACTCACTTCGCGCATGCGCAATAATCTTAAGGACAGGGATCTCGATCCTAATACTGCACTTGGCGATACACTCGTAAAGGCACTCTATGACAACCACCCACGCATTATGCCGTTGCTTGCATCGGATGTTGACAAGGTTGACTATGACCGCGTTCTTGAAATTTATCGCGAGAGAACAAGTGATGCTACAGGTTCGGTGTTTATTATTGTTGGTAATATTGACCTTGATGTCCTGAAACCGCTTGTTGAGCGTTACATTGGTGCCTTGCCTTGCAATGGCCGTGTTGAGGAGATTGTAGCTTCGCCCGTAAAATCACGCGAAGGTATCTACAAGAACAACTTCAAGAACAAGATGGAGACACCTACCGGAACACAGGTGATTACATATACAGGTAATATTGACCCTTCATTGAAGAATATCTTCACCATGAGTTTCCTGAACCAGGTGCTCAACATTGTTTACACCGAGGAAGTTCGTGAGAAAGAGGGTGGTACATACGGTGTAGGCGTTCAGGGCTCTATTGCTACTGAGCCGGAAAACCAGTATTCACTCAGTATAAACTTCAAGATGTCGCCCGACCGCCGCGAGGAGCTCCTTGCAATCATCATCAAGCAATTCGAGAAGATGGCTGCAGAAGGTCCTGTGAGCGAGCATGTAGAGAAGGTGCGCAGTTACATGCTCAAGTTGTTCGAGGAGAAACAGAAGAAAAACGGCTCATGGATGAACTGGCTTTATAACTACTATTTCGAGGGCAAGAATACTTACGATGGTTACATAGAGCTTGTAAACAGCATTACAAACGAGGATATTCGTCTGTTGGCAAAGTATATTCTTGACCAGGGTAATTACATCGAGGTGAGCATGACACCTGCCGAATAAAACCCAAACGGAAATATACATAGATATAGAGGCAGCGCGTGAGCGTTGCCTCTATTTTTTTAAGGAGTTGATAAAAAGATGCAGTTTAAGGCTTGTGAAGCCTGCGAAACCGCAGTTTACAAAGCGTAAATGAGGATTTTGCAGGCAAGCGTAACGCCAAAATGCACTTTTTAGCGACTCTTTAAAATGCTATACCTAACCTGAATCCCAGATTGTTCAACCCATCCTGCGAGTAGCTCATTACATTGCACTTGTTGGTGGCAAAGCTGTAGTATATTGCCATGTGCAATCCAAGTCCGTTGGGCCACGGGTACCAGTTGAAACCAATCTCGGGTGAGACGAAGAATCCCCAACGGTCTTGGCCTGTAAGGAATATGTAATAGTAGTTGTTGAACTCGGAGTAGCACGCTCCCAACTTCACTGCCGCATATGGTTGGAAATCAGCTTCAATGAAACGATATTTCACCACTGCTCCAAATGGTAGAGCAAACATCTGATGCTGCTGGTCGCTGTTCATTGCCAGTGTAGGCGAGAGATGGATTGTGCGGCGTGAGAAATACTCGTTGTTGGTGTGGAAACTTACAAAACCGCCGACGGCGATGTCTTGCGTGACATAGTATCCGCCTTCAAAGTTCATGCCCCAGCCGCTTGCTCCGTTGGAGAAACTGTTGTCTATGGGAATGTTGAACTGCCAATCGACATTGAAATAACTGTCGAGCGACATTTGCGCCTTGCCTTTTGAGGGAATGCCCATGACGGCAAACAAGAGCGCTAAATAACAAAGTTTTCTTATACTTTTCATAATCGTTGCTTAATTGATGAGTTGGACAACTTCTTATTTTTTCAGGTAGGGCGATTGTACAAACGCCTGCTGAATGGCCTCCATGGTGCGCGACAGGCTCAGGTTATTGCCGTTGAGCAAGCCACAGATGTAGGTGTTCCACACAACTGTCAGCTTGTCGTTCAGTGGAGTGGGAGCATTGGTGTCGACAAGTTCGCCAATGATTGAGCCGGTGCTGTAGCTGTAGGAGAAAGAGTAGGGGTAGTACCAGCCCCATCCGCCCCAGTTCCAGTATCCCGGATAGCTGTTCCACCATGGTCCCGGATTGTATGAGGTGAAGTAGTAGGTGTTGTTGATGTAGCTGAGCTGAAGAACAGCATCGGCCTCTTCTATATTCCCGACAGCAGTGTAGCCTGCGGTGGCTAATTGTGCCTCAAAGGCATTGACAATCTTCTGCGAGTTACCGTTATTCCAATAGGTGCTCTTGTCGCTGTTGTCAATGATGAGGATGCTGTCGATGACATAGACGCTGTTTATAGACTTGAAGTCGGTTCCGGTATCATAGTTGGTGTAGACAAGGTAGCTGCCGTCCAACTTGTCGGTATCGGGGTCCTTTTGGCACGATACAAGTAGTATACATGCCATGGCAAGTGCCAGGAATGAAATCTTTTTCATACTAATTCCGTTTACGGGTTAATCACTTCTTTAAATCCAATTTGTATTTGGGGTTCTTGCTGGCAGGCCTGCCCATGCTGTCTACCTTCACCAGTGAACTGTCTTCCATCATCATGAAACTGATGGAGGGTGTAGCATTGTTGGCCGACACTAGCTCGATTATTGTTGCTGTGCTGTCATTCATCCCGACGAGTATCAGGGCATCACCATTATCGCTCTGCGTTGCTATGCCTTCATCGACATAGTCGGTGGTGATGGTGTATGTCCCGTCATTGTTGAGGTTGACGGTGCTCACAGCAAGTATCACATCGGCAAGCGCATTGCCGTCCATGGGGGATGTGCCTTCAAATATGAAGGTCTGTGGATTACCCATTGTGGAATCGTTTACAATGTAAATGCTCTCTTCCTCAATGGCCATTCCGTTTTGCTCGGTCTTGTTCTTGGAGTTACAGGCCGAAAATAAGAGTGTGGCTGCAGCCACGGTAAACAATAGAAACCTTTTCATTGCATTGCTGTTTTAAAATTATTCAAGGAGATAACACAGCAAGACCTTTTTGTGTTTTGGTTATAAAATTAAAAAAGGTTATAAAAAAGAGGGAGTGACATGCCACTCCCTACAAGTGAGGGTGAACTTTTGGTTCACCCTCATCTAAATATAATATGAATACGATTCCTTATCTTATAAAATCCTTGTTCCCCTTGCGGAATACCGGCAAGCCGTCGCTGCTCCTGTCGCCGGGCAGCATGCCGTTGCTTGCAAGGTAGAATATATTGTACAGCATGTACTCCTGTTCGCTGCCCAACTGGTGCACCATCTCGGGCTGCTCAAGTTCGTTCACTGAGTAATCGGGTGTCATTGCCTGCAACAATGTGCTGTCTGCAAGCAAAATCTGGTTTGTTGCGGGGTTGATGGAGAAACCATACGGTGATTCAAATTTCTCTGTCATCACATTAGCACCGGCGCTCTTTGCGCCAATGGTCAACAGGTCATACATTGGCAACGATTTGTTCAGCGCTGTGGCGAAGAGTTCGGCTACGCCAGTTGTCAGGCTACCTGTTATAATATATATCTTTTTGCCATTGAGTGCAGTCTGTTGCTGTGTGTAGCAATATGTGGTGTCAATCTCCCCATCGGCATCGGCAAGTATGCAGAATGGAGTACCGTGCAGTTCGTCAGGTACAAATGAACTTGCCAAGGAGACTGCGTTGGCTATTGAACCGCCACTGCAGTAGCGCAAGTCTATGATAATCTTGTCGGCATCACCTTCGGCAAAACGCTGCAGGGCATTTTGTGTCTGCTGTGTGAACTCCTCGCCGTAGAAGTTGTTTAGTACAAGATAACCGATGTTCTTTGAACGCACCGTGTATATGCTGTCAAGGTAGAGTGCCTGCTCGGTGTAGTTAACCGCTGCATCCATCTGCAATGTATCACCGGGTTCCCAGTAGTACTTCTGTGTCTCGTCGTCAAACTCAATCGCTTCGGTCACCAGCTTTGTCTTGCCACCTGATTGCAGGAATGAATATTTGGTTGTTGTGAATGAAGCAGTGCCAACCGATGAAATCCATGTTCCGCGCTTCACGCCTGCTACATCGGCAGGTGAGCCCGGCTCAACCATGAGTGCAAGGGCATAGACTTTGCTTGGACGCACACCAATGGGGTCGCGCATGACGGTGAATGTCACACCATAGCTGCCGTCCGAGATGGTATCGGTGAAATAAGAGACCTTGTCGCCGCTATAAATCAGCGAGTTGAAGAACTTGGTCGTTGTGGAGAAGAATGTTGTACGCGATGGCTCTTTTATGTAGTCACGCCACAGATAGACCTCCTTCATTTTTGAATAGGTCCATTGGTTCTCCTCGGTCATCTCAAGAAACTCATGTGTCCTGTCCTCGCCACAGCTTGCAAACAATGTTGCGAAAAGTGTGAGTACAAGTATCAGGTATGGTGCTCTTTTCATTATTCTTTATATTTATAACGCGAAAATAGTCCAAAAACCGCTACGGGCAATAATTCTTGTCAAGTATTTCTTTTGCAATGTCACAAATCAGATGGCGTGCACGGTCTATAGTTATATACGTCATTTCGTCAATCCTGTCTGTCCAGTTGAGCATCTCGTTTACAGCTATCTCATTTATATTAAAGGCAGTGGTATGCTCTTTGCTTGCATACTCCTTGAGAGAATTAGCAAACTCGATGTTCATAAAGGTATTTCCAATCCATTCCAAATCCAGTTCCGAGATCACTCGTTTCAAATGTGACTCGTAGCGGTTTACTTCTGAACACAAATGGTAATATTCCTCCTCGTCTCTGCGAGTAACTCTGTTCAATTCCATAAGCAGTGCATTCCTGTGTGCAAACAATTGGGGGAATAGGTTGTTTTGGATATCTTGCGCATAGAACACACTCACAAATCCCAAACGGAAAAGTTCTTTCTGCCTTTGGTCGCATCGGTTGCTGATATACGCATATATTTGGGAGTATATATTGACAACCTCGTTGTGCAATGCGTCAAGTTCAAGTCTGAATTCATTGAGTGGCAGTTTCTTTTTCTTATATACTATTCCATCCAACTGGACTTCACTAGCATCAATCTCGCCATTCATTACGCCTGTAAGAATATTCCAATCATTGATATGGCTTGTGAACTCAGCAATTTTACGGGCATTTGTTTCTGTTATAGGTGATTCTACTGGAATCTCTACCTCCTTGTCAATGTCAAATCTGACAATGTTATTACTGAAAAAAGGTTGGAGTCGGTTATCTATGGTATTGGCTTCAATCATGTTCTTAAACACTTCTTTTAATTCATTGTCTGAAATAAAAGTAATTTCTCTTTCTACATTATTTATGATGATTGAGGTGTAGTGTGTTGACACTTTATCGTATAACGATTCCGGAATCAAGGACGAGGAAGGTTTCGGCTTCTCAATATTACCAATTACAATAGCAAACTGTTTGGCATTTTCTATTCGGTCTTCCATTGCTGGATGAGATGACCATACATCTTCAATCCTTATTCTTGACTTTACTGCATTGGTTGCTGTCGGCTCAGTCAATATGGTGTCATAGCTTAATTGGTGTGGTGTCAATCCTGCAGCAATCTTTTTTCCGCTGAAATAGTTCGAGGGGAATTTATTCTCAGAAATCAATAAGCGGAGTAGATTCTGGTATGTTAAATTCTTGTTGTGCAGTAGCTCTATCTTGTACATGGCAGACACGAAATTACTTGTACCAACGCATTGGCAGGAAATATTGTCTGCTTCATACTCCATATATCTTGATAGTTTAAGATATCCTTTCTGTACAAATTTATATACCTTGAAAGTCATTCGTTTGATGACATTAGTAAGTCCACGGGTCAACACTCCGAAGAAACGGATGATGCTGTTGTCTGTCAAGCACATTTTGTCCAAATATCTATCCCAAAAATCCTCGGCATATATGAGGTCATGAAGTACTGTATTGGTGACATATACAGTTGAACCTACCTTCATGCTATTTTGAGAGAAGTGGCCGAACTCATGGGCTATAATGGATTTTACCTCTTCGATACTGGTGTCATCAAATAGTCCAAGTCCAATTTCCAGATTCTTTTTTATAGGGAAGAATATACTCCAGAAACTTGTGTCATAAAAGACACATGCGTTTACATCTGGAGAAATGTATATGTGTTTTGGCATCTTACATCCGGTTCTATCGGCAACATCACGTAACATGGCGAATAAAAGGGGACATTCTTTTTCAACGATTTCTATCCTGTTGTTATTCTTTTTTCTTTTGAATGCAAATAGAGGTTTAATCAGATAGATACCTAGCATTATTGACAAAAGAGCCAATCCAATGATGGCAAACACAATAAGATAAATGATGTATGGATTTATTTTGAATAGTAAATCTGAAGCAATTGTAATAAGATAATATCCCAACCATGATAATCCTAGTATAATGGCTACGCCAAATGCTATCAATGCAATGTAGTATATGACAAAGACAATGATTCTTAGTAACTCTCTAATTACAGCCGACTTTATATTATGCATCAACATAAACTGTTGTTTTATTTATATGTTTTATTTAGGAGGTGATAGCTTACATACAAATGTAGCGAATATTACAAGTAGAAGTACTAGGTGTTGTGTCCTTTCTGTTTATAACGCGAAAATAGTCCAAAAAGCACTAATGAACAAATAAAACTGAGACTAAAAGAAAAGAGCCCGGTGCAATACCGAACCCTTTGCCAATAAAACTTTTGAGAATAATATATCGGTTGCCCCAGGATGCCTCTATAATCTCATCCCGACAGAGCGTAGCGACGAAACTTTAGTTCGACAATGCTTGCTGCAGTTGGTTACATGTAGCGCAGGCGAAGTTTGTGCCGTGTAGGTTGCTATAAGCAAGGATTGTCAAAGGATCTCAAAATCACACACCATAGTTTAAAGTCTTAAAAGACAGAAGAACAGAAGTGCAAAAGAAGACAGCGAAGTTAAATAACAAACTTGTTAAGAAGGGCGGAGCTATTTTAAAATGGTTTATATTTGTGGAAAAATTAGCTGCTCCACTTCTGTGGAGGGGAGCTGTCAGCTTGCTGACTGAGGGGAGGGGTAGATACTCTTTTTTGTGGCACATTCTGAACATAGTGAAGAATCTATAATTTTTTTTGTCGTGAACCTGTCCCGATACGAAGTGAGGGAACTCTAAAACAACGTCGAATCTCCCGCAGGCATATCAAGAGATACTTCACTGCACTTTGCTCCGTTCAGTATGACAACTCCGCGAGCAATGTCATTTTTCGGGCATAGCCCTCAACATCACGTCCGATACGATGTGAAGAATCTCTAAAAGAGAACTCTTGCAATTAAAAAGACCAATCGGGTTTCACGCATACCCGATTGGTCTTTTTGCCGTTAATTCTAGAGTGTCTGTTTTACTTTACCATCACCTTTTTACCATCAATTATATAAACACCCTTTGTTGGGTTCTCAACTACGCGGCCGCTGAGGTCATAGTAAACAGTTTTTACCTTTCCGCTTTCCGATTTCACTTCGTCTAGCACCTCGTCAATGGCAGTCTGGTTAACCTCTATTATTTCACTGAATTCATTCCAACCAGCAGTTGCTTCATAAGTTTCCTTTGCACCTATTGGAACATAAAGTTTGTATATTCCTTCTCTTTTTCCAGAAGCTGTCATTGAAATAAGATTGGAAACTTCAAACAGGTTTTCAGCAGGAATAAGCGAAGTCACCTCTGTAAGATTTATATTGCTCCCAAATGCTTGCCTACCAATACTTGTGGCACCCGCAGGAATTACAATATTTGTAAAAGAGCAACCAGAGAACGCATAATCTCCAATGCTTGTAACGCTGTTTGGGATTTCAACACTTGTAAGGCCTTTGCAATTATCGAACGCACTGTTTCCAATGCTTGTAACGCTGTTAGGAATTTCAATGCTTGTAAGCCCAGTGCAACGATAGAACGCATAATCTCCAATGCTTGTTACACTGTTGGGGATTTCAACGCTTGTAAGCCCCGAGCAATAACTGAACGCATAACTTTTTATCTCTTTAACGTCATCTGGAATAACAAGGTTGGTGACCAATTTACCATTCAAATACAAGTTTT
>JAEIGA010005736.1_pt1 | contig 18924 bp, 14 predicted proteins | sample 9270691 | NCBI WGS metagenome assembly JAEIGA01 (sample SAMN17057246, study PRJNA624740) | gut metagenome | biome: biome; isolation source: fecal sample | host: Bos grunniens | place: China: Xizang | collected 2019 | reverse complement strand
AGGGCGGAGGTCATGGTAATTACCAAACTTTTACCCTTGCACCTGCCAGCGTACAGGAAATGTTTGATTTAACAGTCAAGGCCTTTGAGATGGCTGCGAAATGGCGAACACCAGCAGTGGTTTTTGCTGATGGTCTTCAAGGGCAAATGATGGAAACGCTCGAATTGCCATCTAATGAATCTCCTAAGGTAGATTTTTCATCGTGGGCTGCGCAAGGTGAGCCTTCAACTCGTGCCAATCTTGTAAAATCTATTTATCTTGATGCAGCGCAACAAGCCTCATTTAATAAGCATTTGCAAGAAAAGTACGAGGCAATGTCGGAGGATGCCATTGGTGTTGATTATCTTACTGACGATGCTGAAATATTGATAGTCGGCTACGGGATCTCAGGCAGAATTGCTAGGACCGTTGCTGAAACCCTTCGCAAGGATGGCATAAAGGCTGGTGTTTTCAGACCTCTTACATTAAATCCGTTCCCTCGTAAGCATCTTGCAAAAGTGGCAAAGGGTCGCAAGATTATGACAATCGAACTTGATGCTGGACAGTTTGCTGATGATGTACGTCTTAACCTCGCTAAGGCTTCGCTTGGTGCGGAGTCGGCTTCTGTGCGAATGGTTAATCGTATGGGTGGTGAAGTTGTAAGTGTCGATGAAGCAGTAGCACTTGCAAAGGAGATGATTTGATATGGCTACGATAGAGCAAAAAGGAATGTATTGCAGGTTTCCGCGAAGCGGAAAGAATGTCAGTTTTACGCATTATTGCCCAGGTTGCGGTCATGGTATAGTCAATAAACTTATTGCAGAAGCGTGTGCTGAACTTGGTCTGCAGGACAATACAATTTTTGTCGATCCAGTTGGTTGCGGCGTCTTTACTTATTACTATTGGGATGCTGCGCATATTTCAGCTGCTCATGGGCGCGCAAGTGCCGCGGCTACTGGTGCGGCAAGGGCGCGTCCAGATGCTGTTACTATTGCTTACCAAGGAGACGGCGATCTTGGCGCGATTGGTTTTAATAATGCCTTTCAAGCCGCAAGCCGTGGCGAAAAGTTTGGCTGCATTTTTGTAAACAACTCTCTTTATGGCATGACTGGTGGCCAAATGGCTCCTACTACGCTTTTGGGAGAGTGCACCACTACATCTCCATTTGGTCGCGATCCATCGCTTACGGGATATCCGCTGCATGTGTGCGAGGTTTTCAATCAGTTGAAAGCGCCTGTTTATATTGCGCGCGTTTCCGTTGCTGATACTCGTCGCATTATGCAGGCAAAGCAAGCTATTAGAAAAGTCTTTGAGATCCAGCGAGACAAGAAGGGGTATGCGCTTCTTGAAATTCTTGCTCCGTGTCCTACGAATTTCAAAATGGACGCGCTTAAGTCTGCGGAGTTTTGCATCAAAGAAATAGAGAAAGAATTCCCCCTTGGCGTCTTTCGCGATGAGACATCTTCATCATCCAATGAGACTGCGAGTGAAAACGCCTCACCTGAGTTCCAGATTCTTGCGCCTAAACCAGTCGGTCACGCAGCATCCTGTGCAGAACTTTTTAGCGAAAAGGACATGGTTGAACCTGCGTGTAACGACGAAGACTTTAGGGAGTTGCGGTTCAAATTTGCCGGCTACGGTGGTCAAGGGATTCTTTCCTTAGGGCTTTGTATTGCCGAGGCTGCCCGTCTTGAACGTCGCCATACTCTTTGGTTCCCGAGTTACGGTCCAGAGCAGCGCGGCGGTAGCGCCAATTGCTCTGTTGTCGTTTCTGGAACGCCTATCGGCTCTCCTACTGTTGAGCATCCCGATGTCCTTGTTTGTATGAATCAGCCGTCCTATGAACGTTTTGTAGGCGATGTTCGTGAAGGCGGCGTGGTTGTTGTCGACGAAACCGTACCGATTAATATTCAGCCTCCCGCTGGCGTTAAGCTAGTTGTCTGGCCCGCGATTCGTATGGCTGAAGAGTTTGGCGTGCCCAAAGCCGCCAACACGATGATGCTTGCATCACTTATCAAATTGGGATGTACAGGTCTTTCGGAAGAAAGCCTTGAGTCGGCTCTCGTTGCAAGCTTTAAAAAGAAGCCTGCGCTCGGCGAAAAGAATCGTGAATTGCTTAGAATGGCTCAAACCAAGGCCTGATAGATTTAATGGGTATGCTTAAAATTGGATTCTATGTAAATTCTGCAAAACAGACTGCATTGGCAGCGGTTACATCGCTTACACGCAATGCCGTTGCCAATGGACTTTGCGTAGTTGAGGATTTTAATCAAGCTGATGTTGTTATTGCGCTTGGCGGCGACGGTACTATCTTACGAGCTGCTCGCGAGATTTCATCAGCTGGCATACTTGGTTTTAATCTTGGCTCACTTGGCTATTTGTCTGCAGTTGGCGAAGAAAATTTTTGCGAAGCTTTTTCGATGCTTGCAAAGGGCGCCTTCAAACTAACCCAGCGTTCTATGCTTGAGGTTAAGAAGGAAGGCTCTCAAACTTTTACAGCACTAAATGATGTTGTAATAACGCGCGAAATGTCAGGTCATGCGGCTGTCCTTGAGATGATGGTAAATGGGCGTGACGCTACGCGTTATATGGCCGATGGATTAGTGGTGGCTACACCTACTGGCTCAACTGCCTATTCTCTTGCTGCAGGCGGTCCAGTGTTATTGGCGGATTGCCCCATTATTTCAGTCACCCCCATCAATCCGCATGCTTTGGGCGTGCGTTCCATTGTTCTCAACGACGATGTTGCAATAACCATTACATCTCGCCGTAGAGTAAATGGTATCGCAGAGAACATCGGTGTGTATGCCGATGGAGAGGGCGTCTTTAAATTAGGTGGCGATGAGTACGCTATGATTTCAAAGAGCAGTCGTAAGGCCAACTTTGTCGAGCTCGATGGATACGATCCCTACAAGGTTCTTTCACGTAAGCTCGGCTGGAACGAGAGGAGGCTCTAATGACCGTTGAAGAACTCAATGAAATTACCGATTCTGGACGTAGCGGCGATTTTATTCTTTTGTGTGAAGCGAAGCAGATCAAGGCTTTGTCAGCGATAGCCGACAAAATTACATCGCGAGGAGATGTCAGGCTTGTTTTGCTTGCAGGACCTTCGTCCTCTGGCAAAACTACTACGGCAAAGCGGCTTGCTACGCAGCTTAAAGTGAACGGTGTCAATGCTATGCTTGTCTCGACCGATGACTATTTTGTTGGAGATAAGCGTAATCCGCGAGATGAAAACGGTGAGCTTGATTACGAACACGTAGAGTGTGTTGATATGCCTCGTCTCGCAGCCGACCTTAACGCATTGATGCGTGGCGAAGAAGTATATCTTCGTAAATTTAATTTCGAAATTCACGATGGATATGATTCAAGTGTATCCACGAGAATTTCTACCGATACGGTTATCATCCTTGAGGGTATCCATGCACTCAATCCGCGCCTTACGGAAGGTGTAGACGATAACTGCAAATATCGCATATACATTGAACCGTTGACACAACTGCTCGTATTCGCGCAGTCGCGACTTCCGCCGCAAGACGCGCGTTTTATGCGTAGATTGGTGCGTGATAATCAGTTTCGCAAAATGAGTCCTATTGAAACTTTTCACATATGGCCGAAAGTGCTAGCCGGCGAAAAATTATGGATAACGCCCTTTGCGCAATATGCCGATGCAGTGTTTGATTCCGGGCTTGAATACGAACTCTCGGTTATCAAACGCTATGTTGCCGGCTTGCTTGAACTTGTTAAATTGAAAATTCCAGGAGAACCTAAAGCCGAGATGCTTTCTTTATTGCTTAGAACAGTCCATGATGCCGATCCTTCTAAGGTGCCTGGCGATTCTATTCTGCGCGAAACGATAGGCGGCAGTCTTCTGGAATATTAACTTGCAAGTACACGATAGCACGATTAATTGCTATACTTCTTTTTAAGCAAATCAAATGATAAATAATAGTCATATGTCTGATATGCAATTGACAGAGAATACTTCGCTTGCAACGTTGATTTTAAGAAATTCAGCGATTTTTTCCGATAGTCAAATTGATAATATACTTTCCAATCGGGCTAAAAATCCAGATATTGGTATTTTTGAAGCGGCTGTTAAATTTGGCGGTCATAAAGAAGTTGAAGTTTTAGATGCCATTGGCAAGGCTCTTGGTCTTGAGATCGCCGATATTGAACATTTAGCGCCATCTCCCGAGGCGTTGACAAAAGTTCCGGCAAGTGCAGTTTATCAATATAATGTCCTGCCATATCGTTATGACGGAATATCGCTGACCATAGTCGTTTCCGACCCGTTTGACACTACGCCCGCAGACGCTCTACGGCTTATTGCGCAATGTCCCGTAAAGACAAAACTCGCCACAAAGGACAATGTTGAAAAGGCGGTAAAAAAATATTACGGTGTCGGTGCTGATGCAATCGAAAAGATGATAGACGACGGTATTTATTCCGTTGACGATGACATCGGCGCAATGACAAAAATTGACGTAAACGAAATTGGAGAGGAAGCTTCAATTGTTCGTTTCGTTAACCAGATTATTATTGAAGCCGACAGACAGGGCGCCACCGATATACATATCGAGCCGCAAGAAGCAGAGCTTCGCATACGCTACAGAATTGACGGTATGCTTCATAAGGTAGATGTACCGCCTCAGTTGAATAGACTTAAAGCAGCTATCATTTCGCGTATCAAAGTTATGGGCGGCCTTGATATTGCAGAGAAGAGGTTGCCTATGGACGGCAGAATTACTATGCGAATATCGGGACAAGATATTGATATTCGTGTTTCTACGATGCCTGCGGCATATGGCGAATCAATTTCCCTACGACTTCTTGCGAAGAGCGGAAGTTTTGTAAAGATGTCCGATTTGGGATTTAACGATAGAGACTTTGCTGTTGTTGATAAAATTATCCGCCGTCCGAATGGTATTTTTCTCGTTACTGGACCTACGGGTTCTGGTAAATCAACATCGCTTTATTCCTTCCTTCACGAAGTAAATAAAATTGATGTGCGAATTATGACTGCTGAAGATCCTATCGAGTATCATATGGCAGGCATAAATCAAGTCCAGATGCAGGCCGAGATTGGCATGACATTTGCCCGTGCGCTCAGAGCTTTTCTTCGTCAGGACCCTGATATTATCATGGTTGGCGAAATTCGTGACCGTGAAACTGCAGAAATCGCAATCAATGCGTCTCTCACAGGACATATGGTGTTTTCAACACTCCACACCAATGATGCCGCCGGCGCGTTTCCTCGTCTTATTGATATGGGAGTTGAGCCGTTTTTGATAGCCTCGGCAGTTGCTGGTGTAATGGGGCAACGTCTGTGCCGTAGGCTTTGCCAAAAATGCATGTTGGAGGTTCCATTAGATATGAAGTATTACAAGCTTGAGGAACCTCCTTTAAAAGATAGTGTTTTTGAGCCTCGCCTCGACGGTTGTGATTCTTGTTCACGCAAAGGCTATAAAGGGCGTAGGGCTCTCTTTGAGGTTCTTGAGGTCGACGAAGAAATTGAGTCTGCTATTGTTCGTCGTGAAAATGCGACTCAAATTCGCAACCTCTCGATAGCAAAGGGAATGAGGACGCTCCGTCAAGATGGGTGGGCTAAAGTATTTCGCGGTGTTACAAGTGTCAGCGAGATTTTGCGTGTCACTGAGGAACAGTGATGAATCTCTCAAGTTCTGTTCAGCTTAGCCAAAAGCAGTTGGTTGTATTGGCGCCTGCATTGCGTAAGGCGTTAAATATGCTGGCAATGAATCTGCCTCAGCTGCATGCCGAATTGAACAATGAAATTGCGAAAAATCCTGTAATAGACGATGTCGAAAGGGCACTTGAGACTGAGACCATTTCGCAAAAAGAGCGTGAGAGGGAGCAGATAGAGTGTTTCGAGATGGGAGACTATCCATATGATGATTCAGAACCTGATCCATCATATGCGGCCGATGCAGACGCAATTGAAAGAAGGCAAAAATTTTTCGATTCTCAAAAGGATGAGGAAACTCTCGAGAGTCATCTTCTTTCACAAATAGCAACATCCGATATTGGCAAGAACGATGTTCCTCTTGCCGAAATGTTGGTTGGAGAACTTAATGAAGACGGGTATTTTTCTGGCTCAATTCCAGATTTGATTATGGTCACTGGAGAGAGTGAGGATAAGATACATGAAGTTCTTAATGTTATAAAAACTTTTGATCCTCCCGGTTGCGGAGCGCTTTCACTTGAAGATTGCCTTCTTGCCCAGATAGACAAATTGGATTCGTCGCCTTATCAAGATGAAGTTCGCGAAATATTAGAGAACAAACTTTTAAGTGACATTGCCAATGGGAACATCGCCCTTGTTGAAAAAACGCTTGGTGTTACCCACGAACGTTATGCCGATGTATTAAGAGCTTTAAGATCGCTCGATCCTCGCCCGGCAAGAGCATTTTCTCGCAGTGGAAAAAGAATTGCATATATCAACCCCGAGGTTCATGCGGTAAATGTATCGGGCAAGTGGATTGCTACGGTAGATTCACGCAGTTTACCAGAAATTAAAATTTCTCAACGCTATCTTAAAATGCTTTCTGATCCGTCGGTGGATGAAGAAGCCAAGGAATATATCAGGAAAAAAATTGCTTCCGCCAATGAATTGTCTGAAGCGCTAAAAAATCGCGAGCAGACAGTCCTTTCTGTTTCTCAGGCTATTCTTGATTCTCAGCCAGGATTTTTTGAGAGTGGACTTAAGGGATTACGTCCATTAGCAATGAAAGAAATTGCCGATAAAACGAGCGTCCATATTTCGACTATTTCACGCACTGTAAATGACAAGTACATTTCGACTCCAAGGGGGACTGTTGAGTTGCGGAGATTTTTTGTTGCAGGATGCTCTACAGACGATGGCGAGAATGTTGTTAAAGATGTGGTTTTTGACGCACTGAAAAATATAATTTCATCAGAAAACAGGTCTAAACCACTATCTGACGACAAGATAGCAACGGCACTGAAAGAAAAAGGCTTTTCTGTTGCGCGGCGTACGGTGGCTAAGTATAGATCAAGACTTGGCATACCCGGCGTTACAGAAAGACGATCAAATCTTTCTTCCGACTGATTTATCGCGTACATACGACGTAGCACCATTGTTATGGATATGATAGAATACCTAAAAAATATATCTTTATAAATAAAATGCAGACAGTAACAGATTATTTTGTTCAAGCGGCAGCAAAAGGCGGCTTCATTAGAAAAATGTTCGAAAAGGGCCTTGAGCTCAAATCCATTTATGGTGAGGATGCCGTTTGTGATTTTTCACTTGGCAATCCAGATGTCCCGCCGCCCAAATCAGCATGTGAAGTTCTTCATAAAATTGCAGATCAGTCGGTTGCTCCATTAGGGCTTGGGTACTGCCCTAATGCTGGCATTCCCGCCGTTCGCGCAAAAATGGCAGAATACCTCTCTAACCAGCAAATGCTTAATCTGTCTGCCTCAGATGTTATTATGACAGTTGGCGCAGCAAGTGCTCTTGTTGATTTTTTCCGTGCTACGCTTGAACCGGGCGAGGAGGTAATTGTTCCGGCTCCGTATTTTGTTGAATATGGAAATTATTGCGGGCATTTTGGCGGTGTTTTAAAAACTGTTGAAACTCGTGAAGATTTTTCTCTTGATATTGAGGCGATTGCGTCTGCAATCACTGATAAGACAAGGGCGGTTTTGATTAATTCACCAAACAATCCAACGGGCGCAATATATTCAAGGAATGAACTTGAATCACTTGCAAAATTAATTGACAATCACAACACCATACGTGAAGCGAATGGGCAGCGTGCATTGTTTTTACTTTCTGACGAGCCATATCGCGCTTTTGCATATGATGGAGCAGAAGTACCCGCTATTCTTCCTATGACAAAATTTGCAATTGTTGTTGGAAGCTTTTCCAAAACATTGTCGATGGCTGGAGAGCGCGTCGGTTATATAGCATTAAACCCTGAACTTTCTGCGTGTGATGGCGGTACGCTTGCCGCTACCCTTGTCCTGGTTAATAGGACATTAGGTTATGTTAATGCGCCTGTAATTGGCCAAAAGCTTGCCGCCGCAATTTGCGATGAAACTGTAGATCTTGAAATTTATGCCCGCCGAAAAGAATTGATGGCAAAGGTTCTTACAGAGGCAGGCATTGAATACACAATGCCTAAAGGCGCATTTTATTTCTTCCCCAAGGCTCCTGGTGGCGATGACGCAAAATTTGTCGATGCTTTGCTTGAGCAGCGCATTCTTGCCGTCCCTGGCAGAGGGTTTGGCCGTAGCGGATATTTCCGCTTGAGTTGCAGCGTTGACGAGAAGATTATTAAACGTAGTGCTGATGGTTTTAAGCGTGCCGTGGAGTCATGTAAATGAGAAGGGCGTTCCTTATAGGTTGGCTCATATCGTCTATTTATGTAGGGGTTGCAGAACCTGCTAAGGATGTCACATTTGATTCTAAGGCTCACTCAGTAAGTTTTACAGCAGTATCAACCGAATGCGGGTTAGACATTGATCTGGAATTCTTATTTGTTGGTCCTAATTCTGATAGGACCTATGAATCACTTTTTACAACACTTGCACCCGTCTCTGAAATTGCCGATGCGTTAGATAAAGCGTTAATTCCACGTGGCAAGACTATAGATATTTCCCGATGCCGTTTTTGGAATGTTGGGAATGAAGTTGAAATAACGCCATCAATCTCTGATTTTATTCGAGTCGACAATTCTAATAGTGTGTTTCCACCTATAATCTATACTGGTGGTGAGCGCGATAGTAACGGAATGGCAAAAGCGTCAATTAATATGCCTGCTGCCTTCTTTGCTTTGTATAATTGTCCACAATCGTTGCTTCAATTCGATGATATGCTTGAGCAGTCGCCAACATACGGCCGCTTTAAGCCGCGGAAAAAAATCCCAAAAGGTACTAAAGTTCGCTTTACTGTTAAGTGGAAAGGGCATGCTGATCATAAAAGTGTCACTTTAAAACTTTCATCAACAAATCTACTTTCATCTGTCGAGTCACTCAAAAAACTTTCGCAAGATGCAAAGATAGAGGCTTTATGCGAGTTTGCCCCAGATATGACTGTTAAATGCGCGAAGAATATTGCAAATGTTCTTTCAATGATTGATTCCCCAAGAATTAAAATTAACGGCATGAAAAAAGGGCAGCCTTACTATAAGGCGTTTTTGCCAAAAGAAGAATGGCGCGAGCGCAAAGAGCGCCTTACGCAGCCGCCAGAAGTGCGCTTTAATAGCGATCCCTCATCGCTTACCGTAACTGAGATTATAGAGGATTGGAGCGATCCGGATACACTCGACCCAAAATTGAATCCAATAGAAAAAAAATTTAAATCTTATAAAGAAGCTGCAAAAGAAATTCTTAGAATTGCCGAGCGCCCCAAGACAATATTCCTATATGCCAATAGTGAATTGCAGCTTAAATATATTTTTGATCTTGTTTCTGAATTAGATAATCAAAGTTTTAATATTTATATTTTTACCGAATGACTGATTTTGCCTCTGAACCGCTTGCTGCCAGAATGCGCCCAACAACCCTTTGTGAAGTGGTTGGACAGTCTCACATTCTCGCAGAAGGAAAACTTCTAAGGCGAGTTATTGAAGCGGATAGATTAACCAACGTTATATTCTACGGTCCTCCCGGATGTGGTAAAACAACACTTGCTGAAATAATTGCAAAGACTACTAAACGTAATTTTGTTCGTCTTTCAGGCGTACTCTCAGGCGTTAATGATATCCGCACTATATGCGATAGAGCGCGCAATGAACTTGGCGGGAAGGGGACTATTCTTTTTATTGACGAGATCCACCGTTTTAATAAATCACAGCAAGATGTCCTTCTTCCCTATGTAGAGGACGGCACTGTTGTTCTTATAGGCGCCACAACGCATAACCCCAATTTTTTCATTAACACTCCACTTACATCAAGGTCGCTTGTTTTTGAACTCCATTCATTGACTGCCGATGAAATATCAATTGTTCTTAAAAAAGCAATTGTTAATTCGGAAAGGGGATTTGGCGCACTTAATGTTAAAATTGACGATCAAGCCCTTTCATTTTTATCGTCAATTACTGACGGTGATGCTCGCCATGCATTGACCGCGCTCGAAATTGCTGTTCTATCAACAAAGCCAAATGATGATGGCGTAATAGACCTAACACTTGAAACGATTCAAGAATGCGTTCAGCGGCGCATGGTTCGATATGACAAAAAAGAAGATGGTCATTACGACACAATATCTGCATTTATAAAATCTATTCGCGGCAGCGATCCTGATGCTGCTATCTACTGGCTTGGCAAAATGCTTACGGCTGGAGAAGACCCTCGCTTTATCGCTAGACGATTAGTTATAAGTGCAAGTGAAGATATTGGAAATGCCGATCCAAGAGGGTTATCCATTGCAGTCTCCGCAATGCAAGCGTGTGAATTTGTCGGTATGCCAGAATGTGCAATCAACCTTGCACAGGCCGTCACATATCTCGCATCAGCGCCCAAATCAAATGCCAGCTACATCGCAATTTCTGAAGCTATGGCTGACATTGAATCGGGTGTTGTTCAATCTGTTCCTGAACATTTGAAGAACAAGCATGTTAAAGCTATCGGGAGTAATAAAGTAACCGAATATAAATATCCTCACGATTTTGCTAATCATTATGTAAAGCAGGAGTATGTCGGCTCTACAAAGAAGTATTATCGTCCAACATCTGAAGGTTATGAGTCAATAATATCAAAGAGAATGGATGCACTCAGAGCGTAGTTTACATAATCCATATTATGCGACAAGTGGTCAAGAGGGGTAATTTTTTCATTTAAATATACTATAATATTAAAAACACTAAAATTTTAAATATGAACAAATATATCAATACCGAAGAAGCCCATAGCAGCAAAAACTCAATTCCTTCAAACGCTGTTGCTATCTATCCTCAGGGAGAAAGTCTCGATGATTTTCCGGTTCTCAAGGCTTTTCAACAATACGTTGACGCTGAGCAGGCTAAAGCACATCGTCGCTTAATGTCTGTTTGCGTGTTCTTCACAATATTTATAGTTCTCCTTGTAGGAGTTTTTGTAGCAATTCTCTTGACCTGGCGGCATGATCCAACTTATCAGTTGACGCTTAATGCATTGGCCAATAACAATTCACAATTACAAAAGCAACTATTTGAACAAAATCAAAAATTACTTTCAAGTATTGCTAACAATCCTCCTGAATCTTCTTTAAGTGCCAAATCAGAATTAGATAAATTCATGAAGGAACTTAAAGCAGAGATGGATGCTAAAATCAAATCGGCAGTTCAAGTACCTCAGCAAAGCACAATTGAAACTCCCCCTTCTCAACAGACCAATCCATCCCCTTCTCAAATTGACTTTAAGGCTCGCGAAGAGGCACTCGCAAAGCGCGAGATGGAGATTAAGCAACAAGCGGAAAAGCTTCGTAAAAACGAGGAGAAGCTCCGCCTTGAACAAGAGCGTGCTAAGCAAATAGCCGAGCATCGTCGCAAACTTTATCCAGAATTTTTCGACGAAAATGGAGTAGAGAGAACTACACCTGTTCAACCCAAGGTTAAACCACTTGATGACGAGCTTGCTGCTGAAATTGAAGCAATCAAGCAACTTAATAATTCAAAAAAGGCACAAAAAGGTATTAAAAATAATAACAAGAATAACAATAATGATGATATCGATGAATTAAATGCTATTCTTGAAGATGCTGGTATTTCGGGTGAATCTGAGAAAAAAGAAGAGCCTAAAAAAAAGATTGAGCCTGATGTACTTGATTTGAATGTTGGAAATGGTGACGGTACCAATTGGACAATTCCGTTGGAATAAATTTAGTTATAACTAATAAAAAAGCGCACGGCAGAGAGCCGTGCGCTTTTTTATTTTGTTATCGGTTTGTCGCGTAAAGCGGACCGAAGTTTTTGCATGCCCTATAATCAGCTCCAGTTGGATCGTCGCTTGATCCGAACAAGCCCCAGCAATGAGGCTGATAAACTTGATCTTCTGGGATATTATGCATAGCAACAGGAATACGCAACATGGAAGCCAATGTCATAATATCGGCTCCAATGTGACCATATGAAATTGCACCATGGTTAGCAGCCCAAGCATTCATAACAGAGTAAACGTCCTTAAAGGCGCCCTTGCCTGTTAAACGAGGCACAAACCATGTGCAGGGCCATTCAGGATTGGTGCGAAGCATCAACTTTTCTTGCTGATCTTCATCAATCGTGACAGACCAACCTTCTGCAATTTGAAGCACCGGTCCCTGCCCTTTTACAAGTGCAATGCGTGTCATTGTAAGAGGAATTTTCTCGGGCGTGAGGAATGAGCTTGAGAATCCGCCACCACGGAAATACTCAACACCTGCGGGCACCCACTTGGTAGCCTTCATTGTCGCATCAATATCCTTTGCTGTGACATCCCACCAATCCTTGAATACACTCTTGCCCTTCTGTTTCATTTCACCAGCAGCGTCAAGACAGCAACTACCAGAATTGATAAGGTGAATAATACCATCCTTAGCCAATCCCTTAAGAGGCTTGCCTGTGGCGCGCTTTACAGCATCATTAGACCAATACGTACGAACATCGGCAAACATTTGAGCCTTGTTTGTAAGCAAATGCATCATTAGCATGCAAACGCCATTAAGCGCATCATTTTCGGTTGCGACGATCTGGGGCATTTTGGGACCATTCCAATCGAATGAGGAATTGCAAAATGCCTCCATAAAATCGCCATTGGGCCAATGATCAGTCCACTGACGCTGACCTTGAAAACCACCGGCAATAGCGTTGCGGCCAACAGCCTCCTCACCAAATCCCATTTCGGCGAGTTTAGGATTGCCAACCATCATATCCCTTACAATCATCGCCATTTTGACGACATACTCCCAATCCGAATCCTTCTGCTCTCTTGATTTTTGGATTTTCTTCGGATTGTAATCCTTGCCCTCTTTACAGTTTTTCTTAACCCACTTAAGAGCTTTTTCGTATTCGTCCTTATCGTAAATGCCTTCCGAAATACGGCGTTCAATCTCGCACATGTCCATATTCTCTGGGGCCATACCAAAGTAATCCTGGAAGAAATCAACATCGACGAATGACCCGGCAATACCCATTGATGAAGATCCGATAGAAAGATAACTTTTACCCTTCATCATCGCAACAGCAAGACCAGCCTTAACAAAGCGCAAGATTTTTTCTTTTACGTCCTCGGGAACGGATGTATCTGTTGCATCTTGAACCTCATGGCCGTAAATGCCATATGCCGGCATACCGCGCTGAGCATAACCAGCAAGCATACACGCAAGATAGACTGCGCCGGGACGTTCAGTACCATTGAACCCCCAAACGGCTTTAGGAATGGTGGGATCAATATCCATGGTTTCTGTGCCATAGCACCAGCAAGGCGTGACACTGAGAGAAACTCCAACATTGTTTTCAGCAAACTTGTTTGCACACTGTGCTGCTTCATATCTGCCGCCTATTGTAGTATCGGCGATAACACATTGCACCGGTGAGCCGTCTGGGTACTTGAGATTTTCAGAAATCAACTTCGCGGCAGTTTTTGCCATATTCATTGTCTGAACTTCAAGAGACTCTCTGACACCACGACGGCGTCCATCAATTACAGGACGGATACCGACCTTGGGGAAATCATTGTTTGTCCATATAGTCTGTGCCATATTTGCGTTCCTTTGATTTGTATTTGGATAATTTTATCAGATAAAATGAAAATTTTCTATAGGATAATAATCATTGATTTTTATCGCCGACTTCAAGCGATGGCATTACATCTGCCAATAATGCCTTATCGCCTGAAATATTGTTTCTATAATATGCCAAGGCTGCAATCATAGCGGCATTATCACCGCAATATTTTGGCTTTGCTGTTAATATTTTAATTCCGTGGGAATGCGCTACATTGCTAAGCACAGTTCTAAGGCGTGAATTAAGCGAAACTCCTCCACCAATAATAAGCGAGCGATATTTGTTTTTTCTAAGTGCAGTAACAGTGCGATCTGCAACTGCGGAAACGATTGCTTCTTGGTATGATGCTACTATACGCGCTACTTCTGTTGAAACAAATTCGCCTTCGGAAAATTCAATACGAGAAGATAATTCATTATCTTCAATTAATTCAGGGTGCCTTTGGACATATCTCAAAAGAGCTGTCTTAAGCCCAGAAAACGATACGCACATATCGGCAGGCAATCCCGCAAGAGCAGATACACCTTCACGCGGATGTCCCTTTGGAAACGGCTCAAGAGATTCTTGCCATTTACGCTCACCTAAGTTATCGCACGAAAACATTGATCGATATGCACGTGATATAGCATCAATCTTAGGGCCGCCGGGATAACCTAACCCAAGTAATTTTGCGGCCTTATCAAACGCTTCACCTGCAGCATCATCTAATGTTTGACCAAGCATAGCATACTCGCCATATTTTTCAAGTTTAAACCAATTAGTATGGCCTCCTGAAATCGCTAAGGCAAGAGCCGGCATACAAGAATCTATCGCTGGCCCAATTTTCTCGTCGGAAATATCGTCAGTTAGAAACGGTGTATGTAAATGAGCTTCGATATGATTGATACAATACAAAGGAACGCCTAATGATATCGCAATGCCTTTTGCCGCATTAAGACCAACTATTAATGCAGGCGACAGTCCTGGACCATATGTTACAGCCACAGCGTCAATAATACCATTAGGGTCGTTTAACTTAAATTTATTAATCGCTTCATTTACAACTTCAGATATTTTTTCAACATGCGCTCTTGATGCTATTTCGGGAACAACGCCGCCGTATGGTTTGTGAAGCGGTATTTGCGTGTAAACGACATTAGAAATAACATAACGCCCGTCCCTCACAACGGCCGCGGCAGTTTCATCACAACTTGTTTCTATACCGAGAATATTCATTACCAAAATTTCCACCAAGGTCTGGCGACAGGTTTAACACCGCCCTCTTTCTTGTACAATTCTTGAATACGCGTCTGTGCAGCTGTAGCAGGGTCGGCAACAGCCATTCGGTTATGCAAATGCAGAACATCGGGTAACGACCAAAATTCGCTCCTTACAAATGAGTCTGCGCCATTCCTATGAAGAACAATTACTTCGCCTTGGGGCAATATTGAAATCGTAGGTTTAGTAATGCGAAGCATGGCTCCAATATCGGTAGTCCCTAATGAACGAGTAGATCCATCTGGGAATTCGTCGACAGCTGAGAGAAAAATATGCTCAACATTTTTACGTGGCCAGCGCAATAAATCAAAACGGCGGCTTTTATTTTCAATGCCCTTAAACATCTGTTTCGCACTTGTGATTTTCATGCCGTTTACAACGGAAAAGGCTCGGTACGGCCCCTCATAGCGATATCCATTGTGTACAAATACCGCTCGGGCAAGATAACTACGCGGTTCTTCAAGAGGATAATGATCGCCGATAAAAGTCTCTAATTTTTGGCCTTCGTTTGATTTCAGTGAAAAAGCTGAAACGAACGCGCGGGGCTTGCCAACGCGATCAAGCATAACTTTGTCACTCGCTTTAAAAACTTCTACTACGAGTTGATCGCGGGAATTAGAATAGCCAACACTCAACTTATCTGGCGACATGTTTTTTACATCAATTACGGCCCTTATACGCTCGCCAGAAACATAATCGCGTTCATCCATAGCCAAATCTACACTAATCTCGGATAATGAGGCTGCGCATAATCCTGTGCAACAAACTAATGATAATATTGATAAAAAGTATTTTAATTTCATAGTGAAATCTCCAAGCCATCATACGCAGGGGTAATTCCAGATGGTAATTTTTTAAGCCACTCTATATGTGAGAGATCATGGCACATATGAGTCAAGTAGGTAATACCAGGTTGAATTTCAGAAATAAATGATAATGCTCGCGAGAGTGAGAGATGCGTTGCGTGATCACGTTCTCTTAAACAGTTTAAAATCATTACATCAACGTTTTTGAGTTTATTAAGAACGCAAGAATCAATGTCGTGGCAATCAGATATATAAGCTAAGCGAGAAATACCGTCAGAAATAATATAACCGCAGCATGGAAATCCATGCGAAACTTCTACAGCCTCAATATTCAATCCGCATACAGAGAACGGCGAGGTGTTTTCAAAAAATTCTATTTGCGGCCTATACAACCCCTTCTCGCCACCCTTTGCTGAAATATACGGAAAAATATTTCGCATTGAAACAATTGTATCAGGCAAGGCAAAACATGGCAAAGGTTTCCCGACAATACGAGAAGTACGGCCGAACGCGCCAGGATAATCTGGTGAGCAATCTACGCGAGTTCCATTTATGGTATTAAATCTACGAATGTCATCAAAACCAGCAATGTGATCCATGTGTGCATGAGTGAGAAGGACAGCATCTACTCTGTTGATTCCTTCGCTGATACACGCCTCACGCATTTCTGGTGGCGTATCAATAAGTATGCCACCGTCCATAGAGGACACATAAGCGCCGCAACGGCGGCGCTTGTCACGGGGATCGGAGGATGTGCAGACGGGACATGTACAACCTATCTGCGGGACTCCTACCGATGTCCCCGTTCCGAGGAATTTAAACTTGAAACTCAAGCTTCCTTCTTCTCTGGCATACTGCCAGTCTTGAAATACTGCTCAATCTCTTCAAGCGTACGACCCTTAGTCTCAGGGAGGAAGAACGCTGCAGTGATAAAGTAAATAACAGTGAACGCTGCAAGCGAGAAGAATACCGGAGCAAAACCCCATGAGTTGGTCCAAAGCGGGAAGATAGAGGCAATTGTCGCCGAAACGCCTTGGTTGATAATCATTGCAATTGACATACCCGTAGCGCGGATACGCGTAGGCATAAGCTCGGAAAGCGCGAGCCAAACGCAGACACCAGGACCAACGGCGTAGAATGCGATGAACATAAAGAAGAAGATTGTAGCGAGAATACCAGTTGTAAAGCTTGCCGCAACAAATCCAGACTTAATCAAGAAGAAGATTGTACCTACACCACAAAGACCAATGATAATGCCAGAGGTACCGAGCTTAAGAAGGAACTTACGACCCTTCTTATCAACAAGCGCACAGGCAATAACGGTCATAAAAACGTTAACGAGTTTAATAGCAAGGTCGCTAAAGTTAGCGAAGACGCCAGTCATACCCGTTTCTTTGAAAATATCTACCGTGTAATTAAGTACGGAGTTAATACCAGTTGTTTGGTTACATGCAAGAATAATAACCGCAAGACAGAACGGATAAATATACTTACGCTGGAAGAGGCTGTCACCCTTTGAAGCCTGAGCAATAGCGGCCTTCTCGGCCTCAGCGGCAGCATCAGAAGCGAGCATCTCTTCAAGAATCTCACGAGCCTTTTCATCGCCATTATTAGCGGCGAGCGACGCAAGAGCCTCTTCCTTACGTCCCTTTTTATAAAGCCAACGAGGAGACTCTTTAAGTTTAAACGCTCCAAGGAAGAGAATCAAGCCAGGAACTGCCGAGCACCAGAAGATCGTCTGCCAAGCTTTAATCCAAGAAGTAACCTGTTCAGGCTTAACCGCAGCTTTGCCAAGTTCTTTAATAACTTTGTCAGAATCGCCGACAAGGCCAGTTACTACAAGACCAATTACTGCCGCAAACGCCAAGCCAATAGTCAAAAGGAGCTGGAACATACCAGTACCCTTACCGCGAGAATCAGAATCAAGGCACTCGGCAAGATACATAGGAATAACCACACCTACGAGACCAGCTGACGCACCCTGAAGCGTACGACCTAAAGTAAGGAGGAAGAAGTTACCTCCATCAAATAGACCAGACGCACAGATTACTGGAATAGAAATAAAGAAGCAAAACGCTGAAGCGATAATAATTTTCTTACGGCCGAACCATTCAGCTAAGGTTCCAGCAAATAGCGAAGACAAAACCGAACCCCACAAAACTGCACCAACGATGAAACCAAGTTGAGCCGTAGAATAATCTGCAGTATTACGGATATACGGCAAAGCCGCGGCGATTACGCCTACATCAATGCCGTAGATTAACCCACCAAGGCCAGACATAATAAGAAGATACTTCGCGTAACGACGAACGTTCGCGGGCAAAGCCGTAACTTTATCGCTCATAATTTTTCCTTAAATTTAGAGTTATTATACTTAGGGCAAGTATATCAAATTTATCAGACAATGAGAAGCCTCCATCACAACCCGTTTTCTTATATTTTTTTAAGGATGCAAATCCCAAATTTAACAATTGGATTTTTGAACTGGCAACGGAAAGCCCATACCATAAAACCTAACAAGTTTCCCTATAGGCGCGACTCTCAGTCCCACCTGATCAATCGACGATAGCGCCCCATCGAATTTTCCCCCATTTCCTACAGCATAGCCTGGTATGAACAAAAAGCAGTAATCGTTCTTTTAGCACTACTGCATCTCGGCGTTAAAACATCCACTTAGGCTCAACCCTACCCGCCTTCCTTTCACCAAACGTTACAAATCTCCTCGTAAGCAAATTCGGCATCTCTGGCATCGGAAACGTAGAAGACGATTTGAAAGTGCTTGGCTAACATCCATCCCTACCACCGCATTTTGCAAAATGCGGTGGTAAGTTTCTTGGACATAGTTTACAACTATGACCATAGCAACATGTAACAAAATAAGAATGACACTTTGTTAATAAGGCGAAATATATGTTTTCAAATCGTAGCGCGTCAATCGCTTGGCTCATGAACAAAGCGTCGAATTTCCATTACATTGCCAATTACAACATAAAGAATAATGTAATTGCTGACAGGAATTCGATAATACTTATGTTCGCGCTCTTTGAACGATTGGATAGGCTCAAAAGATTCTGGCGCAAAAAGACGATTTTGTATCGCTTGTTCGACATTATCAACAAGCTTCATCGCGGCTTCTGGATTGCGAAGTTCTT